>Ga0138256_10001283_pt1 | contig 27151 bp, 20 predicted proteins | sample KNB2016incub_MG_FD_105486 | JGI IMG/M metagenome (GOLD analysis project Ga0138256, IMG submission 105486) | Active sludge microbial communities from wastewater in Klosterneuburg, Austria - KNB2014incub_MG | ecosystem: Engineered > WWTP > Activated sludge > Unclassified | place: Austria...
AAGCCGATGGTGTATTATCCGCTTTCGATGTTGATGCTGGCGGGGATACGCGAGGTGTTGATCATCAGCGCGCCGGACGCGCTGCCCGCGTTTCGTGAATTATTGAAAGACGGCTCGCAGTGGGGAATGAAATTTGAATACGAGGAACAAGCCGAACCGCGCGGCCTTGCGGATGCGTTTCTGGTCGGGCGCGAATTCATCGGCGACAGCCCGGTGTGTTTGATCCTCGGCGACAATATTTTTTATGGCGAGGGAATGATCTCGCTCTTGCAAAAATGCGCGTCGTTGACGGAGGGCGCGTTCATCTTTGGCTATCGCGTGACCGACCCGCAACGTTACGGCATCGTCGAGTTCGACGCCGATGAGAATGTGGTAAGCATTGAAGAGAAACCTGAATCGCCAAAATCTACATTTGCTGTGCCCGGCATTTATTTCTACGATAATCAAGTGGTGCAATTGGCTGAAAAAGTAAAACCTTCGGCGCGCGGTGAAATTGAAATCACAGATTTGAATAAACTTTACCTCGAGCAGGGGAAGTTGAAAGTACGCGTGTTCGGGCGCGGCGTGGCATGGCTGGATGCCGGCACGCACGACTCATTGTTGCAGGCGGCGATGTTCATCGAAGCGATTCAGAATCGCCAGGGATTGATGATCTCTTGCCCGGAGGAAATCGCCTATCGAATGAATTTTATCAATCGAGCGCAGTTGCGAAAACTCGGCGAGGAATTACGCGGCAATAGTTACGGCGAGTATTTGCTCGAGATCGTCGAAAAAGAGAAGTGATGCGAGAATTTAATTTCAAAGAAGGCGACGGCTTTTCGTTCGAGCGATTTATTTCGGCTGAAGATGTGAAAAAATTTGCCGAGGTGGTCGGCGATTCGAATCCAATTCATCTTGACGAAAGTTTTGCCGAGAATTCGTTCTTCAAAAAGAGGATCGTCCACGGCGCGTTTCTCGGCGGGTTGATCTCGAAAGCGCTGGGCATGGACTTTCCCGGTGAAGGCACGGTGTACATTTCACAGAACTCATCGTTCAAACGCCCCGTCTTCGTTGACTCAACTGTGAAAGTAGAAGTGAAAGTGACGGCGGTCAATGTAGAAAAGCGGCGGTTGGTGTTGGATACAACGATTCTCAACGCGGACGGGAAAGTTTGTCTCGCCGGTTCAGCGGAAGTGTGGCTGCCGGAGTAAGATACATAAACCGTCCCGCAGGTTTTGAGCAAGGCTTTGTTTCCTCCATCAAACCTGCGGGACGTTATTCCATCAAATGAAAACCATCCTCTCCATTGTTGGCGCAAGACCTCAATTCATCAAAGCCGCGCCCGTGTCGCGCGCGCTGGCTTCACACTTTAATGAAGTGATGATCCACACGGGTCAACACTATGATTATGAAATGTCCGATCTCTTCTTCAAAGAGATGGACATGCGCCAGCCTGATTTCAACCTCGGCATCGGCGGCGGGACTCACGGCGCGCAGACCGGCATGATGCTGATTGAAATCGAAAAAGTGATTTCAACGGTCAAGCCTGATTGCGTGCTTGTGTACGGCGATATCAATTCCACGCTGGCGGGGGCGCTGGCGGCGGCAAAGGTGGGGATTCCGCTCGCGCATGTGGAGGCAGGCTTACGATCCTATAACCGAACGATGCCGGAAGAGGTCAACCGCGTGCTGACCGATCATGTGTCGCGTTGGTTGTTTTGTCCCACAGACGCGGCAGTCCAAAATTTGGAAAAAGAGGGGATCACAAAAGGCGTCCATCAAATTGGCGATGTGATGTATGACGCGCTGTTGCGCAATCTTGAATTGTCACACAACAAGTCGAATATTTTGGAACGGATGAATTTGAAGAAGGGCGAATACGCGCTGGCAACCGTCCATCGCGCGGGAAACACAGATAACCCGAACAATATGCAATCCATTTTGGATGCGCTCGGTTCATTGCCGACGCGCGTGATTTTCCCCGTGCATCCGCGCGCGCGAAAACGAATCGAGGAGTGGAAATTTATCGTCAATTTGAATGTTTCGCTAATCGAGCCGCTGGGTCCGTTGGATATTTTGCAATTGCAGGAGAATGCAGATTGCATTCTCACCGATTCGGGCGGGATGCAAAAGGAGGCATATTTGCTCGGCGCGCGCTGTATCACCTTGCGCGAGGAAACTGAATGGGTGGAAACGGTCTCCGCTGGTTGGAACAGCCTCGCGGGCGTGGACGCGAAGCGCATCCGAACGTTGTACGAAATGTGGAAGCCGGAAGGGAAGCGTCCGCTGTTGTATGGGGATGGTCATGCGGCGGAAAAGATTTCACAAATCTTGCACGATGAATTGAAATGAACGTCCCGCAGGTTTTCGCGCGGGCGTTTTTCCTGTTGTTAAACCTGCGGGACGGTTTCATTCGTCATTCACTTGACAGGGGCGATTTTCTGTGTGAGAATTCAGAAACTGAACGCTCACATGACCGAAATCAAAGAACACGAATACTCCCTTCTCAATGAAATCGCCCAGGATTCAATGGTTACCCAGTCGAATCTTTCTGAGCGCCTCGGCATCGCCGTGGGAAGCGTCAACTGGTACATCAAACGACTCATCCATCGCGGCTGGATCAAGGTTTCGCATCTTGATCGCACGCGGTTGAAATACGATCTCACCTCCGACGGGATGGCTGTGTTCACCCAACGCGCCTTTAACTATGCCCGCGACTCTCTCAAGGTCTATGGGGATTTTCGTAACAAGGCAAAGGAGTTCGTTGGTGAACTTAACCAAAAGGGAATTACCCAAGCATACGTTCAGGGCGACGATGAACTTGTTGATATTTTGCGGCTGACCTGTATTGAAGCGGGAATCCGCCTGCTTGATTCACCGAACGGCGTTTTGTTGAAAGTCGTAGGGCAGAATTATCGTTTGATCGAAAAAACCAAAAAAGGAATTCAATAATGGGAATCCGAATCCATCCAACCGCGGAAGTTTCAGACAAGGCAGAGATCGGCGAAGGTTCGAGCGTCTGGCATCAGGCACAGGTGCGCGAGGGCGTGAAGATCGGAACCAATTCGATCATCGGCAAGGGCGTGTATGTGGATGCCGGCGTGCCGATTGGAAACAATGTGAAGATCCAAAATTACGTTTCGGTCTATCATGGCGTGGCAATCGAAGACGGCGTCTTTGTCGGACCTCACGTCTGCTTTACCAACGACATGCGTCCGCGCGCGGTCAACCCGGACGGTTCGCTCAAAGCCGCGGACGATTGGGAGTTAAGCGAGACGCGCATCAAAAAAGGCGCGGCGCTCGGAGCCAACTCCACGATTCGATGCGGGATAACAATAGGCGAGTGGGCAATGGTCGGTTCGGGAAGCGTGGTGACGAAGGATATCCCCGCGCACGGATTGGTATTCGGCAACCCGGCGCGCCTGCGCGGATTCGTCTGCGCGTGCGGCGAGGTGTTTGAAAAAGATTCGCAGTCCAATGAGGCTGTACAATTGAAGTGCCCGAAATGCGGGCGCGCGCACGAAATATCCAAAACGGAATGGGAGACGATCAAATGATTCACATGGCAAAACCTCAAATGGGGGCGGAAGAAAAACAAGCAGTGATGGAAGTTTTGGATTCGGGCATTATCGCGCAGGGACCGCGCGTCAAGGCGTTTGAGGAAGGATTCGCTGAGATGTGCGGAGTGAAACACGCGATCGCCACATCTTCCGGCACGACCGCGTTGCACCTCGCCATGCTCGCTCATGGGATCGGCGAAGGCGACGAGGTGATCACGTCCGCGTTCACGTTTATCGCCTCGGCGAACAGCGCCTTGTTCACCGGCGCGAAACCCGTCTTCGTGGATATTGATCCGCGCACGTTTAACATGGACCCGGCGAAGATCGAAGCCGCGATCACGAAAAAGACAAAAGCGATTCTTCCCGTGCATTTGTACGGTTTGTCCTGCGATATGGATCCGATCATGAAAATTGCAGAGAAACACGGCTTGGCTGTTATTGAAGATGCGTGTCAGAGTCACGGCGCGGAATACAAGGGCAAAAAAGTTGGTTCGATGGGAACGGGGACATTTTCGCTGTACCCAACCAAGAACATGACCTCCGCCGAAGGCGGCATGATCACAACGAACGATTCGACCATTGATGAGTTGTGCCGCGTCCTTCGCCAGCATGGGATGCGCGTGCGTTACTATCACGACATGCTCGGCTACAACTTCCGCATGACCGACATCCACGCGGCGATCGGGTTGGCGCAATTGAAGAAGCTCGAGAAGTTCAATGCTCAACGGCGCGCGAATGCCGAATTCTTGAGCGCCAACTTGAAGGGCGTCCGAACGCCGTTCCTCCCCGAAGGGCAGAGTCATGTCTTCCATCAATACACGATTCGCGTGCCGAATGGCAAACGCGACGCGCTCCGCGCGTATTTGAACGACAATGGCGTCGGCTCTGAGGTGTATTATCCGGTGCCAATCCACAAGCAGAATTTTTACGTGAAAGATTTGGGCTACGATCAAAGCCTGCCCGAAACAGAATTTGCAACAACGGAAGTTTTATCGTTACCAGTTCATCCCGCGCTGAGTCCGTCTGATCTTGAAACGATTGTGAGTACGGTCAACGATTTCATGGAGAAAAACTAATGAAGGTTGCGGTCATCGGCGTCGGCACGATGGGTAGGCATCACGCCCGCGTGTACAGCGAACTTCCCGAAGCAGATTTAGTTTCCATCTCGGATTCTGATTCGATCCGCGCCCATTCGACCGCGGAAAAATTTGGAATCCGCGCCTACACCGACCATCGCGAAATGCTTGAAAAAGAAAAGCCCGATGCGGTTTCGGTCGTTGTTCCAACCGCGTTGCATGAAAAAGTTGGCATGGACGCGCTCGATGCGGGAGTAAATGTTCTGATCGAAAAACCGATTGCCGCAACGGTTGAAGAAGGCACGCGCCTCATCGAAAAAGCGCGCGCGATGAACAAGCAATTGATGGTGGGTCACGTGGTGCGTTTTGACCCGGCGTTGCAGGCGCTCAAACAAAAACTCGATGCCGGCGAACTTGGGCGCATCTATCAAATCTTTTGCCGCCGCGCCGGTCCGTTCCCCACGCGCATTCAAGATGTGGGCGTGGTCATTGACCTCGCGCCGCACGATGTGGACATCATGCGCTTTCTGGCGGGAACGAATCCTATCCGCGTGTTTTCCGAGACTGAACAGCGGATTCACACCAACCACGAAGACCTACTGTGGGCAACGCTTCGTTTCCCCGACGGGGTGATCGGCGGACTTGAAATCAACTGGCTCACGCCGACGAAGATCCGCGAGGTGTTGGTATTGGGCGAGCGCGGCATGTTCCGCGCCGACGCGCTTACGCAGGATCTGTACTTTTACGAAAACTCTCTCGTCAACGATGTGCAGTGGGCAACGCTCCAAACCATCAAGGGTGTGAGCGAAGGCAGTATGACTCGTTATGCCATCCCGCGCTTCGAACCGTTGAAAGCGGAATTACAATCGTTCCTCAAAGCCATTCAGGATGGAAACCCCGTTCCCATCACCGGGGAGGATGGACTCGCCGCCCTGAAAATTTCTCTCGCCCTTGTCGAATCAGGGCATACGCACCAGGTGGTTGATCTACAATGAATCTGAACGAACTCCGCGCTCGCATCGAAAACAAAACCGCCAAACTTGCTGTCATCGGGCAGGGATATGTGGGCTTGCCGGTCGCCGCGCTGTTTGCCGGGAAGGGTCTTGACGTTCTCGGCGTAGACATCAAACCCGGGTTGGCTGAAAAGATCAACGCGGGCGTCAACCCCATTGAAGGGTTTGAGCCGGGATTGGCAGAACTATTGAAGGAAGGGATTGCCTCCGGTCGTTTACGCGCCACTGCCGACTATAAAGAACTGGCTGACCGTGATGTGTTTATCCTCGCCGTTGAAACGCCGGTAGACGATAACCACATCCCGCGTTACAACGCCTTGCGAGGCGCGTTGACCAACCTCGCGTCGGTGATGAAGCACGGAGCGTTGGTGATTATCGAATCTACGATCGCGCCGCGCACGATGAATGATCTTGTTTTGCCGTTGCTTGAACAACAAAGCGGAAAGAAAGTGGACGAAGGTTTTTATCTCGGCAATTGCCCGGAGCGCGTGATGCCCGGCAAACTGTTGAACAACCTGCGCAAGATGAGTCGGGTGGTGGGCGGCATGACGCTCGAAACGTCAGACACGATGATCGCGCTGTACAAAAATTTTGTCGAAGCCGACCTCGACCCGGCGGATTGCATCACGGCAGAGTTGGTGAAGACAGTTGAGAACGCCTACCGCGACGTGCAGATCGCATTTGCCAACGAGGTCGCGCTGGTTGCCGAAGCCGCGGGCGGCGACGTGTGGAAAGTGCGCGAACTGGTGAATAAAAGCCCCGGGCGGCAGATGCACTTGCCCGGCGCGGGAGTCGGCGGTCACTGCATCCCGAAAGACCCGTGGCTTCTCGTCCACGGCGCGGAGGAAAAAGGAGTGAAATTGCGTCTAATCCCCGCCGCGCGTTCGGTCAACGATTCCATGCCCCTCCACATGGTCAAACTGCTGGAAGATGCCCTTGCGAAAGATGGAACGCCCATCCTTGATGCGCGGATCGCCGTGCTCGGATATGCCTACCTCGAAGACAGCGACGATACGCGCAACAGCCCGACGCGCGCGCTGGTTGCCCGATTATATGAGTTGGGCGCGCAACCGGTCATCCACGACCCGTGGATTGCTGAGTACAACGGCGATGTGTATGAAAAGGTCAAAGGTTGCGACGCGGCAGTGGTGATGGTGGCGCATAGCGAATATAAAGAGTTGGATTTGAATAAGTTGAAATCTGTACTGGCTTCGCCGGTCTTGGTGGATGGGAGGCGGGTTTATAACGTGGATGTTGCGCAATCTGCCGGGCTTGTTTATCATAAGTTGGGCGTTGGATGAAAGAATCCATCCGGGTGGAACGAGATAACCGGAAACGATGATCTTTGCGTATCTCTTCTCAACCCGATGAAAGGTGGGTCTCTTGTTGATTCTTATTTCTCATGCCCGTAGAATCCAGGACATGAAAAGAGTTTCAGAATTTATTCTTTTATGTCTTACGCAGTTGGCGGGCAGTTATGCTGCCGCCGTCAGCGGATAATTTGAACGGGTATCGCAATAATACAGACGATCATCCCGTTTTTGAGTATTATTGGATCAATGATATTACGCTTGAATTTTTAGACCCGCGAGTTGATATCTCTGAACTTCCGCTTGAGGATAGCGATTATCTCAAGGTCCCAGTCAGGTATACTGAGTAACTCCGCGTATGATGCTTGCGCGAGAGGTGAGACGCAAGAACGCTTGAGAATTTGTAACCCTCCAGCGCTCCTTTGTTTAATAACCGTAGAACCTTGGTTCTTTAAAGTCCTTAGAGAGTGTTTCTTAAGTCCTGTGCGGTCTACTTTTGTACACGGACATCACGGAGAAAACCTTTTTTTGAATGCTCTTTTCCGTGAATTTCAGTGTAATCCGTGCTGTCCGCGTCAAAAAAAGTAGCTAAGAAACACTTTCTTATTGAAATGATGTGATGGAGTCCAGAATGATTAAAAAGAAAAAAATCGCCGTCGTTGTCCCCGCGTATCAAGAGGAACTGCTCATTGGCCGCGTCATTGAAACCATGCCCGCTTTTGTTGATAAGATCATTGTGATTGATGATTGCAGTATGGATAAGACCGCGGAGGTGGTAAATCGGTATGTGAAACGACAACCCAAAAAGGTTGTATTACTTCGCCACGAAACCAACCAGGGTGTCGGAGGCGCTATTGCCAGCGGATACAAGTGGTGCCGGGATCATGATATGGACATTGCGGTAGTCATGGCGGGCGACGCGCAAATGGACCCTGCTGATTTGCCAGCCGTCATAGAACCGATTCTTGCGGATCGCGCCGATTACTCGAAAGGCAACCGCTTGGTCACCGGGGACGCATGGAATACGATTCCCAAGGTTCGTTACCTGGGAAACTCGGCGCTTTCGCTGTTGACGAAGATTGCTTCCGGGTACTGGCATATCGCCGATTCGCAGACAGGCTATACCGCCATCAACAAGAAAGCGTTACATTTGATCGATTGGGACAAAATGTATAAGCGCTATGGGCAACCCAACGACCTCCTGGTGCGGTTGAACATTTACAGTTTGCGCGTGAGCGACGTGACGGTGAAGCCGGTCTACAATATCGGTGAAAAAAGCGGCATTCGCCCGTTTCGCATCATGCCCAAACTGGCGTTGTTGATGTTTAGACTATTCATATTTCGCATGGTTCAAAAGTATATTATTCGCGATTTTCACCCCTTGGTTCTTTTTTACCTGACAGGCTTATTCTTTTTTGCGCTTGATGTTTTATTCCTGTTCCGCTTTTTTAGGCTATGGATGTTGCAGGGCGCGGTTCCTGAAATTACCATGCTGTTGATTGTGTTCTGCTCGTTCTCCAGCCTGTTATTCGTTCTGTTCGCCATGCTGTTCGACATGGAATATAACCTTTCCTTGAAAGGGTAACTCGAAAGGAATGATGTTATCTCCCGGTTCGATTTTACGGCTTTTCTTGCTCTTGGCTTCTATTTGCGGGTCTATTGAATGAATCAGAAACGTCAATACTTCTTTGCCATTGCTGGCGTTATCCTAGTCTTGTTGATCGCGGCATTTATTTCCTTGTACGGGAAGGATAACTCGGAAGCGGGAGGGCTGGAATCTCCGCGGAACGAGTATGACCGTTTGTTTGCGAAGTTTTCAGTCGAGCATCCGGGTCGCGGAATTTTGGATTACCCCGAAAACGCCTCGGCAGACTATGCCAAATCGTACGCCATGTTCCTCAGCGCAGACTTGATCAGGGCGCGAAGCGAGTCTCCGTTTGCGTTATCACCCGCCGCGAAAAATGCGGGCTACTGGCTGTTGGATCACGCCGATGAAGACCAGGATGGCGTAATTGGATGGGGGTTGCCTGTAGCCTGGGATGCCTATGGGGATGGAACGCTCAACCCGCCAGATACCGTGTATACGATCACCACCGCGATTGCCATTAATGGTCTTTTGGATTGGCTGGAGGTTGACCCGAATGCGCCGGCGGACCGCATCGTGTCTACGGTCAGCGCCGCCTTTCAACCGTTTTTAGAACCGGAAGCGCAAAGCCCGGGCGGTATCCTATTGTATTCGTTATCCGCGAATGACAAGCCATATATCACCTACAATCCGGCGGCGTATATGGCGGGGCAGATGCAGCGCTTCAGCGCGTTAACACGCGACTCGGATGAACAGAAACGTCTGCGCTCGGTGGCGGACCAAACCATGACCGTCTTGCTGGACTCGCGGTTGGTGGACCCTCACGGTGGCTGGTATTGGTTATACGGCGTTGGCGAATCCAGCCCGAACGATGCCGCCCATGCCATTTATATCGTTGACGGCATCTATCAATACATCGCGCATCAAGGCGCGCTTGCCGATAAATTTGCCTGGAGTGATATCGTCAAGCATATTGACCTTTTTTATTCGCGCTCAAGCGAGCGTTGGATGCGTTTTCCTCAACTCGCATCCGACTCGCCGCAAGAACCGCCGCGCTTGTACGAGATTGGAATGTTGTTGCGCTTCATGGCAATGGCGGGCAAACACGATGAGGGACTTTCACTCTATCAATATTCACTGGAATATCGAATGCCAGACGGCTTGTATGCAAAATTTCCCGTTTCTGGCTCGAACAGCGACAAGCCGCTGGCGATCAACGAATACATGTCCTACCTGCTATATGGGTGGAGCTCACTGCTCTTTCAGCCCCCGGTGACTGTTTTGTCGGAGTCTTCGAATGTTGTAGAGGAAAGCCCTTCGGTTGATGAAACTCTGCCTGCCACCGATCTGAATCGCCCCATCCTCGTTCCTTTTACCTTCCTGGATGTTGAAGACTATGCCATTCAACTTGAATTTGATGTGAATCGCATGGCGGGGAACCTTCTTGTAAATGAGAAGCAGTTCCCACTGCCAGGAAGAACGTTGCCACTAAGGGTTATCGAATGGGACCCGCAGACCCTGGTCGTGTTTACCCGACAGCTCTGGTCGAATCAAACTCAAATCTGGGCTCTCGACTTAACGACCGGGGATAACCGCGAGATTTCTCTCCCTGCGGATACAGGCTTGCTTATGTTTCGGCAGGCGGTCTTATACCAACATCATATTGTATTTATTTTGTTCGATCCCGTTAAGAAAACAAATTTCCTATATCGTTTGTTGCCGGGGGAGGATGCGGGACAGACGCTTCAATTTGACCGATCCTTTCAAGAAGAGTATTACATTGATCAACGATACGGTTACCGCCAACAACCGCATATTCTTGCCGTAGAGTTCCAAGATCGGCTCTATTTTGCTTCCGATTCGGTTGTGTACGAATATCGTTATTCGCCCGGTATCGATCAAGCCGCAAGCCTGACAAACTTCAACATCTCGAACCAGTTTGGCGCGCTCGAAATTACCGCCGATCAAACTGGGATTTTTGCCTTATATCGTAATAGTGACTATTCAGCCACGCAACCGCAAACAGAGCAAAACTTTCCCTTTATGCTGTACGATCTTGCAACTCAAACGGTTCTGCAAACGGATTTTAACGGCTTTGTTCCCTATGGATTGACGGTGAAGGACGGGAAGCCGCACGTAAAGTTGGTCGAAACCCCGGAAGATTTGCAAGCGGTCTTCCTGATCGACATGCGTAACATGCCTGCGTCTGGCATGATGAGCGCGGGAGTAAATAACTACGAAGGCGAAGTGATTTGGACCCAGTCGTACTACTTAAACGCTTTTATTGATTTTCTTGAAGAAAACTCAGATCCGCGAACGCTATTTCCGCTGAACGACCTCAAGCCCCAGATCAAACAACGCCTCGATTTTGAAATGGCTTTGATCGATAACCTAATGATCGAAGGCTCCGGCTTATTGTGCAGAGCCTTTACGGTGGACCGCACTCCTGTTCTTCACGCGGTCCAAACCGGCAAGATGCTTCTGTTGATGAAGCGCTATCAAAGTCTGCCAAATGCAGTACCGTTGGGAAGCTACTCCAAATTCCGCAAGCAGGTGATGGAACTGGAAGGACATATCGAGGTCCTGGCGCAGGCGGACCCGGATGATCGCTGGTTATCTGATGGTAGATACTTTTTGATGTGGCCCAAAGGCTCGCCCTTCTGGGCAGATGGCGCGGGGATTCCTTACAACCATCAAAATATGTGGGCGGCGGGCTTGTTGTATAACGACCAGCAATCTAAATTTCCCCCAAAAATCCGGCAAGCTGTCATGGATATTCCCCGACAAGTTCTCGATCTAGAAGGATTTTCCAAGTTTCCTCCAAAACATGGCAATTGGAACTCAGACTCTCCTGGGTATTTTGAATGGTATTACTGGTGGGGACTGGGAAAGGAAGGGTGGAAGAAAAGCGACGCGATTTCCGTAAACACGCCTGTTTGGGCAGGCGATGGAAACAACGTCGCCATCCCCGTCTATCGAACATTCGATGCGCTGGCAATTTTGATCGCGGGCGAGCATTCAAACACTTTGTTGCCCGACGGCATTGTGGAATATTACCGGCGCGGGGTCGAAATGGATGGGCTGGAGTTGTTCCTCAGCCCCTATCTGGCGCGTTACGGCAAAATGCCTGAAGTATCGGCAGAATTAGCCGCAAAATATTTGCGCTTTGCCGGTCAACCAGATTTGCGAGATTCCCTTTGGGCGTATCGTTATTCGTTCGATCAGATGAATGCTCCCGCCTCCGTGGTCCAAGCGGAGACTCCGCGCGCGGCTCAGGTGGGTTTGTATTTGTTGGATGTTTTACTTGTTTTAGGCGCGGCGATCGTTTTGACCGCCATTTGGAAAGTGGACAAGCCCATTCCCTGGTTGATGGGCATCTTCCTGATCGGGTACGCCGTGATCGTTGTGACCGTGGAAGTGGGCGGACTGCTCTCGCTCTTGAACAGCACAACGTATTTTATTGTCTTCCACCTATTGATCTTGGTCGCACTGATTGCCATCTGGTCGCGAGGCAATGCATACCCCAGATTAATTCTGTTTCAGGTGAGCCTGCCGGACCGGTCGGCGCTCTTAAGATCGTTCAAGTTGCATTGGGAGGTTTGGACCTTTGCCGCGATTTGCATGGCTGGTTTTGCGTTTCTTGGTTACTCAAATTTGATTCTCCCTCAAAAAATTGACGATGTGATCACCGCTCATCTGGCGCGGGTCGGGTATTGGCTGCAACATGGAAATCTTCGCCCCTGGCCCGCCGATACGTATCAGCTTGCGCAGGTGATCTACCCGCTCAATGCTCAGAGCCCAATACTTTGGAGTTTGCTTTTCCTGCGGACCGACCAACTGGCGGGCATCTCCCAATGGATCGCCCTTCCCATCGTTTTATTGGCCGTATATGGATTTGCGCGGTTATTGCAATTGGATCGGCAGTGGTCCATGATCGCCGCCTTGATCAGTTTCTCAATCCCGAATATATTCTTGCAGGGGTTGACGGCGATGACGGACCTGATCAGCGCCGCCCTGTTTTTGTGCGCGATCTATTTATTTTTCTTGATGGTGAAGGAGGAAAGACTCTCGATCTTATCCGGAGTGGCGCTTGGTCTTGCCGTGGGGACGAAGCAGACCATCCTGTTCGCGCTTCCGGGCTTGTTTCTCATCCTGATGTACCTGGCATTCACCAGAAAATCTCTTTGGCAACTCTTGTTGAAATGGATGGGAGTGACCCTTGCCGCCTTCCTGCTTGCAGGCGCGTATATTTACATTTCCAATTTTCTGTATTGGGGAAGCCCGTTGGGACCCGGTGCAACCTATCAGGGCTTTACCCAAAGGGCGGGGGGGCTGTCACTTGTAGAATACCTGGACCGCTTCTTCGTCAACGCGGCGGCATTGCTGAACGTGCTTTTTAAAGTTGATTTGATGGGTTGGAATTTCGATGGGACGGTTTGGCCGGGACCCACTTTATTTGTATTGATCCTTTGTTCGCTCTGGGAAATCGGCAGTCGCATCCGGTCGCGCGAAATGGACCTGACCGCGTACGCCCTGATAACGCTGGCAGTGTCCAATGCCTTGCTCCTCCTGTTCGTCCGCGATTTCACCGGCTCGCTTTCCAGGTATTTGATTATCTCGATCATCTTGTTTGTGCCTTTGGGTATCAAAGGGCTTGTCCGTTTCGTGAGCGAGATAATGCCTCAGCCGCGATCTGCTCGCCTGCCTAATCAATAAAACCGCCGAGTTTTCATGCCGAAATTCCAGTTGCCTCGTCAAAACTTCAAAGCATTCCTTATCGGAGGAATCTTAGGGTTGCCGCTCGCCCTAAGTTTGTCCGGGCATTTCCTGCAGTTTTGGCTTCGCCGACCCGAGGTGAAAATCCTGATTCTTGGGTTGATGATCCCTTTGCTGGCAGTCTTGCTGGGCTCCATACTACTCCTGATAAAAAAACCGACTAAATTTCTCGCCGGCGTGTATGTGTTGTTGTTTCTTATCATGGTATACGAAGTGTGGTCGGTCTCCGGGCGATTCGAGCGCTTCGGTCTCCCGCCGGGTGTCGTCCCCGAAGTCACATTGACTCTCATCGCGGAAGAAAAAAAGAATCCAGCCGCCTTGGATGATTCTGTAAAGTTAACGCGTATCATGCTCGCTGAAAAAGATAGCGAGGATGCCGTTTTTATTGGTTCCCAAGCCTGCAACATTGATCTGGCTGAGTCAAATGTAGAGAGCAGTTTTACTGAGATACACCCCGGCGCCGAGTTTCGATGTTCTTTTATTGCCCAGCCCGGTAGTGAAGTGAGGCTTGTATTTATTCGAGCACCGGAGAGCGGGTACGTGAAGATCTCGCTTCATCCGAAAAATGAGACGGGCGATGATATCAGTTTTGACCTGTATTCTCCTCAACGCAATCAAGAAATGTATAGAATTTTGGTTCCACTGAGCAAATTTCTGTTGTTGCTAAAGTGTCTCGATGTTGTCTCTCTGGTGATGGGATTAACCCTCCTAAGTATTCTCTTAGCGGGTCGTCGGCCTGCTAACTTAAATGGGTTTGCGCTATTGGTTTTGTTGTTGCAATCCATGAATTTGATCTACTTCATGCTGTTTCCTGTGATTGGCGGATATGCCATCGCCAAAGATCGGTACGATTATCAATTTAGTGAGTGGAGAGGATTTGAACAAATGGTGCGCGACGTCAACCGTTTCGTCCCTCCTGATGCGGGGCTTGTTATTATTTATCCGGGTAAATATCCGGTATCCCCGTTGTTTGGTCCCGCATATTCCCGCCGCTTGCTTCCACAATACCCAGCCCCGGCCGAGATATCGGCTTCTTCTCTGCGCGAGTTGGGCGCCGAATACCTTCTGATGGACGCGCAATTGTTCGAAAAAAACCAGCTCGGGTTTGACGGCAATCTTCATTTTATGATCTATGGCGGCGGGGAAGTGTTGTACCCGTATTATTCACTTGACGATTTGTTGCACTCCGGGGTAGAAATCGTCGCTTCTTGCGCGCGCGAGTCGGCTTGTGGATACCGATATTATCTCTTTCGAGCGCGCAAATAATGAGTTTTTAACCAACCACGAGTAAATTTCAGGAGACCCAAAATGTGCGGAATCTTTGGCGTAATTGCCGACAGCAAGTTGAACCTCTCTGGCGCGCAAGCCAGGCAGACCATGGATCGATTATTTCTCCTCTCTGAGTCCCGGGGCAAGGAGGCGGCTGGTATTGCCTACATGCGGCCCGGCGCCATCCGTGTTGCGAAATATCCGGAGCCGGCGTCGAACGTGATAAAACGAAATGCCTACCGGGAGATGTTTGATCAACACGATGTTGATAAAGGGCATCCAATTTGCATTATGGGACATTCGCGTCTGGTCACCAATGGCGGCCGGCAGTTCCACGCCAACAATCAGCCGGTCATTGCCGGCGGCATGGTGGCGATTCATAACGGAATTGTCTGCAATGTGGATGAATTGTGGTCAAACCATCCGGATCTGATTCGTTCCACCCAATTGGATACCGAGGCGTTTCTCAAGTTATTCCGTAAAAATTACACGCAAAGCGGCAACCTGATCCAGGCGCTGCGCTCGACCTTTGCCGTGATCGAGGGCGTTGCCTCCATGGCGATCTTCTTCGAAGATCTAAACAGCGTTCTGCTGACCACCAACAACGGCTCGCTATATTTTGGGGCGAATCAAACTGAAACGGCGATTGTCTTCGCGTCTGAAAAGCACATCCTAAAGACCTTCCAACGCTCGAACCGTATTCCTTCCGCCCTGCAGGAACTCTCTATTCAGCACATTGAGGCAGGAACGGCGCTTTTGGTTGATTTGGATTCCATGAAGATATGTAAGTTTAGTTTTGACACCGACCAGGGAGATGACCTTAACCTGCCTGCAATGACTTCCTCGCGCATGATTATGGATGTCTCTGCTCCTGAGCAGGCAATGTCCACCAATACGCGCGCGCCCGGGGAAGGACCATACGCGCTTCCCGCTCATTTTGTTGATGAATTTCCCCGGAATCAAGAAATCGTCAACTCGTTGCGTCGCTGTGCGCGATGTATCCTCCCGGAAACAATGCCTTTTATTCAGTTTGACGAGGATGGCGTTTGTAACTACTGTCGAAGTTACCAGCCCATCACTGTTTTGGGGATGGATGCGCTCCGAGCGATCTTGGAACCTCATCGAAAGACGAACGGGGAACCCGATTGTCTGGTTGCCTTTAGCGGCGGGCGCGACTCCAGTTACGGCGTTCACCTTCTCAAGAAGGTTTTGGGCATGAATCCTGTAACCTACACCTATGACTGGGGCATGATCACCGATCTTGGCCGCCGAAATCAAATGCGGATCTGCGGCAAACTTGGCGTTGAAAATATTTTAGTATCGGCGGATATCGTTCGAAAGAGAAGCAATATTCGCAAAAATGTGCTGGCTTGGCTGGAGACCCCCGATTTGGGAACCGTCCCGTTGTTCATGGCTGGCGATAAACAATATTTTTATTATGCCAATAAGGTCAGACAACAAACGGAAAATAAAATTGTTATTCTGTGTGAAAATTTGTATGAAACCACGCAGTTCAAGTCTGGCTTCTGCGGTATAGCGCCTCGCTTTGAAAGCGAGCATACCTATACATTGTCGTTATCCAACAAATTCAAGCTGGCGGCGTATTATGCGAGACAGTTCCTTGGAAATACGAAATACCTGAATTCGTCGCTTCTGGATACCTTTGGCGCATACCTTTCGTATTATTTCATCCCGCATAACTACGTTAATATTTTTCAATATGTCGAGTGGAACGAACAGGAGGTTGATCGGACCATTCTCGATGAGTACAATTGGGAAAGAGCCACAGATACAAAGGCAACCTGGCGTATCGGGGACGGCACGGCTTCTTTTTACAACTATATCTACTATACGATGGCGGGACTCACAGAAAATGACACCTTCCGGAGCAATCAGATCCGCGAGGGGATGCTTTCTCGAGAAGAAGCGTTGGCGCGTGTGCAGGAAGAGAACCAGCCGCGATACGATAGTATTCAATGGTACTGTGACATTCTCGGGATCGACTTTGACCTCGCCATGCGAAAGATAAACACTGCCCAGAAGCTTTATCAAAAACGCGGCGGCTAAGTTCTATTTTGATTATCCCCGACGCGGAGAATTTGTTTTCGGGCAGGGCAACCCCTCCCGGAGGTTCGCCTTCAGTTTTGATTGGCATCCTAATGACTGTCACGAATGGTCGAGAAGGGGGCGAACTGTTGTGTGAAATAGTCTCAGTTGCCGTAAAACTTATCCGCATTAATGGATTCGCTATATTGTGAATAAACTGCCATTTGCATTTCCTCCTGGTATTGTCAAATCTCCCCAACAGCTAAACGGCATTTTGTGGAATATGGCGAGTTTTGGGATCATCGCCGGCGTCGGGTTAGGGTTGAATTTCGTGGTGGCGTTTTATTATGACGTTGCTGTTTTGGGGATCTTTAATCAGGTGTATGCGATATATATTTTGCTCTCACAGGTGGCTGTCGGAGGAGTTCACCTTTCGGTGCTTAAGTCTGTTTCGGAATCTCATACTGAACTGGATCGGGTGAAGCAAATTTTCTCATCGGGTTTTTTCCTTACTCTTGTAACGTCCATGTTTATTGCGATGCTCACCTATGTGTTGAGCGATTATTTTGGCTTCGCTCTCAGAAGCCCGGAGGTAGGCATTGGCGTCGTTTGCATTGCTCCGGGGCTGTTGTTTTTTTCTCTAAACAAGACCATTCTTGCCTTGCTCAATGGATTAAGCAAAATGAAAGCCTACGCCATTTTTCAGGCGTTACGGTTCATTTTCATGCTGTTGTTTCTACTACTCCTCGTTTGGTTGGGAGCGCCGGGTTATTATGTACCCATAATTTTCTCTTGCGCGGAGGGTTTGTTGCTTTTCCTCATGCTGATTCCGGCGCGCAACTACTTGGAATTTCATCACTTATCATCGCACAAAGATCTATACTATTCGCATGCGGTGTTTGGCTTAAAGGCTGCAGGTGGAAACATACTCTTGGATGTGAACACGCGTATCGATGTGATTATTTTGGGCTTGTTTGCGACTGACCGCGTGGTGGGAATATACAGTTTTGCGGCCTTGGTTGTGGAGGGGTTTTCGCAGTTCCCCACGGTAATTCGAACGGTTGTGAATCCGCTCATCACGCAAAATTATTATTCGCAGAGCAGGGATGTTTTTCAAAAGACTCTTTGGAAGATCAGGAATTTGTCTTATCTTGCTCTTGTTCCATTGGGCATTCTTATCTGTTTGGGATATCCGTTGATTTATAAGGTTGTTCCAGACCCGGACCTTATCGCTTCGCAGGCGCCTCTTTATACTCTTATGGCGGGCGCCATCCTCGGCGGGGGGTATTTGCCGCTCTTGATGGTATTTAACCAGACGGGTTATCCTGCCAGTCAGACGTTGTTGATATTTATCATTTTTCTTACCAACCTGATCCTGAATATCCTGCTGGTTCCCTCGTTTGGAATGATTGGATCGGCAATCGGTACCGGCTTGACGTTTGCCTTGCAAATTATTTATATGCGCTGGTTGTCATATCGAGTTATCGGTATACGAGTCTAGCGATGCGCTGGCGGGGAACGGCGCGCGCATCTCCCCGAGCTATTCGCTGGATCGAATTTTCCCGCATGGCGATTTAATCAGGTTTTGAGGACTTATCCAATGTTTTCCAAGAATGTGGTCAAATTGATGGCTGGCGCTGGTATAAGCCAGGCATTTCTTATTCTGGCAACCCCGCTAATAACCAGAATGTTTACGGTCGATGAGTTCGGCTTTTGGTCCGTCTTTATTGCCATTCAGACCGTGTTAGGGAGCGTTGCCAGTTTTCGGTATGAGTTTTCCATCATTAATGCTGATGATGAAGAGCAGGCGCTGTCTCAACTGGGCATCAGCGTCCTTTTTTCACTCATCTCGTCTGTAGTTGTGCTTTTTGCGGTATATCTTTGGGGTGGTGTTTTTGCGAAATGGATTAACCTTCCCGAATTTGAAAAGTTTCTGTATCTGGTCCCTTTGGTTGTTTTATTTTCAGGGGCGGGAAACGGATTATATTTTTGGACCTCGCGCGCCGGCAACTTTGGGAAAATAGCCATTGCGAGAATACTTTCCTCTGGGGTTTTGGTGGGAAGCATATTGATTCTGGGATGGTTGACAGAGGCTGGGGGAATTGTCTTGATTGCATCAACGGTGGCGGGAAGCTTTCTTTTCGCGCTTTTATTGGTTTTTGGGTTTGGGGAGTTAAGGAAGCTAGCTCACTCCCTGCAGTGGGAAAGAATGTGGTTCGGTATGCGCCACTTTAAGAAATATCCGCTTTTCGACATTCCATCCGGTTTACTAAATACCTTATCCTGGCAACTTCCTTCATTCGTTCTTGCCCGCTATTTTTCTGTTGAAGCGGTCGGATATTTTGGACTGGCGATGAGGGTAATCTTTGCGCCGTTTTCATTGATTGGCACTTCCGTCGCGCAAGTGTTTTTTCAGGAGGCAGAGCAGAGAAAAAAGGATGGGCTTCTCACTCCGATGGTTGAAGACGTTACCTATGCTTTGGCTCTGGTTGCTATGTGTCCGGTGGTGGTGTTGATGGTTTCCGGGCAGGAAATATTTACGGTGATTTTTGGTTCCAACTGGGCTGAAGCGGGCCGCTATGCGCAAATCCTCGGGTTATGGACTTTGTTTGTTTTTGTCAGTTCGCCTTTGCATGGTATTCTTAATACGCTGGGCAGGCAGGAGGTTGGGCTGGGTTTTAATATTGTGCTTTTGGGCACCCGTGTCATTTCAATTATTGTGGGTGTGATGGCAAAGGACGCCCGAATCGCCATCGCTTTATTTTCTCTCACAGGCATAATTTGCTACGCTGCGATTGCCTTTTGGATACTCCAGGCTTGTGGTGTCTCAGCGCAGAAAATCTCTGGCTGGCTTTTCGAGATGATATATTTGAGCGTGATTATCCTTATAGCGCTGTTACCGGCTAAAATGTTTTGGTCCGAGTCGCCCGTGCTGGTTGTCCTGGCAAGTTTGATTTTGTGTGTTCTCTATTACGCTGGTTTGTTCCTTACAAAGCCTGTTCTTAGAAAATGGTTTTTTTCAATGGTCGCCGGGTTTGGCAAATGAATATTATTGTTCTTGCGTCGAATTTTTCTGGCGGCTGATTTGTGTGTATAACAAAAGGAAATAATGATCGTCATCGTAGATTACGGAGTCGGCAACCTCGGCTCCATCAAGAATATGTTCAAGAAGGCGGGCTTCAAAGCGGAGCCGTCCTCCGATCCCGCTGTGATTCGAGGCGCGGACAAGTTGATTCTGCCTGGCGTCGGCGCTTTCGACGCGGCGATGCGAAAATTCCGCGAAACGGGATTGGTCCCCGTCGTCGGTGAACTTGTGCTGGAGAAGAAAGTTCCCGTGCTTGGTTTGTGCGTGGGGCTTCAACTGATGACGCGTGGATCGGAAGAGGGAACTGAAGCAGGCTTGGGGTGGTTTGATGCGGAGACCATCCGCTTTAAATTTGACGCGGAGCACGCGCATCTCAAAATCCCGCACATGGGTTGGAATGAGATTCATGTGCGGCGTCAGCATCCGCTGGTGGATGAGTTGCTCGCCGATTCGCGTTTTTATTTTGTTCATTCATTTCATGTGGTGGCGAAAGGCACAGAGGCAGTGCTTGCCGAGACTGAGTACGGCGTGACGATCCATTCGATTTTGGGCAAGGGCAACATTGTCGGCGCGCAGTTTCACCCTGAGAAGAGTCACAAGTTCGGGTTGCAGTTGCTGAAAAATTTTGCGGAGCGTGTGTCATGATCCGCCCGCGCGTCATTCCGTGCATGTTGTTGAAGGGCGAGGGGCTGGTGAAGACGGTCAAGTTCAAAGACCCGAAATATCTTGGCGACCCGATCAACATTGTGCGCATCTTCAACGATAAAGAAGTGGACGAGTTGATCTTCCTCGACATTCTCGCCACGACCGAAAACCGCCGTCCGAATTTTGAATTGCTCGGAAAAATTACGAGTGAATGTTTTATGCCGTTGGGTTATGGCGGCGGCATCCGCGACATGGACGATATAAAGAAACTGCTGGGGATCGGCGTGGAAAAATTTGTGCTGAACACATCCGCTGTGGAGAATCCCTCGCTGGTTCGCGCCGCGGCAGACCATGCGGGGAGTCAGGCGGTTGTCATTTCGATTGACGTGAAGAAATCGCTCTTCGGCAAGTATGAAGTCTTCACGCGCGCAGGAAAAAAAGGTACGGGTCTCGACCCCGTGAAGTTTGCCGTTGACATGGAACAGCAGGGCGCGGGTGAAATTTTCGTCAACTCGATTGATCGCGACGGGACGATGGAAGGATATGATCTTGAATTGATTCGCCGAGTGGCTGAATCGGTGACTGTGCCAGTTGTCGCTTGCGGAGGAGCGGGGAACATCCAGCATCTGGCGGAGGCGGTGAAGGCGGGCGCGTCTGCCGCGGCGGCGGGGAGCATGTTCGTCTTCCAAGGTCCGTTGCACGGCGTGTTGATCAGTTATCCCACGCAGGATGAATTGAAGAAAGTGATGCCGTAATTTTGTGTCATTCTGAGCGAACGAAGTGAGCGAAGAATCTTCTGCGTAGCGGGGAGACCCTTCGCTACGCTCAGGGTGACATGCTGTGGAGAGTAAATGGTTTCTAGTTATAAAATTTGCACGCGTTGTTTGATGGACACCACCGACCCCAACATCGTCTTCGATGAAAACGGCGTCTGCAATCATTGTCACGACCACGACCGTTTGATGAAACAAAAAGTGATCGCGGGCAAGGCGGCCGAAGAGTATTTGCAAAAACTTGTGAATGCGATGAAGCGCGATGGGCGCGGCAAACCGTATGATTGTCTCATCGGCGTCAGCGGCGGCGTGGACAGCACGTACGTGGCGTATCTTGTGAAAAAGATGGGACTGCGTCCGCTCGCGGTGCACATGGATAACGGCTGGGATTCAGAACTTGCTGTAAAAAATATCGAAGAGACGTTGAAACGCCTCGGCATAGATTTGCACACTGAAGTATTAGATTGGGAGGAATTCAAAAGTTTGCAAGTCGCATTCCTCAAATCATCCACGCCCGATTCGGAGATTCCCAGCGACCATGCGATTTGGGCGGTGTTGGGCGATCTCGCAGATAAACTCAAAGTGAAATACATTGTTTCGGGATTCAACGTGCGGACGGAAACGCATCTCCCTCGCGCGTGGTCGCAGGGACATTTCGATTGGAAGTACATCCGCAGTGTGAATCAACTCTTTGGGCGCGGCAGACTCAAGACGTTTCCGCACATCGGTTTCTTCACCTACTATCGCCGTCTGCTCACGCATCGCCGCGTGGACATTTTGAATTACATTGATTTCAACAAGACTGAAGCCATGAAAATTTTGGAACAAGAGTTGGGCTGGCGATATTACGGCGGCAAGCATTACGAATCAATTTACACGCGTTTTTATCAAGGGTATATTTTGCCGACCAAGTTCGGCTACGACAAACGCCGTTCGCATCTTTCGAGTTTGATCTGTTCGGGCGAAACGACGCGCGATGCCGCGTTGAAAGAATTGGACAAGCCAACGTATCAACCCGCGATGCAGGAGGAAGACCGCGAGTATGTTGTCAAGAAACTCGGACTCACGGATGATGAATTCGAAGCGATCCTCCATGCGCCGAAGAAAACATTTTGGGATTATCCGTCGTATGGGCGCGTGATCGAAGGTCCGCTATTGAAGGGGTTATACAACATTGGGCGCGATTGGTATCGCGCGCGCCAAAAACGCGCGCATCGGGCAGAGTCGTAAATGCGTATTGCGTATGTCAGTTTGCATTGGGCGCGCGCGAAAAATTCGGGTGTGGGGAAGAAGATGCAAAGTCAACTGGAGATGTGGCGCGGCATGGGGCATGAGGCTCGCGTGTTCATGCACGCCTCCGCGGGCGAACCAGCCGAAAGGTTGATCGAAGCGGAGGTAGTCCCATATCAATCGCGCGGAAAAATTTTCACCGAATTCAATCGCATCCGCGCGGCGCGTCAACTTGTCACGGCGGTTGAAAAATTCAAGCCCGACATTATTTATTTGCGATACGGGATTTATGTTTACCCCGCGCATCGCCTGATGCGAATCGCGCCAGTGATCGAAGAGATCAACACCAACGATTTGACTCAGCACGAAGATTTGGGCGGGATGTATAGTTTATATAATCGATTCACGCGCGGAATTTTTCTGCGCCTCGTGCGCGGACTTGTGACTGTCTCGCGCGAATTGGAATTTTCTCCCGCCTTTGCTGTGTACCGCAAACCGACGCGCGTCATCGCCAACGGCATTGATCTTGACTCGTTCACACCGTTGCCCGCGCCGTCGAACGAATCGCCGCGACTTGTTTTCATCGGCAGTCCTGGTTATCTTTGGCATGGAGTTGATAAACTCGTAGACTTCGCGCGACTCTTTCCCGATTTGCATCTCGATATCGTCGGTTACGATTCACTGCAAGAGTTCGAGCCGTTGCCTTCCAATTTAACTTTGCATGGATATCTTTCCTCGGATGAATATTTGAAAGTGCTAGCCCGCGCCGATGTTGCGATCAGTTCGCTGGCGTTGCATCGCATTCAATTGGATGAGGCGTCCACGTTGAAGAGCCGCGAATGTCTCGCGCTGGGGCTTCCGCTAGTTGTCGCTTACGTTGACACCGACCTCGACGAGGCGGGTTTCGATTTCCTGTTGAAGATTCCCAATAAAGAGGATAACATTCAGACCCACGGAGAAGCCATCCGCGAGTTTGCGTATCGGATGCGCGGCGTGCGTGCAGACCGCACCGCGCTGAAAGATCGAATTGATGCGGCTCGTAAGGAAGAACTCCGTTTGAAATTTTTTGAAGAGTTTACTGATTTAAAATCGGGACGCTGATTCACGCTGAGAACGCAGATTTTTTCTTTTGAATCAGCGAAATCAGCGTTTTTCAGCGTCCAAAAAGCCTTGTGTAAGGTAACCAAAAGAGATTCTCAGAGAACCGAATGCCAACCACCCGTGAACTATTTCAGCGATTGCTTGTCATCGCGCTTGCCACATTTTTACTCACCGCCGCCAGCCTTGAATTCTATAACATCACATGGGGGACGGGCGAATGGCTGGGCTTGTTTTCGCTTAAATGGTTTTTATCCTTCATCCTGTTTGAGTTATTCTGCGTCCTCTGCCTCGAAGGGACGATCCTCGCGGCATGGCGCAATGAAAAGTTTAATTCCGCGCTTGCCCGCGTTGCGAAACTCCGCAACAAACTTGGCGCGTTGCGTTGGATTCTGGGCGCGGTCGTTCTCATCCTTCCCGTTTGGATTCTTCAATACACCGCCTGGGGACTCGTCCTTGACCAGTATCTGCGCTTTTTGATTTGGGCGGTCGCCGCGATATTGCTCGGCTTCCTGCTGACTCGCTCCGATGAAAACGCGCTCGAATGGCTTGGAATATTATCCGCGTTGACTCTGATCTCAGGCGCGGCAGTCTTCACCGTATCGCTTGGCAATGTGACGAGTTATCCGTTCTCGCTCGGCTGGTCGGAGGGGAATCGCTGGTGGGATTATTCGATCCTGTTCGGGCGCGACATTTATATTTACCCAGACGATAAACCGATTCCCGTTCTGCTTGATGTGGGCAGGCAATTCATCGGCGGGATTCCCTTCCTGCTTCCCAACGTCACCATCTGGCAAGCGCGTCTGTGGACGGGGTTGGTGAATGTCGTTCCGTATTTCATCCTCGGACTCGTCGTATTCAAATCCAAACAATTCAATCGCTGGCAATGGATTCTCGTCTCGTTATGGGCAATGATCTTTGTGCTTCAAGGACCCATTCACCCGCCGTTGTTGTGGTGCGCGATTTTTGTCGCGTTCGCGTGGGGCAAACCGTTGTGGCTGGCTGTGCCGTTGATCTTTCTCACAAGTTATTTTGCGGAAGTGAGTCGCTACACGTGGATGTTCGCGCCAGGCATGTGGGCGGCGATGTTGGAATTTGCCAGTGCGAATCCAGGCCTTTCAGAATTTACCGCTAAGAGCGCAAAGAACGCAAAGGGGGATTTAAAACTTGGCGACCTTAGCGGGCTTCGCGGTTCGATGGATCGCGCTGTCTGGGCGCGCGCAATTTCAGTCGGCGTGGCAGGCATACTCGGCGGATATGCCGCGCCGTTCGTCCTCCCCGCGCTGATTGCCAAAGTGACGGAATTTTTTAGCGAAGGCGCAGAGCCGAGTATCGTCCCCAGTCTCGGCGGCGGCGTGACAGTTGCGGGCGTAAGTTCGGAGGCGGGTTCGCAGGAATTGTTGTGGTATCGCCTGTTCCCGAACGCCACGTATCCCGAAGGGATTTTGCTCGGCTTACTGCTCGCGGTGGCGCCTTTGATCGCGGTTCTGATTTATTTATCGGTGACGCGTCGGTGGGCGTTGAACTTTTTGCAGAAGTTGGCGATCATTCTTCCATTGCTGGCGTTTCTCGTCGTCGGCTTGATCGTCAGCGTGAAGATCGGCGGCGGCGGCGATTTGCACAACATGGATATGTTCATCATCGGTTTGTTGTTCGCGGGCGCAATGGCGTGGCATCATTCAGGCGCGAAGTGGATTCTCGAAAGCGCCGCCTCGCCTGTGTGGATTCGAATCGTGTTGCTTTTCATGGTGATTTATCCCGCCTACTATCCGATGAAATTTCTCTCGCCGAATCGTGTGGCAGAGGCGGATATGACGTGGGTGATGACCCTCGCCGACATTCCGCCGCAGGGTCCGTTCCCTGAATTGCTCCCGTATGAAAATGATTCGGACAAGGCGTTGAAAGATATTCGCAACGCGATCGAAGCAGCCGCGCCGAACGGCGAGATTCTTTTTATTGACCAGCGACAATTGCTCACGTTCAAAGACATCACGGGCATTCCGCTCGTGCCAGAGTATGATAAAAAAGTACTCATCAACGAAGCGATGAGCGCCAGCGAATCGTATTTCCAAAACTTTTATCGCGACCTTGCCGCGCAGCGTTTCTCGCTCATCATCACCAACCCGCTTCACGAACGGATTCAAACCGAGGAAGATAATTTCGGCGAGGAAAATAACGCCTGGGTCGAGTGGGTGTCCGCGCCTGTGTTATGTTTTTATGAACCATTGGAAACGTTGAAAAAAGTTAGAATCCAACTGCTCGTGCCGAAAGAAGATATTTCAGCCTGCGCGAAATATTTGGAAGAATAGTTCAAGTGAACTCTTGCATAACTTAGCCACAGAGCGCACCGAGACCTTTGAGAAAAAGCTTTTAAACTCTTTTTTCTCTGTGTTCTCTGTGGCAGAGAATTTTTCTAAGGAGAAACATTAATGCCCATTCCATTCAACAGACCCACGAACGTCGGCAACGAAATCGAATACATTCAACAAGCCATCCAGTCGTCGCATCTTGCGGGCGATGGGAGTTTCACCAAAAGATCGCACGCGATTCTCGAACAGGCGATGAACGTTCCGAAGGCGTTGCTCACCACCTCCTGCACGCACGCGCTGGAAATGTCCGCGTTGTTGCTGGAATTAAAAGAAGGGGATGAGGTCATCGTCCCATCGTTCACGTTTGTTTCGACGATCAACGCGTTCGTCTTGCGCGGCGCGAGAGCGGTCTTTGCCGACGTTCGACCTGATACGCTGAACCTCGACGAATCCAAGCTGGAGGTTTTGATCACGCCGCAGACGCGCGCTATCGTCGTCGTCCACTACGCAGGCGTCGGCTGTGAAATGGACGCGATCATGGAGATTGCGAATCGTCACAACATCCCTGTCATCGAAGATAACGCGCACGGACTGTTCGGCAAATACAAAGGCAAAGACCTCGGCACATTCGGCGTGATGGCGACGCAATCCTTCCACGAGACGAAGAATCTCACCTCAGGCGAGGGAGGCGCGTTGCTCATCAACGATGAGAAATATTTTGAAGATGCCGAAGTCCTGCGCGAAAAAGGGACGAACCGCAGCCGCTTCTTCCGCGGGCAGGTGGATAAGTACACGTGGGTCAATCTCGGTTCGAGTTATCTTCCCTCTGAAATTCTTGCGGCGCATTTGTTGGCGCAACTCGAAAAGCGCGAGGAGATTCAATCCGCGCGAAAAAAGATTTGGGAAACGTATTACAAAGAACTCGGCGCATGGGCGGAGGAGAACCACGTGCAAATGCCGTTCGTCCCCGCGCATTGCGAGCAGACCTATCACATGTTCTACATGCTCTTCCCCAACCTCGAAGCGCGGACGAAAGCCATCGCCCACCTGAAAGAACGCGGGGTTCAGGCTGTGTTCCATTACCTGCCTCTGCATCTTTCTCCGATGGGCGAAAAGTACGGCGGCAAAGTTGGCGATTGCCCCGTGACGGAACAGGTCAGCGACCAGTTGATCCGCCTGCCGTTTTATACGAACATGACTGAGGATGAACAGAAGACGGTCATCGCCGCGTTGAAAGAATTTTCTGTGTGAGAGTTTTTACCGCTAAGCGCGCGAAGCGCGCCAAGAAAACCTTTAAAAATCTTCGCGTTCTTTGCGCTCTTTGCGGTTAATTATTGGTTTTTCTGTGTGAGAGTCTTTACCGCTAAGCGCGCGAAGCGCGCCAAGAAAACCTTTAA
>Ga0138256_10001284_pt1 | contig 27140 bp, 26 predicted proteins | sample KNB2016incub_MG_FD_105486 | JGI IMG/M metagenome (GOLD analysis project Ga0138256, IMG submission 105486) | Active sludge microbial communities from wastewater in Klosterneuburg, Austria - KNB2014incub_MG | ecosystem: Engineered > WWTP > Activated sludge > Unclassified | place: Austria...
CTTGAGTTCGAATGGGGTGGCGCCTTTCACTTATGGTGGTGATGCTACTACCAATCTGGTGGCTGGTACTTACAATTATACCGTTACGGATGCTAATGGCTGTACTGCCACTACTTCGGTGACATTGATTGATGGTGATAGTACACCTCCAGTAATTAATGAATTACCAAGTAACTCAACTATTAATTGTCCTGCAACTCCAGCTTTTACTCAAGCTACTGCTTTTGATAATTCTGAAGGAATAGTTACTTTAAATTTCAAAGACATAAAAACTGATGGTGTTTGTGCTGGTTCTTACTCCGTAACTAGAACTTGGACTGCAACTGATGCATGTGGAAATACTTCAACAGCATCTCAAACAATAAACATAATTGATACAATAGCTCCAGTTATTGCTGTACCTCCAACTCGTTTATCTATCAATTGTCAGGAAACTCCAGTATTTGGAGAAGCAACTGCAACAGATGAGTGCGGAAGTCTATTCACATTAACCTCTGCGGATGTAACTACACCTGGTGAATGTGCTGGTTCATACTCAATAACTAGAACTTGGACTGCTAAAGATGATTGTGGAAATACTTCAACAGCTTACCAAACCATAAGAGTTAAAGATGAAACCTCTCCTATTATAGTAGCTTGTGCACCTGACCAAATAATAGCTACAAATTTAAGTTGTCAAGCTATTGTTCCTGACTTTACTAAAAACATTGTTGCTAATGATAATTGTTCTTCAATGGAGTCATTGATAGTAACTCAATCTCCAGCAGCAGGGACCGTAGCTCAATCAGGTACTACTACTATTACTTTAACCGTAAAAGATGCTTGTGGTAATAAATCAACTTGTGAAACCAAATTAATTGTTACCAACTTTATTGTTGCAAATGACGATACCGGAAGCTCAATAAATGGATTAACTGGAGGAATTTCATTCACCAATGTTTTATCGAATGATCTTTTAAATTGTAAAGCGTTAATCCCAGAGGATGTAACAACCACTTTTGTTAGTTCAACCAATCCTGGGATCACTTTAAATGGTACTAATGTAGTAGTTGCTCCTGGAACTCCAGCTGGAAATTACACTTTAATATATCAAATATGTGAAATTGCAAATCCAACAAATTGTGATGCTGCAACGGTAACCATAACTGTTACTGCTCCTGCCATAATTGCTCAAGATGACACCATAGCTGGCGGAAATGGAACTATTGGAAACACCAATGCGGGTAATGTTTTAAACAATAATGGAAATGGCAACGACACTTTAAATGGTGTTAATCTTACGATTGATGAAGTAAATCTAACAGTAACGACGCCTGCAACTCCTATCGGTGGTGCCCCTGTCCCTGTTGTTGACATTGCAACTGGACAAATTAGCATACCTATTGGAACTCCAGCTGGAACTTACACTATTGTGTATTCAATTTGTGATAAATTAAATCCAACAAATTGTGATGCTGCAACAGTGACCATAACTGTTACTGCTCCTGCTATCATCGCTCAAGATGATACCATCGCTGGTGGAAATGGAACTGTTGGAAACACGAATGCGGGTAATGTTTTAAACAATAATGGAAATGGTAACGACACTTTAAATGGTGTTAATCTTACTGTTGATGAAGTAAATCTAACAGTAACTACGCCTGCAACTCCTATCGGTGGTGCTCCAGTTCCTGTTGTTGACACAGCAACTGGACAAATTAGCATACCTGCTGGAACTCCTGCTGGAACTTATACTATTGTTTATTCAATTTGTGATAAATTAAATCCAACAAATTGTGATGCTGCAACTGTTACCATAACAGTAACTGCCGAAGCAATCGTTGCCCAAGATGACAAGTTTATTGACATAGATGGCGCAAATGGAAATCCTAATGCAGGAAATGTTTTAAACAATAATGGAAACGGTAACGATACTCTAAATGGTGCTAATGTTACCATAGATTTAGTAAATCTTACCATAACAATTCCTGCTGTTTCTATTGGTGGTCCAGTTCCTGTAATAGACACAACTACGGGACAAGTTAGCGTGCCTGCTGGAACTCCTGCTGGAACCTATACAATTGTTTATCAAATTTGTGAGAAATTAAACCCAACAAATTGTGATGCTGCAACTGTTATCATAGAGGTTGGTGGAGTATTAGGAGAAAATTGTGATGCAATTGTTGTACATAAGGTCTTAACACCTAATTTTGATGATAAAAATGACATTCTTATTATTGATGGTGTTGAAGATATTGCTTGTTATCCTTCTGGTGTTAATGTCGAAATATACAACCGTTGGGGAGTATTAGTTTTCGAAACCGCTAAATACAGCAACACATCAAATTATTTTGATGGTTACTCAAAAGGAAGAACTACAGTAAGTAAATCTGATGGTTTGCCAACTGGAACTTATTTTTACATTCTAAATTATGAAACTTTAGATGGAAATGGAAATAGTATAATTAATAAAAAAGATGGTTTTATATACCTATCAAGATAAATCTAACTCAAATCTAACTCCCGGGATTTAAAACTCCCGGGTTTAAACCTAATCTAAATGAAGACAAGAATACTATTATTCGCTTTGATGTTTACAGGAATGGTAAGTTATGCTCAACAAGACGCACAATTTACACAGTATATGTACAACACAATCAATATTAATCCTGCCTATGCAGGGTCGAGAGGAGCCTTGAGTATGTTTGCCCTGTATCGTACCCAATGGGTTGGACTCGATGGAGCACCCGTTACCAGTACGGTATCTATGAACACACCACTAAATGAATCTAATTTAGGTTTAGGGATATCTTTAATTAATGATAAAATTGGACCAACTACAGAAAACACCATTTCTGCTGATTTGTCTTACACTATTCCAACTTCTGATACTTGGAATTTGTCATTTGGAATCAAAGCAACTGCCAATCTCTTTGATTTGGATGCTACCAAATTAAATCCAGCACAAGCAGCAGATCCTAGTTTGCAAAATTATAGTACATTCTCTCCAAATATAGGAGCTGGACTTTATTGGCATTCTGACAAAGCCTATATTGGTTTTTCAATTCCTAACTTTATACAAACCAATCGCTATGACGACAATGAAGTAGCCATTTTCAAGGAAAGAATAAGCTATTATCTTATAGGAGGTCTTGTGTTCGATTTGAGTGATACAGTTAAATTCAAACCGGCCATTTTGACCAAAATGATTGAAGGCGCACCGTTACAAGTGGATGCTTCTGCAAACTTTATGTTTTTTGACAAACTTATGCTTGGTGCATCCTACAGATGGAGTGCTGCTTTGAGTGCTATGGTAGGTTTTCAAGTTTCAGATGGATTATATGTTGGTTATGGTTATGATAAAGAAACTACCAATTTAGACAATTATAATTCCGGTTCACACGAAATATTCTTGCGCTATGAATTGTTCAAAAACAACAACAAAATAACAACTCCAAGATTCTTCTAAAAATAATTATTATGAAAAATTTTATACTCCTTTACATAACGATAATAAGTGTTTTTTCATTTAATAGTTATGCACAGAAATCCAAAACTACTAATGCCGACAAAAAATACGATAACTATGCTTATATAAAAGCAGTTAGCACCTATGAAAGAGTAGCTGAGAAAGGATACAAATCAGAAGATATGTTCCAAAAATTAGGTAATTCTTACTACTTCAACGGTGAGTTGGATAAAGCAGCCAAATGGTATCAAGAATTATTTACTATGAATCCCAATCAGGAATCCGAGTATTGTTATCGCTATGCACAATCCCTAAAAGCCATTGGACAAAATGACAAAGCAAACCAAATGCTAGAAACATTTAGCCAAAAAGCAGGCAACGATACCAGAGGAAAACTATTCGGAAAAAACAAAAACTATCTCGAGCAAATTAAAGCCAATTCAGGAAGATACAAAATAGAGGATGCCGGAATCAACTCCAAGTATTCCGATTACGGAAGCTCTTTTTACAACAACAAACTTGTCTTTAGCTCTTCTAGAGATACCGGAAGTTTAGGACAAAGAAAACACACTTGGACCAATCAATATTTCACCAATCTATATGCTTCCGATTTGGGCGAAGAAATGACTCCAGGTACAGTAAACAAATTTGCTGATAAAATCAATTCAAAATTCAACGAATCGACCCCAATTTTTACCAAAGATGGGAAAACCATGTACTTTACCCGAAACAACTATCTAGATGGTAAAAAAGGAAAAGATGCCAACAGAGTAACCTTAGTAAAAATATACAAAGCCAGTTTCGAAAATGACAATTGGGACAAAGTAACCGAATTACCTTTCGACAGCGATTTATACAGCGTAGCTCATCCAACGTTGAGTCCTGACGAAAAAACTTTGTATTTTGCCTCTGATATGCCAGGAACACTAGGTCAATCTGATTTATTCAAAGTTAAAATAAATGAGGATGGCAGTTATGGTACTCCACAAAATCTTGGAAAAGGAATCAATACCGAAGGAAGAGAAACATTCCCGCAAATTACTGACGAAAATGAACTCTATTTCGCCTCAGACGGACATCCAGGATTGGGAGGATTAGATGTTTTTGTGACCAAAATGGCTGCCGATGGAACATTAGGAGAAATTCAAAATGTTGGCGATGGAATAAACTCACCAAAAGATGATTTTGCTTATTTAATAGACACCAAATCCAGAAGAGGTTTTGTGTCTTCCAATAGAGATGGAGGTCAAGGATACGATGATATTTACAAATTTTTGGAAACCAGAAAACTAGTTTGCTTACAAGAATTATATGGTAACGTGACGGATTTAAACACTTCACAAATACTTCCTGATACCAAAATGAGTTTGTTTGACAGTGAATTCAAATTGATTAATACCGCAGTAACAGATGCCGAAGGAAATTACAAATTCGATGTAGAATGTGGCAAAAATTATAATGTAAGAGCGGCAAAACCAGATTATATTACTAAAGAACAAAAAATTGCGATTGCCAGAGAAAACGGAAAAACCAATTTGAATTTTACCTTAGAAAAAGAAGTATGTAAAGTGGCTGTGGGCGATGACTTAGGAAAATGCTTTGGCATAAAAATGATATATTTTGATTTGGATAAATATAACATTAGAACTGAAGCTGCATTGGATTTAGAAAAAATATTAGATGTTTTGAATCAAAATCCAACAATGAAACTCGATATTCGTTCGCATACCGATTGCCGACAAACTGTTCAATACAATCAAGTTCTTTCGGATAGAAGAGCCAAATCGACTATCGCTTGGCTAGTCAAAAACGGAATAGATGCCAGCAGACTAACAGGAAAAGGATATGGCGAAACTCAATTGGTTAACGATTGTGGTTGCGAGCCAACCAACAAATCAAACTGCACTGAAGAGCAACATCAAATGAACAGACGTAGCGAATTTATCATTACAGTACTGTAGTAATAAAATAAATTTTACTAAAACAAACCCCTCGAAGTTATAACTTTGAGGGGTTTGTTTTTAACTGAATTTTAAAATCAGATAATACATTTCAAATAAGATTTTAATTCATTAATTTTTCTTAATTTAATGAAGAAGATTTTAAATTATATGAAATAAATAATAAAATTAATTCCTACTTTATTATTAATATTATTTAATTATTTAGCTGATTTCCAAATATTATTACTTTCGTTACAATCTGGAAATACGTGATCTGGATCAATAATAATGCTTTCAATTTCTTCGGTAGAATTGTATTTGAAAGACCAATCCACATTTTTCTGCCAAATTTCGACAGGTAATTTAATACGAGATATTTTTCCGCTTTTAGTTTTAATGTCCAAAATAACAGGCATTACCATTTTTTCAAAATTTTCGATGGTGATTAAAGCGCCCAAATTTGGATTATTATCAACATATTTAACCGAATTAATTCCTTGATCTAAACGCCAATTATGGACAAACCAACCTCTCCAAAACCAACTTAAATCTTCTCCAGCAACATTTTCCATTGTTCTAAAAAAATCATCAGGAGCGGGATGTTTGTATGCCCAACGTTCCACATAAGTTCTGAAAGCCAAATCAAATCGTTCTGGACCCAAAACCTGTTCCCGTAAAATCACCAACCCTAGTCCTGGTTTTGAATACCCTAAAGTTCCAATATTACGCTCCTTCATAATATCAGGAGAACTCATCACCGCCTCAAGATTTGGATTCGTGTATCTTTCAGATTCTTTATGCAAATCGGGAACTTTTGACTTGTATTCTCCATTATTAAAATCTACAGAACTTAAGGTATTAATAAAAGTATTGAATCCTTCGTCCATCCAAGCAAATAGTCGTTCGTTTGAGCCCACAATCATCGGAAACCAAATGTGTCCAAACTCGTGATCAGTAACGCCCCATAAATCAGCATTTTTAGCATTATATTGACAAAAAATGATGCCGGGATACTCCATTCCACCTACGATTCCAGCTACATTTACTGCTGCTGGATAAGGATATTCGAACCATTTTTTTGAATAATGTTCAATGGAAGTTTTGGCATATTCAGTCGAACGACTCCAAGCTCTATTTCCGTTACTTTCGATAGGATAAGCAGAAATTGCCATTGATTTTTTTCCACTGGGCAAATTAATTTTAGCTGCGTCTATAATAAATGCAGTTGACGATGCCCAAGCAACATCGCGAGCATTTTTAATTTTAAAATGCCAAGTTTTATTCGATTGTAGAGCGAGATTAGAAGCATTGTTTACTTCTTCGGCGGAACGTATCACAACAGTTTGTTCGCTTTTTGAGGCTTGCTCCCAACGCTTTTGCTGTTCTGTTGTGTAAACTTCATTAGCATTTACCAATTCGCCTGAACAAACCACAAAATGATTGGAAGGCACCGTAATATTCACATCGAAATCACCATATTCCAAATAAAATTCCGAAGCTCCAAGATAGGGATTAGTATTCCATCCCGTAATATCATCATAAACACACATCCTTGGATACCATTGAGCGATAGTAAATATTTTACCATTCTTTGTTCCCAATATTCCCATACGATCAGAACCTTCATTGGGAGAAATAAAGGAAAAATCAATTTTTATCTTAACGTTCCCTCCTTTTGAATTCAATTCTTGAGGCAGAAAAACCTGCATTCGGGTATCTGTAATTAAATATTTTACTTCTTTCTCAGTAGAAATCCCTTTGTTTGAAACTAAAATTTTTACTGATTTTATCTTAAAACCTCCATCAAATATTTGTCCTTGAGCTCCATTTCTGCTACCAGTTAAAGGAATTACAGCAGTTCCACGAGAATCATCTTTAAATAAATTTTGATCTAAATGCATCCACAAAAAAGACATTTTATCTGTACTATTATTGGTGTACGAAATAATACTGGTTCCTGAAATTTCATTGTTTGCCTCGTCTAATTTTGCAGATAATTGATAATCAGCTCTATTTTGCCAATACTCAAATCCTGGTTGACCACTTGCAGAGCGAGTATTCGTTCCATTCTTAGTATAGAAAAAAGGCGCAAAAGTTTCTTGATAATTGTATTTTGAAACCTGCTTTGTTGAATTTTCTTGTGACCAAATGTTCGAAATCACTAATAGTAAAGCTAATTTAATTATAGCTTTGAAAGAATTATTTTTCATTTTATAAATTTATTGTTGCAAATTAATGAAAAATTAATATAGCAGCCCGAATAGAACTCGATTTATTAATTAAAAATTAATTTATTTCAGAATTTGCTTCTTTTTATAACCAAATTTAAATTTATGAAATATATTTACAACTCAAAAAAAATCATAATATTAATAGTACTTATTTTGACTACAACAATTTCTAATTCTAATTTAACAGCTCAAATAAAACACTTGGGAGCTGAATTATTTTCTTTAAAAAACAACCAAAATAAAGAATACATCTGGGAAGGTAATCCATCATTTTGGGGAAAACATTCCCCTATTTTGTTTCCAATAGTTGGCACATTAAAGAACAATTCTTATTTATATAATGAAAAAGAATATCCCTTAAACAGACACGGTTTTGCCAGAGAAATGGAATTTGAATTGATTGAAAAATCAGAAGAAAGTGCAACATTTTCTTTAATTTCAACATTAGAAACTAAAAAAGTATATCCATTCGATTTTGAATTACAGATTTGTTATTCCCTGAAAGACAATAAATTAAATATTGATTATAAGGTCATTAATAAAAATGATTTTATAATGCCGTTTGCTATTGGAGCACATCCTGCATTTGCCTTGCCAGGAAATTTTGAAGAGTATGGCCTTGAATTTCAACAAGATGAAATTTTAAAATATTATCTTCTTGAAGAAGGTTTAATTTCGAATAATTCGAATGAACTTAAACTTGATAATAGTCAACTTGGTTTGAATTATAAGTTATTTGAAAAAGATGCTTTGGTATTTAAAACCTTAAAATCTAAATCGATTACCATTTTTAAAAATACAAATCCAATATTGAAAGTAAATTTTACAGATTTTCCAAATTTAGGTATTTGGACAGTTGTAAATGCTCCTTTTTTGTGTATTGAACCTTGGTTTGGCTATTCGGATACGTTAAATGAATATGATGATTTTTCAAAAAAAGAAGGAATTCAGCTTTTGGAAAAAAAGGAAACTTTCGAATCCAATTATAGTATTGAAATTTTGTAAAATATGTTAGACATTAATTTTTCGCCTTTTCAAAACCTAGAAACCGAGCGTTTGTATTTACGTCGAGTTGTAAAGGAAGATGTGAACGAAATTTTCGCACTTCGGTCAGATCAAGAAGTGATGAAATACATTCCTAGACCTTTGCTAAAAACCGAGGAGGAGGCCTTGGCACATATTGCTATGATTGATGAAAAAATAGATTCTAACGAAGGAATAAATTGGGCCATTACTCTAAAAGGCAATCCAAAACTAATAGGAATTATTGGTCATTACAGAATAAGACCCGAGTATTTTCGAGCTGAAATTGGCTATATGTTACTTCCTGAATATCAAGGAAAAGGCATCATTTCAGAAGCTATAAATGAAGTTGTAAATTATGGTTTTGAAGTGATGAAATTGCACTCGATTGAAGCTATTATTGACCCCGAAAATTTTGCATCGGAGAAAGTCTTGCAAAAAAATGGTTTTGTAAAAGAAGCACATTTAAAGGAAAATGAATTTTATGATGGTCGTTTTTTAGATACTGTAATTTATTCCATTTTGAATCAACACTAATTTCTATTTTCTCGGAAAAATTTTATATTTTCGCCACATCAAAATAATTTGGTCAAACCAAAAGATTCCTGAAACTACAAAAACTTACTATGAAAAAACTTTTCGTTTTTATTTTCCTATTAATTTCTATTTTTTCACAAAGTCAAACTTATATAAAAGGGAATGCTGTAACGGCCTTAGTATTAGTACCCAATTTTGGAGTAGAAACCAGTATTGGAAAAAAATTCACATTTCAAGCTGACGTTATGGCCTCTTTTTGGGAATCATTTAATGGACATCATCCAATGAAATTTTATTCTTTAATAGCTGAAGTTCGCTATCATTTTCATGAAAAATACAATGGCTTTTATTTTGGCGGACACGCTGGAGCTGATCGATACCAACTACAAAAATGGAACTATTGGGATTCTAATATGTACGAAGATGGTTTTGGATACAAATTTGGAGGAACGATTGGATACGAGAAAAAACTAAATGATAGATTAATGCTAGATTTTTTTGTTGGAGGTGGTTGGCATCAAGGATATTATCACGGACGCTATAATGACGGAACTCCAGGCAGGTATGAAACCGCCGAACATTGGAATATAAGCGGAGATTGGCTGCCATACCGAGGTGGAATTATGATTTCCTACCGTTTAAATTAAATTTTAAATTTAGGAATTGTTCTTACATACAATTCTTCGACTTTTTTTCTTGCCCAATCTGTTTTTCTTAAGAAAGTCAAACTCGATTTTATACTTGGATTATCTGTAAAACATTTAATTTTTATCAATTCACCCAAAGTGTCGAACCCATAAAATTCGACAAGTTGCTCCAAAATTCTTTGCAGCGTAATTCCGTGTAGCGGATCTTTTGATTGTTGCTTTTCCATATTGCAAATTTATGGCATTTTTATATATTTCTTTGGTGTTTCATTCAATTGTATCTACATTTGCCATCCGATGCTAAAAACAATCAACATACTTAATAAAAGAGCCCGTTTCGACTATGAAATAATCGAAAAATTTACGGCTGGAATCGTTTTGGCCGGAACCGAAATAAAATCGATTCGGTTAGGAAAAGCCAATATTACGGAGAGTTTCTGCGAATTTAGTGGTACCGAACTTTTTGCCATCAATACTTATATCGAAGAATATGCTTTTGGAAATCAATTCAACCACAAAGCCAGAAGCGAACGCAAACTCTTGTTGAATAAACGAGAACTCAAAGGTTTGGCAAGAAGTGTTCAAGCCAAAGGTTTGACTATTGTTCCTTTGAAATTATTTACCAACGAAAAAGGAATGGCAAAACTCGAAATTGGACTTTGCAAAGGTAAAAAAACTTACGATAAGCGCGAATCGCTTAAAGAACAAGATACTAAACGAGACCTCGATAGAATAAAAAAATCTTTTTAGAAATAAATTTTATACAATATTTTATTTTTAAAAAGGATTTTCTGATTTTATTTCTATTTTTACAGTAATTAACATCTAACAAAATAAAATTATGAAGAAATTTTTTATTGCTATGTCATTAGTTTTTCTAGCAAGTTGCAGCAGTGGAACAGCAATTGTAAGCAGTTGGAAAGATCCAGAAACTACCAATGCAAATACCGAATTCAAAAAAATATTAGTGGTAGCTTTAGTAAAAAATGAAGCGACTAGAAGAATCACCGAAAATAGAATTGCGGCTATTGGCCCAAAATTTCATTCTTCTTATGCCATTTTGAATGGAACTAGTTTAGAATTATCTAAAGAACAAAAATTAAAAATTCTTAAAGATGAAAATTATGACGCAGTTGTAACTATGCGTCTAGTGGATACCGTAAAAGAAACCAATTATGTTCCAGGCACAAATACTTCTATGTATTATGGAGGTTATGGCGGTATGTATGGCGGTTACGGAGCTTATGGCGGTTTTGGTGGTTGGTACGGAATGTATTCTCCTGTATATTATGACCCAGGATATTATCAAGATACAACCTCATACTTGGTTGAAACCAACGTTTTTTCATTAAAATCTGACAAATTAGTTTGGACTGGAACTACAAAATCAACAACTGGTTCAGATGTAGGTTTATTGGTTGATAGTATCATTGCTACTGTAATGCAAGAAATGAAAAAAGATGGATTTGTTCCTAAAAAATAAATACTAAATCTCAAACAGATTTAAACTTAAAAAAAATATTACTTAAAATTTTAGGTATTATTTTTTTTATATGAAAATTTATGACTAAATTTGTCAAGACAATTAAAAACATAACTAATAATGAAAACACTACTCAAAAATGCAAGAGAGCAAAAAGGATTAAAGACAAGAGAAGTGGCTCAACTTTTAGGAATTGACCAAGCCTTAATCAGTAAATTCGAAAACGGTTCTAGAAAACCAACCAAAGATCAAATTATAAAATTAGCATCTTTGTTAGAAATCGACTTTGAATCCTTAATGGTAGCTTGGCTGAAAGAGAAAATTATTTACGAAATCGGACAAGATGAGTTTGCCTTAAAAGCAATGAATATGGTTCGCGAAGAAATGGAAAACAGCTATGTTACTGTAAAAAAATCTATTTCAAAAAATTTATTGTCTATTCTTAATGAAATAGATGCTTTGAAAGCAAAACTAGATCAATTTCGTCAATTTGATAGCTATAGAATTGCTCAAGCATTGGAACTTGAATATACTTTTGAAAGCAATCGCATCGAAGGAAACACTATGACACTTCGCGAAACTGATCTGGTTATTAACGAGGGTTTGACCATTTCTGGAAAAAGTATGCGTGAGCATCTAGAAGTAATCAATCATCAGGAAGCGATTGCCTATATCAAGCATTTGATAGATAAAAACACTACTCTCAATGAGCGAGAAGTTTTGTCCGTTCATAACTTGATTCTTCGTGGCATTAATCCTGAAGATGCTGGTCGTTACCGCCGTGTACAAGTAATGATTAAAGGAAGTTCTTATATGCCGCCGCAACCTTTTTTGGTTTCCAAAGAAATGGAAGCTTTTTTTATTTGGTTTGAAACCAATAAAAATACTTTGCATCCAATAGTTTTGGCAGCAGAACTTCACGAGCGTTTGGTTACCATTCATCCATTTATAGATGGAAATGGCAGAACTTCGCGTTTGATAATGAATCTTGTTCTATTGCAAAATGGCTATGTAATTGCTAATATAAAAGGCGATTATGATTCTAGAATGCAGTATTACAATGCACTGGAAACTGCTCAAACTAAAAAAAACAAGGAAGATTTTCTCTTGTTTATCGCTCAAAACGAGAAAGAAAGTTTAGCCCGTTATCTCGAAATCATTGGTCAATAAAAAATCCCGTCTTGTTTTAAACTTGACGGGATTTGTTTTATTAATCCTGAAAAATAAATTTATTTTGACACAGATTTACAGACAATCATACTAATTTTTATTTTCCAACAACGGTACAAATTTAAAATCTCCAAATTCGTGTTTTTCGAACTGAGTTTCATTTTTCCTGATAAGCAAAGTCATAATTTGAACTTCTTCGCCTAGCGGAATTACAAGCCTTCCTCCTATTTTTAGCTGAGCCATCAAAGCTTGTGGAATTATCGGTGCACCTGCGGTGACAATTATACTATCAAAAGGAGCGTGATCTGGCAATCCTTTATAGCCGTCACCAAAAGAAAGATGTTTAGGCCTTATACCTAATTTTGGCAACAAATTTTGGGTCTGTTTAAATAACTTATTTTGTCTTTCTACGCTATACACCTTGGCTCCCATCAAAAATAAAACAGCCGTTTGATAGCCAGAACCTGTTCCTATTTCAAGAATTTTATCATCTTTCTTTACTTCCAATAATTGACTTTGAAAAGCCACAGTATAAGGTTGGGAAATAGTTTGCCCTTCTCCAATTGGGAAAGCTTTGTCCTGATAGGCATAATCCTCAAAACTAGAATCTAAAAAAAGATGTCTCGGTATTTTATTTATTGCAGCCAAAACACCTTTGTCAACAATTCCTTTTTCTTTCAAAAGGCTTACTAATTGATTGCGAAGTCCTTGATGTTTATCAGTATTTTTCAAAATATGGGGTGATTTATTTCGGTAAAAATAAACTTAAAAATTCCAAAAATCAAGTAACAATTTCCAAAACTTTAAACAACAAAATATAAACAATAAACAAATAAATTTTATATTTGTTGAAAATCATTTTTATGTTAAAAGTAGGCGTTTTAGGTGCTGGGCATCTCGGAAAAATACATTTGAGATTATTACAACAATCCGAAAAATATGAATTAGTTGGTTTTTATGACGAAAACCAAGAAAATGGAGAAAAAGTGGCCAACGAATTTGGGTACAAACAGTTCTCCACAATCGCAACTCTAATCCACGCCGTCGATGTTATCGATATTGTAACGCCCACACTTTCGCATTTCAAATGTGCCAAAGTTTCCATCAAATCGGGCAAACACGTTTTTATTGAAAAACCCATTTCTAATACTGTTGCCGAAGCCGAAGAAATCATTGCTTTAGCCAAAGAATATAACGTAAAAGGTCAAGTAGGTCACGTCGAAAGATTTAATCCTGCGTTCAAAGCGACCAAAAATATGATTGAAAACCCAATGTTTATTGAAACCCATCGTTTAGCTGAATTCAATCCTCGTGGAACCGATGTCCCTGTGGTTTTGGACTTAATGATTCACGATATTGATACTATTTTAAGTGTTGTGAATTCGAAAGTGAAAGAAATTCACGCCAGTGGAGTTTCGGTAATTAGTGAAACTCCCGATATTGCCAATGCTCGAATTGAGTTCGAAAATGGTTGTGTTGCTAATTTAACTGCCAGCCGAATTTCCCTTAAAAATATGCGTAAATCACGTTTTTTCCAGAAAGATGCTTACATCTCAGTGGACTTTTTGGAGAAAAAATGTGAGGTGGTAAAAATGAAAGATGCTCCCGAAATTCCTGGAGATTTTGATATTATTCTACAAAATGCCGAAGGTGTAAAAAAACAAATCTACTTTTCGAATCCCGATGTGGAGCAAAACAACGCCATTCTCGACGAATTGGAATCCTTTGCCGATGCCATCAATAATGACACTACTCCAGTTGTAACTTTGGAACAAGCAACAGAAGCTTTAAGGGTTGCTTACCAAATTATTGATTGTTTTAAGAAGTAAATAAAAATTGAAATTATCTAATTATTTTTTTTCAAATGCCAATTCAGCTTTAATTCAAAAATGATTTTAAATTATGGATTTATTACGAGTTGAAACCGAATTGAAAAAACGATTGGCTCATCCCTACAAATGGGGACGAAAACAATCCGACGATTGGGATGCAAAAACAAGTTTTATTTACACAACTTATTCTTTTGAAAAATTATTAGAAAAAACAACTTCATTTGATGAAACAGTTCGCGATTACGCCTTGAATAGATGGTATAATTTTTGGTCAGCCGAAGCCGTTGAAAACCTATTTTCCTTGCACGAAAAAGTAACACCTAACATAAATAAATTCGACAAATTAATTGATTTTACAATAAATACCACTTGCTTTGACCACAAAACAACCGTTTTTCCAATTGGTTTTAACCAAACGGTAGCTTACGCAAAAAATAATCCTGCCGAATTGATTCAATGGTTGTATTTAAACCAAAGTCAGGAAAGCAGAAAGCATTTGAAAAACAGATTATTCATCGTTTTGGTCGAAAAAAACAAGGAACATTGGAAACTAAAATCAGAAATTAAACTCTTGAAATCAGAAATTGATACATATGTCGAAAATTTCGATTCGGAGAATTTATTCCAACTCAATCTAGAAAATAACACCATTTTATCAGACCTTATTTGGGTTGAAAATTAATACTTTATGAACTACATCGGCTCTAAGCAAAAGTTATCTTCCTTCATTCAAACTACTGTAAATTCAATAGTTGGAGAAGATTTATCGCAAAAAACATTTTGTGATTTATTTGCCGGAACCGGAATTGTAGGTAGAACTTTTAAACCCAATGTAAAAAAAGTCATCAGCAATGATTTAGAATATTACAGTTATGTTTTGAACAAAAATTATATTGAAAATCACGAAACATTAGATTTTCATTCAAACATCGAGGAACTCAATAATCTCGATGGAATCGAAGGCTTTATTTTTAATGAATATTCTGAAAACGGAGCCAAAGAAAGACTTTATTTCTCTGAATACAACGGAAAAAAAATAGATGCTATTCGGCAACAAATAGAACTTTGGAAAAAGGAAAAAATCATAAATTCAAAAACCTATTATTTCCTTTTGGCTTCCTTGTTAGAAAGCGCCGATAAAGTGGCGAATACAGCTTCGGTTTATGGCGCTTATTTAAAAAAAATCAAGAAATCGGCTCAGAAAAATCTTGTTTTGGAACCTGCTATTTTCTCTCTAAACGACAATGAACACGAGGTTTTCAATGAAGATAGCAATCTTTTAATAAAGAAAATTGAAGGCGACATTTTATATTTGGACCCACCTTATAACGCTCGTCAATACGGTTCTAATTACCACTTGTTGAATACAATAGCAAAATATGATACCTTTATTCCAAAAGGAAAAACAGGTTTGAGAGATTACAATCGTTCGGATTATTGCAGCAAAACAAATGTTAGAAAATCCTTTGAAGAGTTAGTAAAAAACGCTAATTTCAACTATACTTTTTTAAGTTACAACAACGAAGGTTTAATGAGCGAAGACGAAATTAGAACTATTATGTCCAAATACGGAAAATACGATTTGGTGACCACCAATTACCAACGTTTTAAAGCCGACAAGACAGAAAATAGAATTCACACAGCAAGCAGCACAACTGAATTTTTGCACATTTTAGAAAAATAATTACAGTAAAAAATATGAAAATAATAGCCGTAATCGGAGCAGGAACAATGGGTAACGGAATTGCGCATACTTTTGCACAAAGTGGTTTTGCCGTAAAATTAGTCGATGTTTCCGAAAAGTCTTTGGATAAAGGAATGGCAACTATTTTTGCCAATTTAGACCGAATGGTTGCCAAAGGAACCATTACCGAGGAAGAAAAATTCAAAACCATCAACAACATCATTACTTATACTGACATCAAAGACGGAGTTGTAGGTGTGGATTTGGTTGTTGAAGCTGCGACAGAAAACGTGGAATTGAAACTCAATATTTTCAAGCAATTGAATGAAATTTGTTCGCACAATACCATTTTTGCAACCAATACTTCTTCTATTTCCATCACTCAAATTGGCGCTGTTGTGGCTCATCCGGAACGTGTTATCGGAATGCACTTTATGAATCCTGTGCCGATTATGAAATTGGTCGAAATCATTCGGGGTTATAATACGAGTGACGAAGTGACGAAAATCATTATGACTCTATCTGAAAAACTGGGTAAAACTCCCGTTGAAGTCAACGATTATCCTGGTTTTGTTGCCAATAGAATTTTGATGCCAATGATTAATGAAGCCATTGAAACGCTTTATAACAAAGTCGCTGGAGTTTATGAAATTGACACCGTTATGAAACTCGGAATGGGACACCCAATGGGACCGTTGCAATTGGCAGATTTTATTGGGCTTGATGTATGTTTAGCAATCTTGAACGTAATGTACGACGGTTTCAAAAACCCGAAATATGCTCCTTGTCCTTTATTAGTCAATATGGTTCGAGCTGGAAAATTGGGTGTGAAATCTGGCGAAGGTTTTTATGATTATAGTGAAAGTAAGAAAGCAGAAAAAATCTCGAAACAGTTTATTTAATATGTCAATCGCACAAAACCTCCTCAAAATAAAATCCACTTTACCATCAACCGTAACACTTGTTGCCGTTTCTAAAACCAATCCAATTCCCGATTTGATGGAAGCTTATGATGCGGGTCAACGCATTTTTGGCGAAAACAAAATTCAGGAAATGGTAGAGAAATGGGAAGCAATGCCAAAAGACATTGAATGGCATATGATTGGTCACGTACAGACGAATAAGGTTAAATTTATGGCACCGTTTGTGAGCTTGATTCACGGTGTGGACAGCCTGAAATTATTGGAAGAAATCAACAAACAAGCGAAAAAAAACAATAGAATTATTGATTGTTTATTGCAAATGTATATTGCCGAAGAAGAAAGTAAATTTGGTTTAGACGAAGAAGAACTCAACGAGATTTTAGCTTCAGAAGCATTCAAGGAAATGAAAAACATTCGAATTGTTGGATTAATGGGAATGGCGACTTTTACAGACAATCAAAAACAAATCAAAAAAGAATTCACCCATTTGAAATCGATTTTTGATGGTATGCAATCGCGTAAAGACACACTGCAGTGCGTCTCTACATTGTCAATGGGAATGTCCGGCGATTATCAACTCGCAATTGAATGCGGAAGTACGATGGTTCGGATAGGAAGTAGTATCTTTGGAGGACGATAAATTTCAAAGGCAATTTGATTCTATTAATGATGAGATTCCTTCGGACTCAAGAGCTCTGCTCGAACTGGCAAAGCAATGACAAACTGAAAACTAAACACAAATTCCGATAGCTATCGGAACTGAACAACGAACACATATTTTGTACGCAATACTCGACATAGAAACCACCGGAGGACAATTCAACGAAGAAGGAATTACAGAAATTGCCATCTATAAATTTGACGGTCACGAAATCGTGGACCAATTCATCAGTTTGGTCAATCCAGAAATTCCGATTCAACCGTTTGTAGTCAAATTGACTGGAATCAATAACGCAATGTTGCGCTCAGCTCCAAAGTTTTTTGAAGTTGCCAAGCGCATCATCGAAATGACCAATGACTGCGTTCTAGTAGCCCACAATGCCGATTTTGATTATCGAATACTTCGCACAGAATTTCGCCGTTTGGGATATGATTTTAATGTAAAAACACTTTGTACAGTCGAACTTTCTCAAAAATTATTACCCGAACAACCTTCACACAGTTTAGGAAAATTGGTTCGAGCACTTGGAATTCCAATGGCCGACAGGCATCGTGCCAATGGAGATGCTATGGCTACGGTAAAACTCTTTAAATTGTTACTTGAAAAGGATGTTGAAAAAACAATTTTGACAGAGTTAATCAAAAGTGAAATCAAAAAAGGAATTGCTCCAAAATTATTAGACATTGTACAAAATATACCCCAAAAAACTGGAGTTTATTATATTCATAACGATAAGGGAAACCTAATTTATATAGGTAAAAGTCGCAATATCAAAAAAAGAATTAATCAGCATTTCACTGGAAATTCTACAAAATGCAAAAAAATTCAAAACGAAGTTTTTGATGTCACTTATGAAGAAACAGGTAGTGAACTCATCGCTTTACTTAAAGAAAGTGAAGAAATAAAAATCCACAAACCAATACACAATCGAGCACAACGCAAAAGCATCTTCCAGTTGGCTTTGTATGCCGAAAAAGACAAGAACGGTTACTTGAACCTGAAAATTCAAAAATTCGACGGAAGAAAAAAAGAAATCACTTCATTTTCATCATTACAAGAAGCTAAAAATACTGTATTTCAAATTACCACAAAGTACCAATTGTGTCAAAAACTAACTGGTTTATACCAAACTAAAAAAGAATGTTTCCAATACGGAATCAAAGAATGTGATGGTGCTTGCATCGGAGCAATAACTGCAGAAGACTATAATATTAGAGTGAATACATTTCTTGACGAATGGAATTACAAAACTCAAAACATGATAGTTATCGATAAAGGTCGAACTATAAGCGAACGATCTGCAGTACTGATAGAAAATGGCATTTACAAGGGTTTTGCATTTTATGAATTGAATTACCAAATTACAAATCCAACTATTCTGCATAATATTCTTACGCCGATGCAAAACAATCGGGATGCAAAAAATATTATCCAAAGCTTTATGCGAAAGTCAAAAACTATTAAGGTTATAAATTTTTAATTTATATTTGGCAGTATGCACAAAATAAAATCAAAATTCAATCTTCTTCGGCAAAAAATCCATATCATCATTTATGGTACAAATACTGTAGCAGGAAGGTTATTTGACCTCATTCTTTTAGGGTTAATTCTCTTGAGCGTTTTTTTGGTAATGCTCGAAACCGTCAAGGGATTTGATGAAAAATACCACCATCAACTCATTATTTTAGAGTGGATTATCACTGGTTTTTTTACCCTTGAATACCTCCTAAGAATCGCCACAACCAACAGACCCCGAAAATACATTTTCAGTTTCTTTGGCATTATCGATTTACTTGCCATTTTACCCATGTATTTATCCTTTTTCTTTCTAGGCTCCAAGGTTTTTTCAATAATACGTGCTCTTCGATTATTGCGATTATTCAAAATATTAAATCACCCTAAATTTACGGGACAGTCATTACATATATTAAAAGCATTGAACGCTAGCCGAGGAAAAATAACCGTTTTTCTCTATTTTGTCCTCATTAGCACCATCATTATTGGCTCGATAATGTATGTGGTCGAAGGCGAAGAAAACGGATTCACCAGCATTCCAACCAGTATCTATTGGACAATTGTAACACTAACAACCGTCGGGTATGGCGACATTTCACCCGCAACACCTTTGGGACAATTCATCGCCTCGCTGGTTATGATTCTGGGATACGGAATCATCGCTGTGCCAACAGGAATTGTAACTGCCGAATTCGCAAAAACAAATAGCAACAAAACTGAACCCGAAAAACAATCGTGTGAAAATTGCGGTGTGGCTCATCATAATCCAAATGCAAAATTTTGTTATCATTGTGGACATCCGCTAACATTAAAATAATATGAAGCTATTTCCAGCTGTACTCTGCAACTCCTCGTTGTTCAAGTTGTTTTTCTAAGGCATAAAAGGAGCTTCCTTTGGTCGCTCTTTTACACCAAGAAAAACTAACTTTCACCACTGTGGGGTTTCCGTTTCCATCTGGGCTAAAAAATATGAAGTACTTAATTACCATTGTCGGACCAACAGCCATAGGAAAAACTGCCTTAAGCATTGCCTTGGCACAACACCTCAATTGCGATATTATTTCCTGCGACAGCCGACAGTTTTTCAAGGAAATGCAAATTGGTACCGCTGTTCCCACCACCGAAGAATTGGCTGGAGCACAACACCATTTCATCCAAAACAAATCGATTTTCGAAAATTATACTGTAGGCGATTTCGAAAAAGAAGCTATTGCAAAACTAGACGAATTATTCTTATCCAACGATTATGCAGTAATGGTTGGTGGTTCCGGATTATACGTAGATGCTGTTTTGAAAGGCTTTGACGATTTTCCCGAAATTGATCCTTCAGTTCGAGAAGAAGTAACTTCAAATTACGAAAAATCAGGAATCGAATATTTGCAAACCGAATTAGAAAAACGAGACCCCAATTATTTTGAAGTCGTAGCCAAAGAAAATCCACAACGAATGATGCGAGCCTTGGAAGTTTGTATTGGTTCCGGAAAACGGTATTCTTCCTTTTTAAACCAGAAGAAAAACACTCGAAACTTCACTCCTATTCTCATTGGTCTGGAAGCCGAAAGAAGCGTAATTTACGACCGAATAAACCAGCGAGTGGATATCATGATTAACGAAGGTTTATTGGCGGAAGCCAAAGAATTATTTCCTCACAAAGACTTGAATGCCTTACAAACAGTTGGTTATAGGGAGTTATTCAGCTATTTTGAAGGCGAAATCTCCTTGGAATTTGCCATCGAAGAAATCAAGAAAAACACCCGACGATTTGCCAAAAGACAACTCACTTGGTTCAAAAGAAATGAAAACACAAAGTGGTTTGATTACTTAATTAATAGAAATGAAATCATTGAATATATAAAAGAAATTCAAAATTTAAACAGGAAATAAAATGCCGATAGCAGAAAATTTTACCTCCATATTCAGCAAAGATTGGGAGATTAATTTCACCCAATGTCTTCCCAATGGTTTTTTAAAATACACTGATTTATGCAATATTTTGCAATTGACTGCTGCAGCTCATTCCGAGGTGGGAGGCATTAGTTTTTCGGATATGCAGGAATTCAATCAGGCTTGGGTTTTGAGCAGAATGCGCGTTGAAATCAAAGAATTACCCCAATGGAAAGACATTGTAACCGTAAAAACCTGGATTAACACACTCGAAAATTCCCGTTCCGTTCGTGCCTTGGAATTGTATGTCAACGGGAAAAAAATGGTGGGTTGCGAAACTTTTTGGGCGGTTTTCAACACTAAAATAAGAAGACCGGAAGCCTTGGCTTTACCATTTGAACATTTTGAATTGTATCCTGAACATAAAGCAACTCAAAATCCTTTTTCAAAAATTAACATCAGTAACGAAACCGAAATGGTTTTTGAAAAAACTGTTGTTCTATCGGATTTAGATATTGTCAATCACGTGAATAACGTAAAATATTTGGAATGGTGTCTTGATTTTATAGACGTAAAATTAATTTTTAATCAAAAAATAGAAAGTTTCGAAATGAATTTCTTGAAGGAATTATCATTACGGGACACCATTGCTATTCACGAAAACCTGATTTCTGAAGCGATGATTTTTAGCATTACTAAAGATGATAAAACCTGTTTTGCCTTGCAGTTGAATTTGAAATAAAACAAAAAAGCTTCGATTTCTCGAAGCCTTTTTCAAATTATAACAATAATTTATTTTTTAACCACCAATCTAAATCCTTCTCCGTGAATGTTTAGGATTTCCACATTTGGATCAAGCTTGAGGTATTTTCTCAATTTGGCTATATATACGTCCATACTTCTGGAAGTGAAATAATTATCGTCTCTCCATATTTTCGTTAAGGCCAATTCTCTGGGCATTAAATCATTTTCGTGAAGAATCAACATCTTCAACAATTCGTTTTCTTTTGGAGACAATTTCACCGGTTCTTCATCGTTTATGGATAAAAATCGTAGTTTAGAATTCAAATGAAATTTACCCACATTAAACTCAAATTGAACTGGTTCGGATGGAGCTGCAGATGATTTTCTTTGAATTATAGCTCTGATTTTCATCAACAAAACCTCAGAATCAAAGGGTTTGTTCAAATAATCATCAGCACCAGCTTTGTATCCTTTCAGCACATCTTCTTTCATAGATTTTGCTGTTAGGAAAATAATTGGCACTTCTTGATTTTTTTCTCTAATTTCTTTGGCTAATGTGTAACCATCTTTGTAAGGCATCATTACATCCAAAATACACAAATCATAATTATCCTTTTTGAATTTTTCAAAGCCTTCCATCCCGTTTTTTGCCAAAGTCACATCAAAATCATTTAGCATTAAATAGTCTTTTAGAACAGCCCCAAAATTGAGGTCGTCTTCAACCAAAAGTATTCTTTTATTTACATTTTCCATATCTTAATTTATTAATGGTATTTTTATTATAAAGGTACTCCCTTTTCCCTTTTCACTTTCTACATAAATTTGACCGTTGTGGTCGTCAATAATTTTCTTTACATAAGCTAAACCTAGTCCGTGGCCTTTAACATCATGTAAATCTCCTGTATGCTCGCGATAGAATTTTTCGAAAACTCTTTTTTGAGCAATTTTACTCATTCCAATTCCATTATCTTTAATCTTAATAATCAAAAATTCTTTTACGTTTTCAGTAAAGATGTCAATTTTTGGAATATTTGGAGAATACTTTATAGCATTTTCCAAAATATTCACAATTACATTAATAAAATGAACTTCGTTCAACAAAACATTGGTTCGTTCTGCTACAAAATGTTTAGTAATAGTGCCTTGTCTGTCTTCTAAAATCAGATTAACATGTTCGATTGCATCTTCTATAACTTCTTGAATATTAACGGTTTCTTTACTAATATCCAATTCTTTTTTCTCTAATTTTGATATTCGCAACACATTTTCCACTTGGGCATGCATCCGTTTATTTTCATCTTTTATCATTTGAAGGTACTTGAGAACCATCGTCTCATTTCCAATGATTTTTGGATTTTTTATTGCATCCAAAGCTAGATTTATCGTTGCAATCGGGGTTTTAAATTCGTGTGTCATATTATTAATAAAATCTGATTTTATCTCTGATATATGACGTTGACGAATCAACTGATTCAAAGCACTTGTATAAGCAATAATAATAATGAGCGTAAAAATGATAGACAATAATGTTATTCCAACCAAATCTGAAAGCAAAAATTTCTTTTTATTGGGAAATGAAACTAATAATTGATATTTATTATTTCCTTCATTGTCCGAAAATATTGGAATAGAATAAGTATTATTTGCATCATAAACAAACCCATCCGATTTTACTTTAGTTGCTAAACCACTGCTAAAAACTCCAAATTCAAATTTTGTATTAACACCATACTTTACTAATTCTTTCTTCAATAACTTTTCCAAATCTTCTTTAGAAACTCTTTCCTGCAAAGGCATTGTGGATGCAATATCCTTAAAGAAAATTTCAAACTGTGCTTTGTCTAAAACATCTAAACTCCCCGATTTTTCAGTTTTGATATCTGGTGTCATATCTTGCTGAACACTCGAATTGTCAATTTTATTATTGTTATAAACTTCGGTAACTCGTTTAGAATTAAAACTTTTAAATTTTACACTATCTAATTTTTTTCCAAAAATTGAAGAAGTAATACCAAAATCTTCTTCTTTTAAAATACTAGAATATACTGTTGTTGTATTATTTTCATGATTCTTTTGAATATAATAAAACTCTAATAAATCGACTTTTTGTGGTATTTTTCCAGTACTATCTTTATATCTATTGTACTTATCAAAAAAACTATAAGCTTCTTGTTCTTGAAGTTTTTCGGCCACACTTCCTATAACTGATTTAACATGAAATTTAAATTGCTCGTCATTATTTTTTAACGAGGTATTAAACCAATATACTTGAACCAAAATTATCCCGATTAAGGATAAACTCATCAATAAAACCAGTACTTTAAAAAATAATTTATTCATCGATACAAAATTAGTATTTTAACAATATAAATAATAATAATTTAACCAAAGATTAACAGCGTTCAATCAAATTATTGAATCTTCAAAATTTTAAGAATTTTATCAATTTCTGCTTTTGTTGTTTTAGGATTCACATTTTCGACAATAAAATCACTTTTAGCAATACGTTGTTCGTCATTCCATTGCGCATTAATTCTCTTCAAAACTAACTCACGAGTGGTTTTGTCCCTTTGAATTACTCGCTGAATCCTTGTTTCTAGTGGAGCTGTTACCGTTATTATCAAATCGCAATTTTTATAACTTCCACTCTCAAATAAAATGGCGGCTTCATAAATAACAAACGGAGCGTTTTTGTGGTTCAAAACCCAATCTTGGAAATGTTTTTTTACCGCTGGGTGAATAATCGCGTTGAGTAGTTTTAATTTTTCAGGATCATTAAATACAATTTGAGATAATTTTTGCCGATTTAAAATAGCATCATCGAAGATAGAATCGCCAAAGGTTTTTCTAATTGCACCTGCAATCTCTTCCGATTGCATGATTTTTCTGGCTTCATCATCGGCAATATAGACGGGAATATTCGCCTCCATAAAATGATTGGCGATAGTGGTTTTTCCACTTCCGATGCCTCCTGTTAATCCAATTATTTTTGTCATTTTATTTTTTAAAAAACAGCTCCGGAAATGCGTCTTGAGGTTTTTGATTCAGAATAATGACTTTGATGAAGGATTCTATAAATCCAGTTCCGTACCCATAAAATTGTTTCCAAACTGCTTTAATGGATAACAACCCAACTTTGAAACTTTTGTTTTTATAGGTTGACACCAAAAAAATCATCAAAAAATACCCAAAATACAATTGGAGAAATACATCATACGTGAAAATCAACAAAATCACCGCAAAAAGCAGACCAATTATAAAAATCGATGGGAAGAAAAAAGTAAGCTTGTTGTATTGAGGATACCAACTATTGAGGATGGGTCTGGCTTTGCCAAATTTATTGACCTGAACTGTAAATTTTTCCCAATCGATTCTTCTTTTATGATAAACGAATGCGTTGGGGAAAAGTCGGGTTTCAAAACCTAAATTCCACAATCGGATGGATAAATCAGGGTCTTCTCCGGGATGAATATTTCCAAAACCATTCGATGCTTCAAAAGCCTTTCGTGACAATCCCATATTGAAACTTCGAGGTTGAAACTTATCGATTTTCTCGGAACCACCACGAATTCCGCCAGTAGTAAGAAAAGAAGTCATTGCAAAATTGATTGCTTTTTGAATATCCGAAAAACTATCTAAAGCCGCATCGGGTCCTCCAAAACAATCGACATAATTTTCTTTTAGCGCCTTGGCAACTTCTGTCAAGTAACTTTTTGGAATAATACAATCCGAATCGAAAATGATAAAATAATCACCTGTTGCTTTTTTCATTCCGTAATTTCTAGAATCTCCAGGCCCTGAATTTTCCTTAAAAGAATAGGATAAGTGTAGTTTCCCGGCATACTTACGCACCACATCATCACATCGTAAAGTTGAACCATCTTCTACAATTACCACTTCAAAATTATCTGAGTAATCCTGTTGTGATAAACTTTCTAAAAGCTCATCCACTTCATCCGGACGATTGTAAACGGGTATGATTAAAGAAAATAACATAAACAAAAATTAAGGTACAACGATTGGCTAAAATTTTAACAAAGATAACCTTTTATCCATAAAAAAACCACCACGCAATGCGTGATGGTTATACTATTTTTGATTCTAAAAGAATATTATTTTATTATATAATACTCGGAATTCCTACCATTTCGTTAGTATCTGCTTTATAATCTACGCCTTCGAAATCGAAACCAAAAAGGTTCAAGAAATCTTTTCTATAACCTTCTAAATCTCCTATTTCAGGTAAACTTTCGGTGGTGGCTTGTTTCCATAAAGTGGCTACTTTTTCTTGAACATCATCACGCATTTCCCAATCGTCCACTCTAATTCTACCTTTTTCATCCGTAGGAATTGGATTTCCAGTGTACAATCTGTCTTGGTATAAACGTTGGATTTGTTCGATACAACCTTCGTGAATTCCTTCTTCTTTCATTATCTTATATAACAAGGAAATATACAACGGAATTACAGGAATAGCTGAACTAGCTTGAGTTACCAAGGCTTTATTCACAGACACAAATGCTTGTCCATCAATAGCTTTTAAACTATCCGAAATCGAGAAAGCAGAAGCTTCAAGATGATCTTTGGCACGACCAATTGTTCCTTTTCTATAAACCGCTTCGGTTAATGATGGCCCAATATAGGAATAAGCAACTGTTTTAACTCCGGGAGCCAAAAGATTTTCTGCCTTTAAGGCGTCCATCCACATTGCCCAATCCTCGCCACCCATTACGGCAACTGTGTTTGCAATATCATCATCTTGACAAGGTGCAATGCTAATATCAGTAACAACTCCTGTATGAAAATCGACGGTTTTATTCGTGTAAGTTGCTCCAATTGGCTTCAAAACCGAACGATGCAAAACTCCCGTAACAGGATGCAAACGAACAGGCGAAGCTAAACTATAAATAACCAAATCCACTTGACCTAAATCCGCTTTTATCAAGTCTAAAGTTTGTCTTTTAATTTCATTTGAAAACGCATCTCCGTTAACACTTTTGGCATACAAACCAGCCTTCTGTGCTTCATTTTCAAAAGCGGCCGAATTGTACCATCCTGGTGAACCCGGTTTTCCTTCTAATGGAGGTTTTTCAAAAAATACACCGATTGTTGCAGCGTCAGAACCAAAGGCTGCAGTAATTCTCGAAGCCAAACCAAATCCTGTTGAAGCTCCAATTACTAAAACTTTTTTGGGACCGTTTATAGCTCCTTTCGATTTGATGTATTCGATTTGATTTTTTACACTTTGCGCACATCCAACTGGGTGTGATGTCACACAAATAAATCCTCTCATTCTTGGTTCTATAATCATATATCTAAAAATTATGCTGTTATTCGGTATTTTTTAGTTGACAAATATAAGTCATTTCTTTAATCTAACAAGGCTTTTGCGTGGTTTAATGCGGAATCCGAAAC
>Ga0138256_10001286_pt1 | contig 27136 bp, 11 predicted proteins | sample KNB2016incub_MG_FD_105486 | JGI IMG/M metagenome (GOLD analysis project Ga0138256, IMG submission 105486) | Active sludge microbial communities from wastewater in Klosterneuburg, Austria - KNB2014incub_MG | ecosystem: Engineered > WWTP > Activated sludge > Unclassified | place: Austria...
CTGGAATACTTTAAGAGCACTTCGAGTGTTGAAGGCGTATGGCCTTGAATTTAATGGTATCTAAGCATGAATAAAATAAAGATGAACTAATTTTATTTAAAAAGAGTTCGACATTATTATCCATAGCAATTATTTTTATTAATGATTCAAATTTCTAAAACACCTGCGTTAAGTTTGAAGCAGATCGATTGTTCTATTTTTTATTTCAGAAATGCAATCACTTTTTTAAAGGAATATCATCGATATGAAGTGCATTCAATTTTTATGGAAAAGGTAGATAATTCAATTATTTTAGCACATTCAAAGCAATAGAATGATCAAAAAATATGCAGTAATTATAGGAATCATTATTTCAAGTTTGCTTTTATTAGTTTCTTCATTAAAATACCCTGGAGGATCACAATATGATAAATTCACGAATGGTTTTGACTGGAAACATAATTATATCTGCAACTTATTTGATGAGTTTGCCGTAAATGGAGATTACAATGCCTCCAGATACTGGGCTGTGGCAGGGACGTTTTTTTTCTGTGCTAGTTTCGCCTTTTTTTTTGTTCAATTTTCAAAGAAATTAGTTTCGAGGACTGCAGCCAGCATCATAAAATACTGTGGAGTAAGTGCCATGATTGCAGCATTTCTAATTGTGACTCCATATCATAATGCAATGATTGTTTTGTCAAGCACGCTGGCACTAATCAGTATGTTTTATATTACATATTATATTTTCAAGTCAGATTTGAAGTACTTTAAATTACTTTCTATTATATGTTTGTTGATTTCATATTTTTGTAACTATATTTATTATACCAAACATTATTTGGAATTTTTACCAATAGTGCAGAAAATGGCTCTCGGTATTACGGTCGTTTGGATGGTATTATTAGAATATTTTACAGGGAATGGAGATTTTGAAAATATTTGATGTGTTCATTTCAGAAATGCTCAAATAATCTATTTCAGGAAATTCAAATTCCTGAAATAGATTATTCTATTATTTTATCTCGTTACAATAGATTGATAAGCTTGCAATAATGTTTTATACTCTTCAATGTAATTATACTCATCATTCATTTTGATTTGATTGGCTAATGAGATAACACTTTTAATGGATCCATGTTTTAAATGTTTAGAATGGTTTAGGATCATTCCAAACATCGCTACTGAGCTGGATAATAACATGTTGTCAGTAATGGATGAGGTTTTTGATTGATCATAAATTATGGGTTTAACTAATTCTAGGCTCTTGTTTTCATTCGGTTTTTTATATCTGTATTTTATCAAAGCATATTCATTGTCGAATGAAGTGGATTTATTTGAACTCTGATATTTTAATGGATCAATCTTCCTTTCTTGGGGAATTTTATTTTTACTATTGATTATTTCATAAAGGATGGTTACGCAATGTCCTGCACCTATTTCTCCTGCATCTTTTGAGTCATCTTTGAAATCCTCATCGTTCAATAACCTGTTTTCATAACCAATTAATCTATATGATGCAACATATTTTGGATTAAATTCTATTTGTGTTTTTACATCTTTTGCCACAGTATAAAGGGTTCCTCCAAATTCATGGATAAATAGTTTTTTAGCTTCTTTTATATCATTTATATAAGCGTATTGCCCATTGCCTTTATCGGCCAATATTTCTAATTTAGAATCTTTATAATTTCCCATCCCAAATCCCAAACATGTAAGAAAGACGCCTGATTTTCTTTTATCTTCAATTAATCTTTCAAGATCATTTTCATTGCTAATTCCTACATTAAAATCACCATCTGTAGCAAGGATTACTCTATTATTTCCATTGGTTTTAAAATTTTCAATAGCTGTTTTGTATGCAAGTTCAATTCCGGCACCACCAGCAGTTGAGCCACCAGATTCTAATAGATTTATAGTGTTTTTGATTTTGGTTTTTTCTTTTCCTGAAGTGGGTGGTAATGCTAAACCTGAACTCCCAGCATAAACGACTATTGAAATTAAATCTTGTTCGCGCATTTGGTCAACCAATAGATTTAGAGATTCTTTTACTAAAGGTAATTTATTAGGAGTGCCCATCGAACCGGAGACATCAATCAGGAAAACTAAATTTGCCTGAGGTAGATTTTTTGCTATAATAGATTTAGTCTTTGTTCCAATAAGTAATAATTCATGATCTTTATTCCAAGGGCATGGACCAATCTCTGTATACGTTTCAAATGGTTTGTCATCTGTTGGTTCTTTATAGAGATAATCAAAATAATTCACCATTTCTTCAATTCTTACGGCATCTTCAGGTGGTTGTTGACCATTTTCAATAAATCTTTTTACATTTGTATAAGATGCCCGATCTACGTCTAGCGAAAATGTTGATAAAGGATGGTGATCTACATCTTTGAAGTCATTTTCAGTTTGTTTTGCGTATGATTCATAAATTGGTCTTACCTCATTAGTAGATTTTATTTTTTTATTAGTATTTTTATTATGAATACCAAGCTTAGCTCTTAAATGACTTCTTGAACTATTTTTTATTGTTTGATCACTTGTTGTTTTATCCGCTGCTATCATAGGAATTTTAAATGCTGTAATCACAATGGATTCTAACTCCACTCCATTTTTCAAGGTTATATTTAATGTCTTTATAGAATCAGCATCAACTATTATTTGACCAAAAGAACAGCTAAAGTAACCAGTAGCAAAAACATCAATTCTATATCTGCCTGTATCTAATGTCATTTTAAAGTTTCCGTCAAAATCTGTTATAGCTGAATCAACAAGTTTGTCATTTGCTAAGGCAATAATTTTTGCGTTTATTATAGGAAAATTGTTAACATCTTTTACAGTTCCGGTTAATTGTCCGGTTTGGTTTATGTTTATGCCATCTATTATAGGTAATATAAACCACAATAAATATATTATGCTTTTCATAAATAAGAATTTAATGATGAGAAAATATTATTTGTTGTTAAAACAAAGGAGAAAGGATTCCTTTAATTATACTGCAGTTGATTATATAACGCTTCATTATACAATTATGCTGCTTAAACAATCCGATTAGATTTTAAATGATACTTATCAATCAGCTATCTTTTCGTAATTTAAAAAATTGAAACATTGGAAGGATCTTTTTTCATCCGTTTGCATATGAATTATCGTCAGAATATTTTGGCAAATGAATCTAATTTTTATTGGTTTTTTATATTCATTTTTTACAACAATATCTATTTGTTAATTGTCTATCATAACTATACCTTTGCACATTGATTTGAATAGATGGATACCAAACAAATACTTACAGATATTGCCGCTCAGAGAATCCTTGTATTGGATGGTGCGATGGGCACTATGATCCAACAATATACATTGACCGAAACAGATTTCAGGGGAGAAAAACTTAAAGATCACCCATTTGATGTAAAGGGGAATAATGAGCTCCTTTCTCTAAGTAGGCCCGATATCATATATGACATTCATAAAGCATATCTCGAAGCAGGTTCGGATATTATCGAAACCAACACATTTAGCGCTACAGCAGTTGCTCAGGCTGACTACCATCTGTCTCATTTGGCATATGAGTTGAACGTTGCTTCAGCCAAAATAGCCAGAGCAGCAGTAGATGATTTTATGACGCTTCATCCCGGACAACATCGTTTTGTAGCGGGTGCTTTAGGTCCTACCAATAGAACGGCTAGTATGTCGCCTGATGTGAATCGACCTGCCTTTCGTTCTATTTATTTTGATGAATTGAAACGCGCCTACTACGATCAGGCTTTGGGACTAGTAGACGGCGGAGTAGATATACTATTAGTGGAAACCATTTTTGACACCCTGAACGCAAAAGCAGCTATTTATGCAATCGAGGAATTGTTTGAACATAAACAACAAAAATGGCCTGTTATTATATCTGGAACGATTACTGATGCCAGTGGAAGAACCTTAAGTGGTCAAACGGTTGAAGCCTTTTACACTTCAGTCAATCACATTGAATTATTTGCAATCGGTTTGAATTGTGCTCTTGGTGCTAAGGAAATGCGTCCACATCTACAAGAGTTGTCAAGAATAGCTCAATGCAGGATCAGTGCATATCCCAATGCAGGTCTTCCTAATGAATTAGGAGGATATGACCAGAGTCCCAATGAAATGAAGGATTATATTCGTGATTTTGCTGCCCAGGGTTTTGTCAATATTATTGGTGGTTGCTGTGGAACGACTCCCGATCATATCCGGAATATGGCTCAGGCAATTATTGGTATATCTCCAAGAGCAATTCCAACTGAAATTCATCATTATACCACATTATCCGGTATGGAGCCTTTGGTTTTTAGGCCGGAATTATTATTCGTCAATGTTGGTGAACGAACCAATGTGACTGGTTCCAAAGCTTTTTCTAAATTAATACTCAATAATAAGTTTGAAGAAGCTCTAGCGGTGGCGCGGCAGCAAGTAGAAGCAGGGGCGCAAATCATCGATGTCAACATGGATGAAGGTCTCTTAGATAGTGAAGCAGCCATGGTGGAGTATCTCAATCTAATTGCATCCGAACCTGAAATCGTACGGGTACCCGTTATGATTGACTCTTCGAAATGGAATGTTATTGAGGCCGGTCTAAAATGTCTTCAAGGAAAATGTATCGTTAATTCAATTTCTTTGAAAGAAGGTGAAGCTAAATTTTTAGAACAAGCGGTCAAAGTAAAAAGATACGGAGCTGCAGTAGTAGTAATGGCATTTGATGAATTGGGTCAGGCTGATACCACAGAACGAAAAGTAAGTATATGTGAAAGAGCCTATCATTTATTAATTGATAGGATAGGATTTAAACCTGAAGATATCATATTTGATCCCAATATTTTTGCAGTGGCTACAGGTATTGAAGAACATAATAATTATGCCATTTATTTTATTGAAGCTACAAAAGAAATAAAACGACGATGCCCTGGCGTAAAAATTAGTGGTGGTGTCAGTAATCTTTCTTTTTCATACAGAGGAAATGAGACCATACGACAAGCCATGCATTCTGCATTTTTGTTTCATGCTATTCAAGCAGGAATGGATATGGGGATTGTCAATGCCGGAATGATAGATGTCTATGATGATATTCCAAAAGATCTGCTTCTACTTGTTGAAGATGTTTTGTTCAATAGAAGGCCTGATGCAACAGAACGATTAACGAATTTTGCCGAGACGATACAGAAGAAAGATAAGAACGCAGAAAAAACAGAAGAGGTATGGCGTCAAAAAAATATAGAAGAGCGAATTAAATATTCTCTCGTAAGAGGAATTTCGGATTTCATTATTCAGGATTCAGAAGAAGCCAGACAATTGTTGGGCAAACCCATTCATGTTATTGAGGGACCATTAATGGATGGTATGAATGAAGTAGGAGATTTATTTGGTGCTGGTAAAATGTTTTTACCGCAGGTTGTAAAATCTGCACGCGTGATGAAACAAGCGGTCGCATATTTGACACCATTTATGGATTTAGAAAAAGATGGTACAACAAAAGCTAAAGGGAAAGTTTTATTAGCCACGGTCAAAGGAGATGTTCATGATATTGGAAAAAATATTGTTGGCGTTGTCTTAGCATGTAACAGTTATGAAATTCATGATATGGGCGTCATGGTATCTTGTGATCGAATTCTTGAAAAAGCAAAAGAAATTAATGCGGATATCATAGGTTTAAGTGGGCTTATTACACCATCACTGGATGAAATGGTTTTTGTTGCATCTGAGATGGAAAGAACAGGATTCAAGGTGCCATTAATCATTGGTGGAGCAACTACATCGAAATTACACACAGCTATAAAAATTGAAAACCAATATCATGGACATGTGGTGCATGTTTTGGATGCTTCCAGGGCTGTAACTGTTGTGTCTAATTTATTATCAGAGGAGCCGAATGTTACAGAGCAATATATGTCGGACATAAGGGCAGAATATGAGCGTGTAAGAATTCAAAGACAGAATCGGCAATTAACTAAAGAATTGCTAAGCATCCAAGATGCCAGACAAAATAAATGGCGTACTGATTGGACCGCAGCGATAATAAAAAAACCAAATCGATTAGGTATCCTTACATATGATTCATTGGATTTAAAAGACATCGTTTCTTATATTGATTGGACCCCATTTTTCCAGAGTTGGGAATTGGCAGGCCGGTATCCGGATATTCTAACTGATGAAGTGGTCGGCAAAGAAGCCTCCAAACTTTATGAAGATGCGATTGTATTATTGGAGCAAATTTTAAAAGATAAACTCATTACAGCTAAAGCAGTCATTGGATTATTTCCTGCTCAAAGTGTAGACGATGATGTTGAAGTAAATATTAATGCTCAACATTTGAATGAAGAACCAATTAATTCAAGTCCTCAAAATATAGCATTGCACCATTTGCGTCAACAAATTAAAAAAGCATCAGGTCAACCCAATTTTTGCCTATCAGATTTTATTGCACCCAAGGAATCAGGGATTCAAGATTATATTGGTGCTTTTGCAGTAAGTGCCGGATTTGGAGTTGATGAATTGGTGAGCCGATATGAACAAGCGCATGATGATTATAATGCCATACTTGTAAAGGCCATTGCTGACCGATTGGCGGAAGCCGCGACTGAATATATGCATCATTTGGTTCGAACCGAAGTGTGGGGATATGATTCGGATGATGGATTAAGCAATGATGATTTTATTCAAGAAAAATATAAGGGGATCAGACCTGCTCCAGGATATCCAGCATGTCCGGATCACACAGAAAAAGACACCTTGTGGCAATTATTAAATGTCAAAGAAAACATTGGTATTCAGCTTACAGAAAGCAAAGCGATGTATCCTGCGGCTTCAGTAAGTGGATGGTATTTCGCACATCCTGAATCAAAGTATTTTGGTATTAGTGAAATAACTTCGGATCAATTACAAGATTATTGTGTGCGAAAAAAATGGGATACAGCTATGGGGAATAAGTGGTTGAGTCCATTGTTGAGTTGATTAGTTCGATAGTTGCAGTATTAAACTGTTATGTTTTCGTCGCTTCGAAGTCAGAGACTTCGAAGATCCTAATTGCACGAACCTCAATCGTCATAGTTTTTAACCGCGATACCATACACGATCGTAATTTCAAGTAAGGTGCTTTATTATAAAATTCATATATTGGCACCGTAAATCTTTTTCGATATAACTATTAAAGAGAATAAGTTAAATTGAAGTATTTATTAAGAATATCATTTTTTATCAAATTTTTAGCTTGCATATACGTAAGTAATGCACAACCTCAAAGAATATTATTCGATAGTTATCGAGTTAAAGATGGTTTAAGTAATGATCAAGTATTTGCAATAATAAAGGATAACAGTGGTTATCTATGGATTGGTACTAGATATGGACTTAACCGATTCGATGGCAAATCATTTAAGAAATATTACAATGATGGTAATGATTCAACCAGTCTAAGGGATAATCTTGTTTATAAATTATTGGTAGATCATAAAAATCAATTATGGATCGGAACAAGAACAGGTTTAGCTATATTAGATCTTAGTACGGATAAATTTAGAAATATCGATTTTCCAGATTTAAATAGTAGGACAATAAGGAACAACGAAATTTTCGACTTGTGGCAAAATCCTAAAACTAAGGTGATATATATTGCATCGAATAAAGGGGTGTTTTATTCGGATGGAAATACTAAGTATTTAAATGCATTTCCTGATCAAACGAATAATAAATTATTGAATAATTTGTCTATTCGTAGTATTTGTTTTGATTCTAAAGAGCGATTATGGTTTGGCACTAGTCAAGGTTTGATTTTATATAATATACAAGATAGTACTTACATAAATATGTTCACTCCATTAAGTTCTGAAGCAGCTTTTACTGATAATAATGTTAGGGATGTTTATGAAGATCGCAGGGGAGATATTTGGGTAGCAACTTGGGGTTCGGGAATTAGAAAATTTAATATGGGTGATTCAACTTTTGAAGATTATATTCAAGATACCACCCAATATAAGGTACCTATAGCAAATATCAATTTACAAATAGGAGAATCGAACAGACCTGGTGAAGAAGATTTATTATGGCTGGCTTGTGACAATCCAGGTTTTTCTTGTTTTAATGTTAAAACAAAAAAATTTAAACCCTATTTTACTTTAAGTGAAGATTCACGTTTTCTGATATTAGGACATTCAAAATGTTTGTATTCTGAAGAGCAAGATGGTTTGTGGATTGGTGGACAATATGGTTTATGGAAATATGATCCTCGAAAGCAAATATTTGATGTTGTTAATTTTTTTAACTTTTCAAATGATAAGGGTTTAAATCAAATTACATCTTTGTATTGTGATGAATTGGATACAAGTAGAGGCACACTCTTTGTTGGAACTTGGAATAATGGAGCATATCAATATGATTTTAAAACAAAAAAAATTGAAAATCTTGAGAAAAAGTATAGACTACCCTTATTAAAGGAAAGCTATTTCAAACAGATTGGGAGGGATCGAGAAAAATATTTATTATTGGCAACGGATCGGAGTGGGCTTATACAATGTTCTACAAATTCTAATTTCCCTTCAATCAACGTTTTTTTAAAAGATCAATTCATCATTTGTTTTTATGTTGATGTTCAAAATAATTATTGGATTGGAACTGCAAACGGTTTATTTTTTATTTCAAAAGATAGAAAATCAATTAGACAAATTGAATTGATACCTTGTGAATATGAAGAGATACTATCATATGAAGTAAAAAGTATTTGTGCAGATCGATCAGGATCGATATGGATTAGTCTAGGAAATGATGCAGAATTGAAGGCATGTCTTGTTAAATTGAATCCCAATACATTCAAGACGACATTATTTTATCAAGATGATCATAAATCTGATTTTCCTATTTATGATGAAATCAGAAATTTAGTTTGCGATTCAAAGAATCAAATGTATTGTGCATCAAGAAAAGGAATGGTCAGCTGGAATGCTAATGATTCCATTCCATTATTTAAATTATACACTATAAAGGATGGATTATGTAATGATTTTATTTATGAAATTGCAGTAGATAAATTAGATCAAATATGGATAAGCACATTACAGGGTTTATCTTGCTATTTAAAAGACGTTCATACCTTTAGGAACTATTTTACAAATAATGGATTAATAGATAATGAAGTACGAGGGCTTCAATATTCAAATGGACTACTCTTTATTTGTTATTGGGCATTAATTAATTATTGCGATCCCACTCAGATTGAATTAAATTCAAATTACCCGAAACAAAAATTTTCAGAATTTTTAGTTAATAATAAGCCATTTTATTTAAATGGAAAGTTAGTAGCATCAGAGGATCGTATTGTTTTAAATTATGACGAAAATAGTCTTGAGATAGGAATGTCTGCATTGTCATATACCAATCCGGAATTAACTTTAATAAGTTATTTTATGGAAGGCTTTGATAAGAAGTGGAATGAAGGATTGATTCAAAAAGTAAATTATAATTTAAAAGATGGAACTTATATTTTTCATTTTAGATCGCGCAATTCAGATGGTATTTGGAATCCAAATTCTTCAAAAATATATATTCAAATATTAGCACCATTTTGGAAAACCTGGTGGTTTATTTCATTGCTTTGTTTAACCATTTTTTCAGTAATTATAATTTATTTTAGAATCAAAGAAAAACAAAGAAAGCGTGTAGAAGGAATTAGATTTTCTATAGCAAGAGATTTGCATGATGATATGGGTAGTAATCTAAGTAACATTAAGTTAATTAGCGAGATGGCAGCTTTAAAAAATGACGGTAAAAATCTACAGACATACAAAAGCATAACTGAAAAAACGAGTCAAATAATGGAGCATATGTCTGATATAGTGTGGTCTATTAATCCAAAGAATGACGGGATAGAACTCATTATTCCCTACATTCAAGAGCATGTTATCAATGTATTGGAGCCGCTAGAAATCAATTTGAAGTTCGAGATATTGAATATGACAAGTAAAATTGAAATGGATATAGATAAGCGAAGGCATTTTTTCTTGATATGTAAAGAAGCCACTAATAATATTTCTAAATATGCTAAGGCAAAACATGTTATATTTAAAATTGAATTTCGCAATAATAAAATTTTTGTTGAAATTATAGATGATGGTATTGGTTTTCATTCTTCAAGCCAAAAGTCAGGTAACGGATTAATCAATATGAGTAAAAGAGCCGAATTAATTGGTGGAAGTCTAGATGTAACTTCTGAGCCAAAGGGAGGGACAACTATTCGGTTTTGGTTTCCTGTCACATGATCATGTTAGCTAACTATTGATAATTTGTGCTTAGATTTGTAAAGTATTAAAATAATTGTTAAAACATGGCTATTAAAGTTGCTATATATGAAGACAATTTAGCACTAAGGGAAACATTGTCAGAAATTATTAGAAGCAATGCTGAATTTGAATTAGCAGGAGAATTTGGGCATTGTTTAGATGTCATACAGAATTGTGAAGCTTATAAGCCAGACGTAATTATTATGGATATTGACATGCCTGGCAGAACGGGTATTGAAGGATTGAAGGCATTGAAGTCAGTTTATCCTTCTATAGAAGTTATTATGAATACTGTGTTTGATGATGATGACAGAATCTTTAAAGCGCTTAGGGAAGGCGCTACAGGATACCTTTTGAAAAAAAGCTCTTTAAGCAATTTGATCAATAGTATTACTGAAGTTGTAAATGGGGGAGCACCCATGAGTCCTTCTATTGCCCGAAAGGTACTACAATTTCAAAATTCAAAGGAGTCATTCACAGAGAGGAATAAACTTTCAGAACGGGAGTTAGAAATCATCAATTTATTGGCAAAGGGTATGAGCTATAAAATGGTAGCTACTGAATGTTTTATTAGTATAGATACTGTAAGAACATATATAAAGCGTATATACGAAAAACTACAAGTACATTCGGTTACAGAAGCAGTGCATAAAGTTTTTATCCAAAAGTAATTTGCATATAAAATGGAATTCGAAAAGTTTCCAAATTTGAGAAAATGGAATTTAGGAAAACATGTTGTATTATTTGAGATTCCTCTATGACATTTCAATGAAATCAATGTAATGATTCTAGAAAGTATATTATTGTTGAATGTATTTTGAATGAAATCTTCTACCTGATTTATCGGTAACGTTAGCATTTAATAGTCCTTTAGAACTAAGTTTTGACACATTCAGCAATTTATCATATGTAACTTCAGAATACAATTGTTTTCCTTGTAAATCATAAATATTCCATTGCAAAGGGAATGAAATTTCCTCAGTTGTATATAGCATTAAATCTCCAAGAAATTTGAATATTTTGGAGGACTTTTTATTAATAAAATCTTCGACAAATGTTGCTCTATTGTAAAATAAATCACAATATTGAACATAATTCCATTTATCTTCATTCCATTCAAATAAATCAATTTTTATTACTCTATCATTTGAATATATGAATTCAAATTTATGAATTGAAATGGCTTCGCTTGAAGAAACAGAATAGAGCGTATTTATAGCATAAGTCAGTTTTCCAGTTGCGTCTTGAAATATAAGATCATTTTCTTCAAGGTGCCATTTATCTAATGAGTCATTTTTATAATACTGATTAATTGTTTTAGGGAACTTATTAGGGTAATAAGTGTACTCTATTTTATAATAGCTTTCAGTGCTTGGATTGAATTTTATCATTGAATCAAGCATCCCATTGCTAAAGTAAGTACTTGATTCATTAATAATTACTGCCAAAAAATTCGGACTAGTAAATTGTGTTTCTACGGATAAATATAGATCATCAGAAACAAAATATCCTGAATCAATACTATAGCCTAATAATTCACCATTATAATCACCATATCTGTTAATAAATCTAATTTGTCTCCCCAGCACATCATATTCAAATAGCTCTGTAATAAAATCAATAGGCGCCCCATCTTCATAAAACAAAGTAGAATCAACTAATATTTTACCATCAGGCCGATATTCAAAAAAGCCAGTATAAAAGTGCTCAAATCTACCATCGATTTCTTCATAACATCGGACCGTATCATTGTGGAATAATGGTTGAGCACAAATACGTCCCAGTAAAAGGATTAAAGAAATTAGCATTTTGTTCATATATCATAATTATAATAAAAATAAGACACTAAGTCAACTTTGCAAATATAAAAACATAACTTATAAATTCAATTATTTCATTTTCTAATTTTGACTCAAGTTATATACAATTAATTTAGCCTGCTTTGAAGAATTGGTGTAAGATTAATCTTGCTTATATTCTCATTTATAAAGATTTAACCTTTCTGTTTTCGAGAATGAGGTGATCATATCCGCATAGCTAGATATCGATAGATAGTATTAATCCTTTAACAAGTACAATTATTGATGGTTTTGGGGTTTAGGCAATTACTTTTGGATATATTCCAAATTTTCTAAAGCTAAGTAAGGTAATATTTTTTATATTATGAATATTGGTAGATTTTAGATTGCAAATAATTATTTGTCCAAGTATGTAGTCTGACTTTATTTAATAGAAGCATTGACAGAAAAATGATTATTCAAAATTGATCCCTAAACTACGATTTACTTTATTTTTTTGACTATTAGGGTTACTTTATTATTAAATTATTCAGATATCAAATGATCACGTAACAATAAAATCTTTACATTCTACTGAATAATTTTAGATATTTTAATTCGCAATTCTTTAAATCTTTTAAATCTTATCGAGCATTCGCTGAATCAGTGTCAAATTTGTCACTTTCGGTAAGTCATAAATTGAATATTAATATTAGAAAAGGGGAAAAACACCCTTTGTTAAACTATTAACAAAATATCAATTTACACACGATCATGTGACAGACTAGAATTGCGCCAAGCCATATGAGATTATACTTTTGTTCTGTTAATTAAATAGTTTTTTTTGAACCAAATGAATATTAAAGTATGAAAAAATTAGTTTCAATAAATATCATTTTCTTTTTCTTTTTAAATTTCGAGGATCACTTAAAAGCTCAGTGCAATATTTCTGAGCAAAATTTCTTTCTTGACTATAAAGTAAGTACTTGCAATGGAATGACATTTCAATCAGCATTGGGAGGTGTTTTAAATCCCTTTGGTGATTGTCAAAATAGTTATGTTTCTGTATTTGTAGGGTCAAACTTAACTACAGGCCAAGATATTATTCATAAATCCAATGCTTGGATTGTTTATCCGAATCCAGTATACGATGAATTAGTCCTCAATATACTTGATAAAGAACTTTCATATACGCTAAGTATTATTTCTTCAATTGGTCAAGTAATATTATCTCAAAGGATAGAGGATACACACAAAGGTATTATAAAAATTGATGTTTCTAGTTTGCAAAACGGATGCTATTTCCTTCAATTAGAGGGCAACAATCATCACCGATTTACAAAATCATTTATTAAAACAAGTTTATAAAATAATATGAAAATCTTCGTTATGAAAAAATTTATTTTTGCTTTTATACTTTTCTTATCAGGTGCTTCTTTAATGGCGCAATCTGGTATGTCGTATCAATCTATAGTTAGAAATGCAAGCGGAACTCCTATTGTATCTACTACAGTATTTTTAAAATTCGCTATAGAAGATATTAGTAGCGGAACATTTTTATATGTTGAAACTCAGAATCCAATAACTGACACATATGGATGGTTTAATGTAGTCATTGGAACAGGTACAGTTCTAAGTGGTAATTTCTCGAGCATTGATTGGACATCAGGTCCTAAGAAATTAATTGTTAGTTGTGCTCCAATTAGTGGTGGTACTTACACTGATTTTTCAAGTTCTGTGATTAATAATTCACCATTCATTGGAGCAGCAGGTCCAAAAGGCGATGCCGGTATTCAGGGAATTCAAGGAGTAAAAGGTGATAAGGGAGATGTGGGTAATGTTGGCATGAAAGGCGATAAAGGTGATGCTGGGACCGGTGTAAGAATAGTTGGTAGTGTTGCAACACCAGCTGATTTACCAATTCCTTATTCTGGGTCAATTGGAGATGTATTTATAACACAAAATAATGGACATGGTCATATGTGGAATGGTTCTTCTTGGCAGGATGTTGGAGAAATAAAGGGCCCGAAGGGTGATAAAGGCGATGTTGGAGATCAAGGTATTCAAGGAGTGAAAGGAGATATGGGAATTAAAGGAGACACAGGTGATAAGGGCGATACAGGATTAAAGGGAGACAAAGGTGATATGGGCTTACAAGGTTTGAAAGGAGATAAAGGTGATACAGGATTAAAAGGAGATACAGGATTAAAGGGAGATAAAGGTGACAAAGGAGATACAGGTCCAGCTGGCACTTATATACCAGGAACAGGAATTTCAATTTCTAGTAATACGATTTCGAATTCAGGGGATGTCAATGCCAGTGATGATATAACAACAAGTTCGATGGCTGGTGGTAAGATCAGCGGACCGTTTTCAAACTTGAGTTTAAATCCGAATTCTGTTGATGCGGTTCAATTAGCTAGTATGGGTGCGACAAATAATCAGGTATTGACTTTTAATGGAACTGCATGGGGCCCAAAGAATCCTGTTGGTTTTACACTGCCTTACGCTGCAAACTATGGAGGGTTGAGTACAGCATTCCAGCTGAACATTCAAACGAATCAAAAAGGTCTTGAGATTAATAATATTGGACTAGCTGGTATAACCCAACCTGCTATCGCAGCTTCAAGTAATGGTACAATTACTATGGACATATTAGGAAATACAACAAATAAATTTAGTGCAGTAGCCAGAATTCACAATGAATTGCCAGATGGAGATGGAGTTGTATTATCTGCAGAATCTGCTGGTAAAGCCACTGCATTGACTGCACATTCAGTTTTAGGAAGAGCCGCAATTTTTGATGGACAAACCAATAAGGATACTGCTGTAGTCCAAATGTTGAATCTTGGTAAAGGGCCGACTCTTGAAGTATTGCATTCAAATGCTACTTCGGCTGATAATGCAATGCGTATTAATTCTTTGACTACAGCTCCGATTCTTAAAATTGAATCGAATAGAACTGCAAATCAGAGTGCAGCTACAGCATTAGAATTAAAAAATGGTTACCTCAAGGTGGATCAAACAGTAAATACTAAAACAGCATTTGTACATACAACAACAGCAGGAAATATAGGTGGAAATGCAACGACCTTATTTTATCCGGGTGCCTCATCCACGGATATGGTGTTTGTGCAGAAATCTCTTCCATATACAGGTAGTTCTGTTATCACTTGGTACGATAATGTTATTAACTCTTGGAAAATTTCGAATGAAATTATTGCCACTAATATGCCTGTGGGTGTAAAATTTTGGGTATTTGTAATTAAAACACAATAGCAATATTTATTAAGTATTGATCACAAAATCTTCAATGGATCATGTGTAAAAAATTTTTTAAAATAAGCGGAATTATTTTTTTGCTCTTTCAATTTCGACTTGAAGCACAATATTCGATTACTGTCATCAAGCCGAATGATATTGCACTTAAATCAAAAGATTTGTGGAATTGCATAGTGCAAAATGGATCGAACCAAAGTACTCCAGTGTATTTGCATGGTATAATATCTGAGATGAAAAAAGGCCGATTGCTCGAAATTCAATCAGGGAATTTTGATTTAATACCGGGAATTACTCAATTTAATACAAGTAATTATGAAGCATTACGAAATGAAAAATTGATTCATTCTGATAAAATATTTGAAGATCATATTGTAAGAACGAACACCATTCCGAATGGTAATTATAAAATATGCATTAGTTTATTTGATCAAAAGACACATGTAAAATTAGCAGACCAATGTCTTGATTTTATAATTCACAGGGCTACAGCTCCTAGTCTTATTTCTCCTTCGAATAATGATTCCATATGTGACAGTAATCCATTTTTTATTTGGTCACCGGTTCCTGAATTTACATTGGGTAGAAATGATATAAGCTATTCATTAGAAATATTTGAAATTTTGAAAAATCAAAGTGCAGTTGCCGCCGTAAAAAAAAATCCAGCTTTTTTTAAAGAAACTAATATTTCAGATCCAATATACCAATATCCATTGTATGCGATTCCATTCACTCATCTGACTCAATATGCCTGGCATGTTGTCGTTTCTGAATCAGGTAAGACTGTAGTTGAATCTGATGTACGAAGTTTTTGGTGGAGAAAATGCAACGATGATCAAGTCACAGAAGATGAAGGCAATAATAAGCAAGAAGAAGTAAAAAGAAATCATAAGAAGGCTGGTTTGCGGTATACTTATCCTTCAAAAACAGAACAAGATTTCCCTATATCAATATACAGAAATAAATTAAATCCAATATTGACAACTTCTAAAGAATCTGATCAGCTTTATTATAGAATTTTTGATTCGAATAGAAAGATAATTGGTAAGGATAAACTTGATTTACTATCAGGTACTAATTATTTTGATTTCGATGTGACACAATGGAATATCATTCCTGGTCAAATATATACCATGTGTCTAACTAATGTTTTGGGTCAGAATTCCTACATCAAATTTAAATTGCCCATAATTTCAAAAAAGTAATATGAAACATTCAAACCAACATTTTCATACTTATTCATTATCTAAAGCGCAAGTATTTTATGCTCGATTTTTATTGATGATCATGGTATTGCAGATCTTTCCCTTTAATTATTTGGTAGCAAATCCATTTAGAAATATTTCAATCATTAAAAATAATAATGTTCCAATTCTTATAGATCAGTGTAATGAAATTTCTACTTCTAAAAATGCAATTCATAATCAAATCGAAATATCAAAGACAATTTCAAAAGGAAAAAATATTCAAAACAGGGTAATTCTTGCAGCTCCAAAAGTGGTCGCTGGAGGTGGACCAAGTATGCCTGAAGTACAAGGATTTACTGCTGCATCAAATCAGAATATGGTGGATCCATTTACTGGCGATTTCAGCTTTAATATTCCATTATTAGATGTAGGCGGATTTCCAATTAATATTGCTTATAAAAGTGGTGTCAGTGCGAATGATGAGGCTTCTTGGGTTGGATTAGGATGGAATCTGAACTTAGGTTCTGTATCCAGACAAATGAGAGGTTTGCCTGATGATTTTAAAGGAGAGGAGATTGTGCGCAATACACATATGAAGAAGAAAGAAGTTATGAGTATTGGAATAGGATCAGATATACAATTCGCAGGAGTACAAGCATTAAAGGGATTAGGATTAAGTAATGAATTAGAGATAGAATTTGATAATTATGAAGGGTGGGCTTTAAAAGCTGGAATAGGAGGAAGTTATAAAATACAAGGAGAGGGTTTGTCAGGATCTTTGGGAATTACTGCTGGAATTGACTCGCGTTCCGGAGGTTATGTAAATCCATCCATTGGTATGAGTGGAAGCTTTAAAAATGGACACAATAAATCTACATTTGGTGCATCCATTGGAATGAATATCGATTCAAGGGAAGGTTTAAAGCAGATAAATTTTGGCACATCATTTTCAAATAGAATGAAACAGGAAAAAGAAAATACTGGAAAATTTAATGCTTCAAGTAATTTTCCTTTAAGTTTTGCCTCACCTTCCTATTCGCCTTCAATTAATTTGCCAGTCAATAATACAGCTGTTTCCTTTCATGGGACTATTGGTGGAGAAGTTAGTGTGGTTCATATTAATGCAGATGTTTCAGGTTCTTATTCCAGTCAGGAAGTTGTCCCTATTCAAGAAACTCCAGCGTACGGATATATGTATTCACAATTTGCGACCGATGCAAGTATGATGGATGTGAATCGTGAGAAAGATGGTCCATATCAAAAAGAGCTCCCGAATATGCCAGTGACTGTTTTTGCTCATGACATTTTTTCTGCTAGTGGTGAAGGAATTAGTGGAGCCTTTCGTCCAATGCGTGGAGATATAGGAACATTGCATGATCCATTAGTACAGAATACGAATGCTTCCATATCTGGAGGAGGTGAATTGGGATTTGGTCAATTAGTTCATGCAGGAATGGATATTAGTATTGGAAATGGGTCAGATGTATCCGGAAAGTGGAAAGAAGAAAATCAAATGAATGCTGCTTTTCAATTTATAGATTCATCACTTACTTCGGATCAATATGAACCAGTATATTTTAAAAATATAGGAGAAATGACGACTATGGCAAATCCAGATTTGTTTACAAACTTAGGTGGATTTGATCCTGTAAAAGTAGAGTTACAAGAAAACGATATACTATCAACTGCGAATGCAACAAATAGATTAAGTAATGGAAGTGAGTTTACTAATATTGGACAAACTTTAAAACAAAATAGGGAAATTAGAAATAAAATGTTTTCCTGGAAAACGATTAAAGAACAAAGACAAAGGGGAAGTAGTTTTGCAAATTGGAGTTATAAAGATATTCATGGCGTAACTATTAATGAATCTTTACTTTCCTTGAATGAGACAAGTCCCAAAAAACCTCATCACATTGCTGAAATCTCAATTGTAGAACCAACAGGTAAGAAATATATTTATGGAATACCTGCTTACAATCTCATAGAAAAAGAAGTATCATTCAATGTTGGAGAAGCGTCAACTGAAGATGTTAATGGAAATGTGGTGTATGATAACATAGCAAATGGAATTGGAAATAGAAATGGATTGAATCATTATTTTTCAAGCACTACAACACCTGCTTATGCTTATGCATGGCTATTGACAAATGTACTTTCAGAAGATTATCAAGATGTAACTAATGATGGCGTAAGTGCAGATGATTTAGGCAGCTATACTAAAATATCTTATAAGAAATCTCAGAATAACTATAAATGGCGTACTACTTCAGCATCCATGCTAGCGAAATTCCAAGAAGGAAATACAAGCACAAAAGAGGACAATAAAGCAAGTTATGTATATGGAGAGAAAGAAATATTTTATGTAGATCAAGTCGAAACAAGAAATTATATTGCATTATTTTATACAAGTCCTAGACAAGATGCTTTAGGGGTGAATAATGAAAATGGAGGATTAAACAGAACTAATGAGTTACAAAAATTGGATTCCATTAAGTTATACACCAAGGCAGGTTTTATTGAATTAAATAAAGTACCTGTTAGCGCAGTGTTTTTTGAATATGATTATTCATTGGCTTTACACCAACCCAACTCAATAGATAATGTTGGTAAACTAAGCCTAAAAAAACTATGGATTGAACAAGGAGAATCCTCAAAGGGAAAAGAAAATCCTTATTTATTTTATTACCGCAATAATCCGAATTACCATCCACTACATGTAGATCGATGGGGAAATTATAAAAGGCAATTGCCAACACTTCCGCCAAATGATGATTTTCCATATACTGTTCAGGATAAATTAGTACAAGATAGTTTTTCCTATGCCTGGCATTTAGACAGCATATTTATGCCAAACGGGAGTGCATATAGCATTAAGTATGAATCAGATGATTATGCCTATGTGCAAGATAAAAGGGCAATGGTGATGTGCCCAATAATAGGTTTTGCCAATAGTTCTACAGCTGCTCTAAGTGCGCTTAGTAATATTTTGTATACAGGGAGTAATTCGAATCAATTTTTGTTTTTTAAATTACCGAATTCTGGATATGTAAGTGACCAAAATGCTTATTTGCAATCTTTTTTTGACGGTATAGAAAATTTATTGTATCAAGTTAATATAAAACTAACAAATGAGCCTGACGGATTTGAAAAGCTTTCTGGCTTTATACCCAGTACTTATCTCTTTAATGTTGTTGAAAGTGGACGAGCGGGATATTCAATTGATCCATCAATAGCATGGATACAACTTCCTTATATAAATAAAGAAACTCATTTTAATGTCAATCAGGAATATGATTATACGTTTCGTCGTCCCACACAGCAAATTCATCCCATTTCACAGGCAGGTTTTGAATTAATAAGATCAGAATTTCCACAAACCATTCATGATTCATATGACCATGGCAGTATGGGCAATTTTTTATCTGCACTGGATCAATTTGCAGCAGCCGCAAGTAATGTATTGAGTGGCGGTGAAGAAAATTATTTATTAAATACAAGTAGATGCGATAGAATCAAAATTGAAGGATCCTATTTAAGATTAAACCAACCTCTTGGTAAAAAATTGGGTGGAGGTAATCGTGTCAAAGAAATTCGACTTCATGACCATTGGGGAAAAATGCAAACAACGAGAGAAGAACCAAATTTAAATTTTCAATATGGAAGCGTTTATATTTATAATTTAGAGGATGGTAAATCATCTGGAGTAGCCGCTTATGAACCGATGATTGGTAATGATGAAAACCCATTGGCACAACCACTCCCTTACAGAATAGTAAAAACTATGGCATCTGATTTGAATAAATTCCAAATGGAGCCACTGGGTGAAATGTATTATCCTGCACCCATAGTTGGTTATTCAAAAATAATCCAAACCAGCTTACCAAGACCTATTGATCCTTTGCACCCAGAAAGAAAAGCTAATTCAACAGGTAGTGTGGTAAGTGAATTTTATACGGCTAAAGACTTTCCAGTTATCACAAAAAGAACGCCCATTCAAAGACTAGCCAGAGAAGTAACTATTCCATTACAATTTTATAATCATAGATTAAATTCTGCTGCTGTTTCACAGGGATTCTATATTGAATTGAATGATATGCATGGCAAGTTGAAACGCAATAAAACAATTGATGCCAATGGTAATGAAATTAGTGGAACTGAATATGAATACAAGCGAAATGAATTTTCTTTAGATAATAATGTTCCAGTTGTAGATTCAAAAACTGGAATACTAACAAATCAATTAATAGGTGTAGATTATGATTTCGTCATGGATGCGCGAAATTTTAAATCGATTCAGGATGCGAATGCTGTTCAAGTCAATATCGAATTATTTATGATCGGGCCCATTCCAGTACCAATTCCAATTCCTCTTCCTTCAATAACTAGAAATTTGTCTGAATACAGAGGAATATCGGTTACTAAAGTCATTTTTCGTTCTGCAATTTTACAAACCGTACGCACTTATATGAATGGCGCATCACTGGCTACAAATAATCTTGTTTACGATGGTTTGACTGGTCAAGTTATTGTCAATGAAACAGAAAATGAATTTCATTCACCAAACTATTCTACAACTATTCCTGCATATTGGGCTTATCCAGAAATGGGCCACGCCTCTAAAAATGAACATTACATTGGACAACATGTACGATTAATCGATGGAAATTGGAATAATATTCCAGAAAGTTTATTGGTGCAAGGTGATGAATTATTATTATACGACTCTGAGTTTCCTGAGACACCTTCTAGAGCATGGGTATATCGTATTATAGGTAATTCAGCACAGTTAATAAATGCAGCAGGATTAACCACAATTCCCAGCCGAAATTATACTATCATGATTGTGAAATCCGGATATAAAAATAATTTGGCATCTACTCTTGGAACTATTGTAAGTCAAGATAATCCGATCACTGAAGTTAGCCCAACCACACTACGGTTAAATTTAAATCCCGATAAAGTGCTTCAAAGTAGTGTTCAGACTTATTCAGATTTCTGGCAAACAGAAGTTGGCCTTCACGTAAATGAACGCAAAGGAACTTGCACCTGTGCAATAGATCCAAAAACAGAAGCTAAAATCACTGAAATATTGAACATAATTAAAAAAGGTATTTTAAATCGAGATTCGATTCCAGAAGGTTGGAGTTTTTTCGATGCTTACGTACGAATTCCTTTTCAAAAAATAGTTAATAAAATTAATTTAGGACCATGTGAAATAATAGTGAGTACTGCTGATGGACTTCCTTTTAATATGAATGGTCAAACCAACTTTTCAACAACCTCAACTTTTGGACAACAGAATTGCGAGGCTCCTACTTTCGTTTCAAGAATGCTAGGAAAGCAACGAATTAATTTTTATACGGATTGTTTTGATTTAATAAATTGTGTTCAAGGGCCGGATATTGTAGCTGTATCTTGTGGCGCAGGTGTGTTAAATCCTTTTTTAAATGGAATATTAGGAAGGTACAAGCCATTAGCTTCATATCAACCTATTGCAAAACGAACACAAACTGGCCACATCGAATCAAGTGGTTTCTTAGAAACTTATATTCCATTTGCTCGTTGGGAAGATCAAAAACTTAAATTGTTAATTGGATCGGAATATTGGCAAAGATTGGATTCAGTGACAACAGTTGATTCCAGGGGAAATAATTTAGAAATATTGAATGCATTAGATATACCAAGCTCTACTTATTTTGGATTTTCTAATGTGGTGCCTATCGCTGTCGCTCAAAATGCAAAATACAATTGTATTGCCTATGATGGATTTGAAGATTATTTCTATCAAACAACTCCAAGAGCTATTAGAATTGGTGAATGTGTATTGCCAAGTCATTTTCATGGAACATCAATTTCGTCCCCACAACCACTGGATCAATTGGATAATACTAAAAGTCATTCCGGTTTATATAGTGTAAAACTAGAACCAAGGTTAAATTGGCAATATACTTTTTCTTTAGTTCCCGCTTCTGGTACCCGAGGAACAAAAGAAGGTCGCACAGGAAATCGAACATTTGAAGTAAACAGAAATGACTTCACTAAAATATTTGAGCCTCAAGTAGGTAAATATGTAGTAAGTGCTTGGGTCCACATGGAAGATTTAACATTATCTAATTTCAGTGCTTGTTCGTTAAGAATTGGACCACATAATTTCAGTCCTTCTGGGCCGATCATTGATGGTTGGCAACAAATAAATGGAATATTTGATATTATTAATACGGATAGAGAAATTAATATTGAAGCATCAGTAAATGGAGTTTTAGGAACCAGAGCATGGTTGGACGATTTGCGAATTTTTCCTTATTCTTCCACTTTAGAAACTTATGCATTTGATCCCATTCGATTGAGAATGATGGCTAAGCATAATTCACAGAATTACACTCAATTTTTTGAGTATAATGCAGATGGTTCTTTAACTAGAAATAAACAGGAAACAGAACAAGGAATCTACACGATAACAGAGACTAAATCAGGATTACCTATTTTTAATCATTAACATTTAATCCAATGTCACAAAAATTATTAATCCTCGTTAGTTTTATTAGTTTATTTTTGGTTAGATCGCATGCTCAAAAAACCTACCCATTAAGTGTAGGCGGTGTAATTATTATTAATACAGATTCTTTAAAATTAGTAAAGACAAATAGGAAGCTGGTAGATACTGTTTGGAATGAAGAAGTTCGAACAATTTCTGGTATTCCGGTTCGATCAGATGTTAAAATTTGGGAAACTGCATTGCTTGTCAATTTAAGTGTAAATGAACGGATCAGTGCAGATTCTAATTTTATTTTTGATTCCATTAGGATCCGTTTTAAAGTTGATTATTATACAAATGATGCTATTGCAAAATCAAAAACATTCACATTAAAAATCGAAAATACAAATAATTCATCCCTTCATAAAGATAATTTTCTGATCTATGATGTCCAATGGTCCAAAATAACTATTGATTCATTTTATTCATCAGTTGTAATTCCAGATTCGTATAAAGATTTGTTTAATGTTAGTTACGTACTTCAAGGACGGCAAACATATCCACCAAATGTTTTACTTAGCATGAGTCCACCCTCTTTTGAAGAACACACCAATAAATCATATTTAAAATTGCAATGGAATCATGTCCTTTGGGCTGAATCATATGATTTAGAATGGTGTTTTGTGGATCGTTTTGCCAAAAATCAAACCCCAGATTTTAGATTCAATGCTACTAGAATAAATATTTCAGTGTGTTATTATGAGTTTCCGCTTATTTTTCAACAAGGGAAAATATATTTTCGAATTCGCCCTAAAGGAATTCGTGCTGATGGAACAATGGCAGTTGCACTTTGGTCTAATGTTTCAAGAGCATTTGAAATTAGTAATATAAATGTTTTTGAAAAAAGTACTAAAACCTGGCAACACAAATCTGTTTTTGCTGAGAATGGATTGCGGAAGGATCTTATTTCATTTTATGATGGAAGTGCTAGGGAACGACAGGTTATTACTAAATTAAATACAGATGGCAATCATTTGATTGTTGGCGAAACATTCTATGATTATGAAGGCAGGGCAACTATTAAAACTTTACCTACTCCATACAAACCTGCGCTAGAAACAACCTATGAACTTGCTGGATTCAAGCCAGACAATTTGGTAATCGGATCGCCAACCTGGAAAATTCCATATAGTCCGTATCCAAAATTTGGTGATAAAACGAAAAATAAAAATGTCTATAATGGTAAAATTGACGACTCTGGATATTATCAGAAAAACAACAATTTGCCTGGTGGTTTCAAACCAGTTGATATTATTGATCATGGTTCTCTTACAGTTGATTGGGGTGAGGTAATCCCATATTATAGTGAAAGTCCAAGTTTAAAATACATTAGTCATTTTAATTTGAATTCAAATAGTGAAGTTTATAATCGTCAAAATTTTGATTTCTCTCTTCAGGACTGTAATCGTCATTATTCTCCTGATATGATGTCCACAGCATCAGGCACTGGAAAATATTACAGTCCTAACAACGATATTATAAGCATTCATTCAGATTTTATTCCTGATGCAAAGGGTTTTCCATATGTTCAAATGCATTATACTCCAGACTTAACTGGTAGATTAGAAAGCCAAGGAGCCGCTGGAGACTCATTAGGGATTGGGAGTGGTCATGAATCAAAGATGTTTTATACAGTGCCATCACAGTCAGAGCTGGATAGAATTTTTGGTAACGATGTTGGATTCGCAAAACATTATACCAAAACCATAGTCCAGGATCCCAACGGACAATTAATTGTACAGTATAAAAATAGTAAAGGACAATTGGTTGCTTCAGCACTAGGCGGTGAAACACCAAATAACCTAATGGAGGTAGAAAAAGAAAGACAGGAACTTAATGTTGTAAATATCATCGATCAAAGTAATCAACTCATTGATCAAAATTCAAAATCAATTGCAAGGCAAACCATTTTTATTGAAGATAATAATACATTGTTTAACATTAATTATTCTATAGATCCTATAATATATCAAATTCCGGATCCTTGTAATCCAACCAGAAATTTTTGCTATGACTGCCCTAAAAATTTAATGATTAAATTAATAGACGATTGTGGTAATATTAGATTTATTCGGAATGTCAGAATAGGTCCAATGCAAGACACAAGTATTAGAGACCTTACTAATTGTAGATCTGCAACTATTCTAAGAGTGGACACATCATTGCGTTTAAATAAAGGTTCTTATTTTATTGAAAAATCACTTAGTATAGATGAATCTGCCAAAGATCAGTATATTATGGATTATATTCAAAAAGATACTGCTTGCACTCCAGTTAGCATAATTCCACCAGTTTGTTTGACTCAAGAAAATTGTACACCTTGTAGATATGAAGAGCTTATTTATGGGAATAGGAAAATCTATAAACGAGTATTAGGAAATAAATTGAATTGTAAAAGAAAATGCATAGGTACACCAACAACCATGGATGTGGCAACTTATGAAATGTTACTTCAAGACTTAAGACCAGGTGGTCAATATGGATGTATAGATACTGGCAGTAATGATTGTATTAAAGTATCCGTATTTAATACGCGATCAAATTTATTGGGTAATACTTCAATAGTTCGTGCTGGTGGACTTACTCCTGAATCCATTCCTTTTAATTACCAGCATCCGGCTTTTTCTTATTTAAATAATGATGGTAGCGAAGCTTTGATTCGAATAGATGATTTGCCTTTGTTAAGTTATTCCACTTCAAATGTTGTATTTAAAGATGGATATTATTATGTAAGACCACAAGATATAATTGACCTTGTAATTCTATCTAGAATCTGGCAAGAATCGTGGTCTGAATCTTTAGTTCATATGCATCCAGAATATGCTTATTTCGAATGGAATTCTGAACACATGAATAGCATTCATTATGATCAGAATATACAGGATACCTTGACTTATGCAGGGGCCATTGCTTCGCAATACTTAAAGGAAGATGAGTCATTGGATTTGTCTTATGTGCAACAGGATCCGTTTTTTAGCAATCCTGTCTTAGCTGTGCATTTTTTAGACAAATTAAAAAACAAATCACAAATAGTGGTTAGAGGAACACCCCGCTCATTGAGTATATATGAAGTTGTAAAATTGACAGCATTTTGCAATCTTCCGGTATACAATGCGAATATTGAATTGCTTGAAAACTGTATATCTACAAATCATATTAACAGCCTCGACCGGGAAGGAAAAGAATATGTCTGGAAGACATTTAGAGGAATATATCAAAGCACTAAGGCACGAATTGTGGATAGCTTAAGAACGGAAGCACTATTCATTATGCCTGGGCGTCTTCTAAGTAGAATGAATAATCATTGCATCGACAGTACACAATTTATTCGCGGCTGCAATGATTGTCTTGTTGTCAATGAACTAAACAATATTCTAAAAAAGAAAAGTCGAAGAGTTTTTCATATTCAATGTATTAATGGAAATACTATTCCTATTGTTGATACTGTAGGAAGACTGATGGGTTCGAGAACAATAGAAGAATCAGTAATACTCAATACCCTTGGATGGATGAATTGCAGTCATACTTGTCCTCAGGGTTTCGATTTCCAAAATTTTCTCAATGCAATAGCCTTAAGTGGAAAACTAAATAACATCATTGTCTTTCCTAATATTCCACCTCTTGCCATACCATCATCTTTAGTTAATGGATTTCCAAACCCAATGGAAACAAAATACGAGTGGCGACCAAGAATTTCTGGTAATACCATAAGCGTTTCTATTGTTGATGGTAACAACCGCTTACAAGCGAGTTTTGAATTGCAAAACACTGAAAGAATCGATTGGAATAAAATCAAATTTTTCAGTTGTTTACAAGGTCGACCTAGTCGAGATCGCTTGACCTCAAGTACGAATGAATTTACGATGAATGCTTTTGATCAGAATAATCATTTATACCATTTGAATTTGAGAATTACGAATGGAATTAATCTTAATTTATGCGAAGAGATTACTATTGGATCCAATAATTTAAAATTTAATTTTAACAATCAGACGGTTTCTATAGGTGGAAAAAACGGAAAAGGTAAAACCATTAAGCTGAATAGTATTCCAGAAATTAATTGTTGTGTTCAATTAACACCAC
>Ga0138256_10001287_pt1 | contig 27118 bp, 28 predicted proteins | sample KNB2016incub_MG_FD_105486 | JGI IMG/M metagenome (GOLD analysis project Ga0138256, IMG submission 105486) | Active sludge microbial communities from wastewater in Klosterneuburg, Austria - KNB2014incub_MG | ecosystem: Engineered > WWTP > Activated sludge > Unclassified | place: Austria...
GCTGCGGTGATCGTGGTCGGCGTGCCGAGCCCGAAGGCGATCGACGGCGCGACGCCCCAACGCTCCGAGTAAACGCGGTCGCGCCCGGTATTCTCGTTCTGGTGGAACATGCCGGCGACACGGGCCGCGACGCCATCGCCGATATTCTGGTTCCAGTCGCCGGTGACGCGCGCGTATTCACCATCGCCGATCGCGACGGACGCATTGCCGGACGTGTCTGCAAACGGTGTCTTCGAGGTGGTGTTGATGCCGCCGCCGGCTGCACCACGGCCGAAGGCCGAGGCCGAAGGGCCTTTGAACACTTCTACCTGACCATAGTTGAACGAGTCGCGCGTAAACACGCCGAAGTCGCGAAGGCCATCGGTGAAGACGTCGTTCTTGGCCGACAGACCGCGGATGAAAAACTGGTCGCCGCTCATGACGCCGCCTTCACCGATCTGCGTTGTGATGCCGGGCACATTGCGTAGCGCCTGTTCGAGCGAAGCAACGCCCTGCTCCTGCAGCGTTTCACCGTTGATGACGTTCACGACCTGGGCGGCGTTCTCGATATCGACCGTTGCAACCGAAGACTGGACGCGGCGGCCGAGCACATAGACGCGATCGCGCTCGCCCTCTTGTCCGGAGGATTGGGCGGTTTGTGGCTGATCGTCATCGGCGGTCGGCCCGTCGGGTGCAGCCTGGGCGAAAGCCGGCATGCCGCCCGCCGCCATTGCCAGCATGAGCGCGAACCCGGCGCCCGTGCGCAACCCCTTAAGACCCGCCTGTCGCCCGGAGACGAATTCCTCTGACATTTCTGCTTCCCCGATTTTCGCGATGTAGTTGCGAACGATTTGCAAGAGCGGGTCGTCTACGCTGGGGAATATGCGATTGCAAGTGCTTCTCATTACTATTCATCGGAAAATGCATGGGCATGCGATTTCGTCGCACACTCGCGGGCTGCGCGATCCAGTGCGCTGAATTGTAAAGAAAAAAGCGCCGGTCTCTTGAGGAGACCGGCGCTAGGCAGCGTCGAGAACGATTGGGGAGGAGAGAGATCGTTCCGCGCGAGGCGCCTTGCGGCGCCGAGAGAGATAGTCGCGGGAAGCGGCGCCGTAGGGGGCTTCCGAGGGGGATATCGGCCCCGGCAGCCAGCTTCCCGTATAAGGTCGTTTCAGACCGCTCTTAGGCGGAGAAAACGTAGAACATGAAGCCAGTGCTCATCAGAGCCACCGGAATTGCGATGAAAAGGGCGAGAAGTTCCTGACGCGCTTCGTGGAATTTGGGGAGGAAGGTCATGTGCAGCTCCGTTTGTTATCCGGGGTCTCTAACGGCCCCTGGGGGAAGGTTGGCGGGCGGGCTCTTTGTCCCGTCCATGTCGTCTACGTAGCCTAGCATTGATTGGATTGCAATGAACAAAGCTCAAACCGTTCACTATTTCTGCTGCAAGCGCGATCACGTACCCGCGATTTCTATGCTGCACATGCTAACAGAACGCGGATCAGTGACTGGTTAAAACACGATCACGGCGGGGCGAGCCACTTAACGCCTTGCAGAAAGACCCGTGAAAATAAGGCTCAACACGCCTTCCAGCTCCGCCCGTAAAGCCTCGAGCTTTTCGGTGGTCCATAATTGAGGGATTCGGAACTTCATCATCGCGCACTGAACAAGGTCCGCCGTGATGGTCAGATCGGCCGGCAGCGCGAAATCTCCCGACTTTTGGCCCTCATCGAGAATATGCTCGATCTGCCTGCGTTCCTGGGCCAGTTCCTCGGCCATGTATTCCGGCCGCTCGCGCCCCATAATCTCCGCCAGCTCCATCAGTTTGGGATGAGCCTCGAAGACACGAAAGGTCCGCTCAAGCCGCGCGAGGAAAAAGTCGTTCATTTTCCGGGTCGCAGACCGCGCAGCGTCGCGTATGATTTCTTCATAGAGCGCCAGTGAGTTCTGCGCGAATTTCCGCGTCATCGCCTCTGCGATATCGATCTTGGAGGGATAGAAGCGATAGATATTCCCAGCCGACATCCCGCAATCGGCGGCAATCTCGGACATGGTGGTCTTGTTGTATCCATAGTGCAGGATACGGTCGCCCGCGGCCTTGAGAATGGTTTCGCGCGGATCGGCCTTTTCGGTCGTTTGAATAGTCGTCATGTGTTGAATGTATTCCGGAACGCTGAACGTTCAATGAAATCTTCAGGCGATATAGCGCGGACCGAAACGATATTCCAGCGGATCGGTGTCGCAGGCGCCGGGGCGTGGGGAACGGCGCTCGCAATCTGCGCGGGCGCTGCAGGGCGCGACGTGAAGATCTGGGCGCGCGAGCCCGAGATCGCCGCCACGCTGACCAGCGGGGATGGCAATCCCGCCTTCCTGCCTGCAACCTCGATCCCGGCCATGCCCGCCTCAACCGACATGGCGCACCTGGCGGATTGCGACGCCATCCTGCTGGTCGCCCCCGCCCAGCACTTGCGCGCCACGCTGAAATCGCTGGCACCGCATCTGAAGCCCGCGACACCCATCGCCCTCTGCTCGAAAGGCATCGAGCGCGGCACGCACAAGCTGATGACCGATGTGCTGGCCGAGGAAGCATCACACGCCTCGCCCGCCGTTCTCTCCGGCCCGTCCTTCGCCATCGACGTCGCACGCGGCCTGCCCACCGCCGTTACCCTCGCCTGCCCCGACCGCGCCACCGGAGACGCCTGGGTGCGCTCCATCGGACGCCCGCATTTCCGCATGTACTGGAGCGACGACCTTGTCGGCGCCGAAGCCGGCGGCGCGATCAAGAACGTCCTCGCCATCGCCTGCGGCGTCTGCGAGGGGCTCGGCCTCGGCCGTTCCGCCCACGCCGCCCTCATCGCGCGCGGCTTTGCAGAGATGACCCGCCTCGGGACCCGGCTCGGCGGCCGACCGGAAACACTCGCAGGCCTGTGCGGCCTGGGCGACCTCGTCCTCACCTGCTCCTCGCCGCAATCGCGCAATATGAGCTTCGGCATGGAGCTTGGCCGCGGAAAATCCGCCGCGGACATCCTCGCCTCGCGCAAGGCCGTCACCGAAGGCGTCGAGACTGCGCCTGCCGTCGTCGAACTGGCTCGCAAGCTCAAGGTCGACCTACCCATTTGTGAAGTCGTCCTCAACATGATCGAGGGTAGGCTCGATGCGCGCTCGGCCGTCGACCGTCTGCTGAACCGCCCGATGAAGGAGGAAGCCTGATGCCGCTCTATGTCTTTCATGGCCTCGACAAGCCCGGCGCGCTGGAGCTCAGAAAAGCCACGCGGCAAACCCATCTCGACTGGCTCGCTTCTTTGAGCCCGCGCGTGAAGATCGGCGGGCCGATGCTGGCCGAAGACGGCGCAACGCCCGTCGGCTCCATGCTCGTGCTCGAAGCCGATAGCCTGGAAGCTGCAAAAGCCGAATATGCGCGCGACCCCTACAATGCCGCTGGTCTCTGGCAGACCACGTCAGTCCGTCCCTTCAACTGGCTCGTGAAACAATGATGCGCTCCGTTCTCCTGCGACCTGCCCTCGTTTCGATGGCCCTGCTGCTCAGCGCCCCCGCCCTGGCGCAAGAAACGCCAACGCCGCGCACGGACATCGAGCAGGTCCGCAAGGATGCCATGGCGGACCGCGCCGTCCGCGCCGCGGTGGCGGACGCTGCACGCAACATGGAAGCGCGGCTCAAGGACGAGCGCCGCGATATCGAAGTCATCGTGAAAGCTTCACACGCCAAGGCGGGCGACCGCGTGCTCGATGTCGCCTCAGGCAGCGGCTATCTCGCTCAGGTTTTCTCGAGCCTCGTTGGCCCTGCGGGCCATGTCGACATCCACAACACGCCGGGCTGGATCGCGCAGTTCCCCAACATGGACCCGCCGGTGCAGAAGAAGATGATCAAGCAGCCGAATATCGGCTGGGTCACGCAATCCTGGGCCGACCTAGACGGGCCGGCCGAAAGCTACGACGTGATCCTGCTTGGCCGCATCTACCACGACATCATCGTCGAAGGCGGCGACTATGATGCGATCAACCAGCGCTTCTTCGCCATGCTGAAGCCCGGAGGCTATGTGCTCGTGGAAGATCACGACGCCGACGAGACCATGCCGCTCATGCAGCAGGCCAATCTGCACCGCGTCAGCCATGGCGACGCCATCGGTCAATTCCTTCGCGCGGGATTTGCGGCGACCGAGCTGATCCTGATCGACAGCAAATATGACGACCGCCGCTGGAACGTCTTTCGCCCCGGCGTGAAAGGCCGGACGGACCATTATATCGCGGTGTTCCAGAAACCAGCCGACGGCAAGGCGCTGCGCTAGCCGGCACGCTCGCCTTGATGCACGGCCCCTCCTTCAAGGGCGACTGCAACGCGGCCCTCAATGCGCTGGCCGCCGACTACGACATACGTGTGATAGCCGCGATGAAACAAGCTCGCCTACACACGGTCCGATTCGGGCTCCTTTCTTGAACCCAAAGAGGAGTTCAGACCCGAACGAAGTCGAGAAAGACCGGCGCGCAATCCCCGAGGCGCTTTTCCTGATAACGCGTGGTCACGTGATCCGCCGGCGCCACGCGCCAGTCGTTAGCGCGCGCCGCGGTCCAGTCGAACAGTCCGCTGCGAGTCACATCGGCCAGCGCACGGTTTGCATAGTCGGCCCAATCGGTGGCGAAGCGCAGGCGCGCGCCGGGCTTCAGGATGCGCGCGAGCTCAACAATAAAATCAGATTGCACCAGCCGGCGCTTGCGATGCCGGGTCTTCGGCCATGGATCTGGAAATAGGATGAAGCCGCGGTCGATCGACTTATCGGCAAATTGCGCCACCAGATCGCGAGCGTCGCCACGCCTGACCTTCACATTCGATAGCGCCTGCTCGTCGAGCGCGGTCAGCAGTTTCGCGACGCCATCGACGAAAGGCTCGGCGCCGATGAAACCAACATCAGGATGGCGCGTCGCTTGTCCGGCCAGATGTTCCCCGCCGCCAAAGCCGATCTCGAGCCAGACATCGCGCTTGCCATCAAACAGCGAGGCGGGCTGCAACTGGCCCGCCGCCGTGGCTGGTATGCCCAGCGTCGGCAGCACGTCATCGATCAGCGCCTGCTGCCGCTTCGACAGCGGCTTTCCCGCCGCGCGGCCATAGAGGCGGTGTTTCTGGTGTTGCTGTTCGCTCATCCGCGCCCTGAAATCACGCCCGGACCGCAACCGCAACCCAACTCCCGCGATCAAGTGTGGGATGGAGGCGTCCCGGATTCGTGGGACGGCCGGAAATCTTGGCCGTTCCGCGCGAAGGCGGAGATCGAGTCCTCTTGAACCGACAAGCGCGCGAAGCGCTCAGAATCCCCTTGCGGCATTCTGCATTCCCGCCTGCGCGGGGAATGCGGCGGATGGAGTCCGCCCCAAACAAAAACGCGGCCGCCTAAGCGACCGCGTTTCCAATTCCAAAAACCCAAACCCGCACCACTTGCGGGAACGCGAACCTATGCCAGATCCTTGAGCTGGGCCGCGAGGTCGGTCTTCTCCCACGAGAAGCCGCCATCCGCATCCGGCTCTCGGCCAAAATGGCCGTAGGCGGAGGTGCGCGCATAGATCGGCTTATTGAGGCCAAGATGCGTGCGGATGCCCCGCGGACGTAGGTCCATCACTTCGCCGAGCCGCTTTTCGAGCTTGGCGAGATCGACTTTTTCCGTGCCATCGCAGTTTGCATAGATCGACAGCGGCTCGGGCACGCCGATGGCGTATGACAGCTGGATCACACAACGCTCGGCCAGGCCGGCTGCGACAACATTCTTGGCGAGATAGCGCGCCGCATAGGCCGCCGAACGGTCAACCTTCGTCGGATCCTTGCCCGAGAAAGCCCCGCCGCCATGCGGCGCCGCGCCGCCATAGGTGTCGACGATGATCTTGCGTCCGGTGAGGCCGCAATCGCCATCGGGTCCGCCGATGACGAATTTGCCGGTGGGATTGATCCACCATTGGCAGTCTTTCGAGATCGGCAGCACATCGCCCAGCGCCTGACGGATATAGGGCTCGACGATCTTGCGGATGTCATCGCTCGACTGGTTCGGATCGGTGTGCTGCGTCGAGAGCACGATCGAGACGGCTTCCTTCGGCTTGCCGTTCTCATATCGAACCGTGACCTGGCTCTTGGCGTCGGGCGCCAGCGTCTTCTCCTTACCGGAGTGCCGCGCATCGGCGAGCAGCTTCAGGATGCGGTGCGAGAACTGGATCGGCGCCGGCATCAGCTCAGGCGTCTCGTTCGTCGCATAGCCGAACATGATGCCTTGGTCGCCCGCGCCCTCTTCCTTGTTGCCCGAGGCGTCGACGCCCTGGGCGATATGCTCGGACTGACCATGGAGCAGGACTTCGATGTCCGCATCGCGCCAGGAGAAACCTTTCTGATCATAGCCAATGTCCTTGATCGCCATGCGGGCATGATGAGCAATCAGGTCCTTGGTGACCGCATCGGTGCCGCGGAATTCGCCCGCGATCACCACCTTGTTCGTAGTCGCCAGCGTCTCGGCGGCGCAGCGCAGCGACCAGACGTCGAGCCCCTGTTCGATCGTGGTGCGATAATAGAGGTCCACGACCTCGTCGGAGATCCGGTCGCACACCTTGTCGGGGTGGCCTTCGGAAACGCTTTCGGAGGTGAAAAGATAGTTGGAACGCGCCACGCAGAACTCCCGGGAAAAGGTCGGCACTGCAATAACCCGGCCAGCCATATAAAGAAAGCTTTATACGATTTAGCGGATCACAACCCTGCCTTGATTTGGCTAATTCCTGCGGTTTTTGGCGGGTGCGGTCGATTTTCCACCCGCCTTGGCCTGCTTCTTCACCATGGCGAGAATCGCGTTCCGGGCGATGGCGTCCCGGATCTGGCGAAAAGCCATGACGAGTTCGATCAGCTGGCTGTCGCCCGTTCCGACGAAATCATCGCCCTCCGCCCCCGCCCCGCCGCACAGCAGAATGCAGCGGGTCGAGCCCTTCGTAGAAACAGGCGATCGAGATCTTGAGACCCTTGGCGATGTCGTAGAGGCGGCCGGCGGAGCGGTTCTTGCCGTTCTCGTATTTCTGGAGCTGCCGGTCGGTGACGCCGACCTGCTCTGCGAGCTCGGGCTGGGAAATCTCAAGGTCCGTCCGACGCTTGCCAATGCGCTCGCCGACGGTCTGGTCGATCAGGGATGGATCACGCGTCTCCAAGGATTTTTCCCGTCGCATACACCCCAAGATTGCGCACCACTAACCTCAGCGGCGCGGCAGGACCAACAAACCGAGGTTGAGCCCCAGCAAGATTATCCAGAACAATCCGTCTCGCCAGTTGCTGTAGGGCGTGGGGTCGGTTGCGGGCGGAATGCGGGTGTCAACGACGCTGGATTTCCAGCCAACCGGGTCGGCGCCGTAAAGGGCGGGGTCGGCTGGCTGACCGCGGGCGGTCCAGCGGCCATAGGCGTCGATCATGCCGGTCTCGCCGCGGCTGGCGACGCGGGCCATGGGCAAGCCCTCCTCGATCGCGCGGTAGCGAGCCTGGGCGGCGTGCTGGGCCGGCCCCATTAACTCGCCGAACCAGGCGTCGATTGTGATGTTGACCAGCCATTGCGGTCGGTCCGATCCGTGCGGCGAAAGCCCGGGGAAGATCGCCTCGTAGCAGATCAGCGGGCCGAAGGGCGGGATGCCGACGACGTTTACCGTCGACGGCGACGGGCCGGCCTCAAAGCCGCCGGGCGCGAGATCTTGCAGCGTCTTAAGACCGATCATGCCCAGCACGCCCGAAAACGGCATGAACTCGCCGAAGGGCACCAGCATGTGCTTGTCGTAGATGTCGAGCGGACCGCGCACGTCGCTATCGCCGCTGAGCACGGCGAGCGAATTGTAGGCTTTCTCTTCGGGCGTGTTGATCTTCTCGCGCCGGGGCATGCCGATGATGAGGCGGCGATTGCCAATGGCGTTGGCCACGACGTCGAGCGCTTCGGGCCATTCGAACAGGTAGTAAGGCAACGCGCCCTCTGGCCAGATAACGACAGGCGGCGTGTTGGCCGTGTCGGGTCCACTGAGAGCGAGGAAGCGCAGGACAATCTGTTCAGCCACGCCCTGCTTGTGCTTCTCGCTCTGCGGCACGCCGGCTTCGACCAGCCGGATCACCGGACCGCTCGGCGGCGTGTCGGGAATCTCGCCAAGGCGACGCGCGCCCCAGCCCCAGATGGCGCCAAACAGAATGGCGGCGACGATGACGGGCGCAGCGCGCGAACCTGTCGTGCCTCGCGTCCGCGCATCGGCGAGCGTGGCGGGCGCGGCCATGGCGACGACCGTGAGTGCGGAGAGGCCGTAGATGCCCCAGATCGACGCCGACTGAGAGATCGCCTCGCCGGGCGCCCAGATCATTCCAGGCATGTTCCACGGCAGGCCGCCGATGCCGAAGAGCGAGCCGCGGAACCATTCGGCGAACATGAAGGCGACAGAGAAGACGATCAGGCGTGCGGGACCGGCGAACCAGAAGCGGAAGCCGATGTTGATGAAACCGGCGAGCAACATGGCGAGACCGCCCGGGAGCGCAACCAGCGGCAGCCAGATGAAGATGACATGCGCGCCGGGATCGACCAGGAAGGCCCATGCAATCCAGTGCATGCCGACGAGATAGTAGGCGAAGCCGAACGCGAAGACGCGCCAGAACGCCGCCCGCTTCGGCTTGCGCGAGAGGCGCGCGGCGTCGAGCGCCCAGATCAGACCGGAGAGCGCGAGGGCGAAGGCCGGCCAGAAGAAGAAGGGCGGGAAAGCAAGGTTGGCGATTGCGCCGAGGCCCGCGCACAGGGCCAGCATGCGCCAGCCCTGCAGCCCTGCGACCCACAGATAGACCGGGGCAAGGAAGTTTCCGCGCGAAAAGTTTGGCGGTTGAAAGTCGTTACGGCTTCCGGTCATTGCCCCTCCCCGGGGCGCCGCTTCGGGCGCGTCAACGGTCTACAGCCGCCGTCTTGTCCTCTGCAAGCGCCGAGGGCGCCGGTTTGGCGGCGCGCAGGCGCAGCCGGATCACGCGGCGCGGATCAGCCGCGACGACCTCGATCGTGGGGCCGCGCGGATGCTCGACCGATTCGCCAGCCTGCAGGACGCGCCCGCCTAACACGGCGACGAGGCCACCTATGGTTTCGACTTCCGATTCGAATTCGTCGAGATGGAGCGGCAGGCCTGTTTCGCGCTCAACGTCCTCGATCTGAGCAAGGCCGTCAACTTCCCAGGTGGAGCGGCCGCGGCGGATGATCTTCGGGCGCGCTTCATCGTGCTCGTCCTCGATTTCGCCGACAATGCCTTCGACCAGATCTTCGAGGCAGACCATGCCGCCGGTGCCGCCGTATTCATCGACCACGATGGCGATATGGATGCGGCTGGCCTGCATCTGGATCAGGAGGTCCGGCAGGAGGATCGACTCCGGCACGAACATGAGGTCGCGAACCAGCGACTCGACGCGGCGCGAGGAAAGAAACTCCGCGCTCCAGCCCGAGCGCACGCCATCGGCGACGACATCCTTGATGTGAATGAAGCCCATCGGTTCATCCAGCGATTCACGGAACACCGGCATGCGCGAGTGCGCTTCTGTCGCGAAGACGCTCAGCACTTCGCCAATGGTAGCCGTCGCCTCGACAGCGGCGATATCGACGCGGGACGTCATCACGTCGCGAACGGTCGAAGTTTCGAATTCCTTGAGGCGCAAGCGGATGGCGCTTGGCGTTGCAGCGGGTTCGGTGCGTCTGTGCGCTTCAGGCTCCGGTCCGCCGGCGATCAAACGCGCCAGGCGTTCACGGAGCTTCATGCGCTGCGGGGGCTCGCCATCGGCTGGCATGACTCAGCTCCCTCCTGTCCCGCCGGCATAAGGGCCGGTGGCGTAGGGATCGGGCCAGCCGAGGCCGGCGAGAATCGTTGCTTCCAGAGGTTCCATGACCTTCGCGTCTTCAGATTCGATGTGATCATAGCCGAGCAGGTGAAGAAAGCCGTGAATCAACAGATGGCTGACATGGCCCTCGAACGGGCGGCCCATCGCCTGAGCGTCACCAAAGGCTGTTTCATAGCCCATGGCGATGTCACCCAGATGAACAGGTTCTCCGGGGATTTCAGGGCCATCGGCGGGAAATGACAGCACATCCGTGGGCTTGTCGAAGCCACGCCATTTTTTGTTTAGAGCATGCATTTCAGCGTTATCCGTCATCAGGATCGAGACTTCGCCGGCCGATTTGGTCTGGTTTGCCGCGTAACCCAGCACATGCGCCGCCAGCGCATCGACATCGCCAAGCGCATCCCAGCGCGGGTCAGCGATGCGCAGGTCGACAGACAGGACGCCATTATCGGGGGCCGTGTTCACTTGCGCGGCGCGCCTTTCGCGGCGTCCTTGTCATAGGCGTCGATGATACGGCCGACGAGTTCGTGGCGAACGACGTCGGCGCGTGTCAGTTCTTCAAGGGCGACGCCCTTCACACCCTTCAGGATGTGAATTGCGTGGCCGAGGCCTGACTTGAGGCTGTTTGGCAGGTCGGTTTGGGACGGATCTCCGGTGACGACCATGCGCGAGCCGCGGCCAAGACGGGTGAGCACCATCTTCATTTGCGGCACGGTGGCGTTCTGCGCTTCGTCGATGATGACGAAGGCGTTTTTGAGCGTGCGGCCGCGCATGAAGGCGAGTGGCGCAACCTCGATCTCGCGGCGTTCCTTGCGGCGATCGACTTCCTGCGCGCCAAGGCACTCGTTGAGCGCGTCCCAGATCGGCAGCATGTAAGGATCGACTTTTTCCTCAAGCGCGCCGGGAAGAAAGCCAAGCTTCTCGCCCGCTTCCACAGCAGGGCGCGCCACGATGAGGCGTTCGCGCTTGCCGGCCCTGAGTTCGGCCGCGCCAACGGCAACGGCGAGATAGGTCTTGCCCGTGCCGGCCGGGCCGACGCCGAAAATAAGGCCAAGATCGTCGCGGCGGAGTTTTTCGAGATAGGACCGCTGACCTGGCGTCTGCGCCATGACGGGCTTGCGCAGGCCCATGATTGCGTCACCTGACGCGGCGGCGATGCCGTCGCTGAGCGTGAGCTTGATCGCAGCCTCGAGTTCCGAGCTGGTCGCCTCTGCCCCGTTGGCGATGCGGCGGGCGAAAGCCTGCAGCGCGTCGGCGGCGTGGCGCGCGCCTTCGCCATTGCCCGTAACGATGATCTCGCCGCTCCGGCCCTGACTGTCGACGCGCACATCGTCGTCAGCGAAGGCTTGTTCGACCAGCTGAAGATGTGAATGCGCAGGGCCGCAAATGTCGCGGAGCATTTTCGGGTCGGCGACCGGAACGGTGATGCGGTTGGCGCGCGCGGACTTCGGTTTCACGCTCACGCCATGACCTCTGCTGTTGCCGTGACGAGCCGCCCCTTCAGGCTTGTCATTGTCGCCCCGACGATTTCAATTAGCGCCATGCAGCCCGTCAGATGCGCGCCGCCATCGACGTGGACGGATTGCATATAGGGCGAATAGCCCAACGCCTGGCCGGCGCGGCGGCCGGCGCGGGAGAATAGCACATCGACCTTGCGGCCTATGGTTGCGTCGTTGAAGGCCTGCGCCTGCTCATTGAGGAGCGCTTGAAGACGCGCGAGGCGCTCGTCTTTCACATGCTCTTCAACCTGAAGCTGCATTCCGGCGGCGGGCGTGCCGGGACGCGGGGAATACTTGAACGAATAGGCCTGCGCGAAGCCGACACCGCGAACCAGCTGCAACGTCGCCTCGAAATCGACGTCGCTCTCGCCCGGGAAGCCGACGATGAAGTCGGAGGCGAAAGCGATGTCTGTGCGCGCGGCGCGAACACGTTCGATGATGCGCAGGTATTCGGAGGCGGTGTGCTGGCGGTTCATCGCTTTCAGAATGCGGTCGGACCCGTGCTGCACAGGCAGGTGCATGAAAGGGGCGAGCTGTTCGACGTCGCGATGCGCGTCGATGAGATCGTCCGCCATGTCACGCGGATGGGAGGTTGTGTAGCGGATACGCTCGACGCCGCCGATCTGCGCGATGTGACGGATGAGGGCGCCCAGACCCCATTCGCCTCCCCGCACATCGTGCGCGGGCGCCGCGCCGTGCCAGGCATTCACGTTCTGGCCGAGGAGTACGATTTCTCTTACGCCCTGACGCGCCAACTCGCGCGCCTCGGCGACGATCGCATCCGTATTGCGCGAGAACTCGGCGCCGCGCGTGTAGGGCACGACGCAGAAGGTGCAGAACTTGTCGCAACCTTCCTGGATCGACAGGAAGGCTGAAGCGCCATCGATTTCGCGCGTTTTCGGCAGCGCGTCGAATTTTTCCTCGGCGGCAAAATCCGTTTCGAGGATGTCGCCGGTCTTGCGCGCGAGCTTGGCGATCATCTCCGGCAGGCGGTGATAGGATTGCGGGCCGACCACCATATCCACGGCGGGCTCACGGCGCATGATCTCGTCGCCTTCGGCCTGGGCAACGCAGCCGGCGACCGCGATGCGGAGAGTGCCGCCAGCTTCCTGTTTCATCTCGCGCAGGCGGCCAAGTTCGGAGAAGACTTTCTCTGTCGCCTTCTCGCGGATGTGGCAGGTGTTGAGCACGACGAGATCCGCCGCCTCGGGCGAATCTACAGGCGCATAGCCCAACGGCTTCAGGACGTCTTTCATCCTTTCGGAATCATAAACGTTCATCTGGCAGCCGTAGGTCTTGATGTAGAGACCTTTTGTGTTGGGCTTTGAGTCAGCCACTTACTTCTTCTCGTCCTCGCTCAGCGGGACGCCATAGAGTTCGAGGCGGTGATCGATCAGGCGATAGCCGAGCTTGCGCGCGATCTCAATCTGCAGCTTTTCGATCTCGTCCGACTTGAATTCCACGACCTTGCCCGACTTGGCGTCGATCAGGTGGTCATGGTGTTCATCGGGCGCCTCCTCGTAGCGGGAGCGGCCGTCGCGGAAATCGTGACGCTCGATGATGCCGGAATCCTCGAACAGCTTCACCGTGCGGTAGACCGTGGCGAGCGAGATGTTGGAATCGATGGCTGCCGCGCGGCGATGCAGCTCTTCGGCGTCGGGGTGGTCGGCAGCCGTCGACAGAACGCGCGCGATGACGCGGCGCTGCTCGGTCATCCGCAGACCTTTCTCGACACACCTTTGCTCGATCATCGGACCTTCTCCGTGAAGCGTTCCGGGGAAACCGGAGCGCGTGGGCACATATGCGGGTCAGGCGACATCCTGTCCACCTTCAGGCCCAACCCTGCGGGACATGACGAGCGCGTCGACCCGATCGCCCCGGACACGATAATAGGCTTTCCTGATGCCGATTTCCACGAATCCCGACGATTTGTAGAGACCGATTGCTGGAAGATTATTGCGGGCGACCTCCAGAATCCAGCGTTCAAGCCCGCGATTCAGCGCTTCGGCATCGAGGGCGCGGAGGATTCGCCTGCCCCAACCCGCGTGACGGTGGGCGGGATCGATCGCGATGGTGAGGAGTTCGGCGTCCGCGCCCGCAGCGAGAGCAAGGCCGAATGCAACCGTACCGCATTCGCCGCCGACGATCGCCATGGCTTCCGCCCGCGCGAGCCATGTCACGAAATCATCTTTGCTCCAGCCATCCTCGAACGAGGCGGCGTGAAGGCGCGAGAGATCCGCAGCGTCGGTTGTAACGGCGGGGCGGAGGGTCATTGGCCGACCAGCCGCATGGGCGTGGCGTCCGGTTCGCGGACATAGACGGGGCGCGGCGGCGGCAGGTCGGTATCGGCGGGCAAGCGGGCGGCGAAAAGAGCCGCGGCCCGGGCGGTGGTCGCAGCTTCGACGCCTGGCAAGTTCAGCGACCCGACCGCGCCGCAGACGGCGCTGGTTTCCGCAGCCATGGCCCGGACGCCAGCTTCATCGGCCTCGCCAGGGTCTTCAATTCCCCTGCCCGCGACTATGCGCTGCACCCACCACGTCCGTTCGGGCGGACGGCGCTTGGCAGCCAGTATGCCGACTACGCCGCCCTCGCGCGATAGGCCCTCGAGCGCTTCGAGGCTGGTGACGCCGACGGCCGGCTTGTCGAGCGAGAGCGCAAGGCCGCGGGCGAAAGCGACGCCGACGCGCACGCCGGTGAAAGAGCCGGGGCCGACCACAATCGCGATACGGTCGAGCGCGGTGAAGGGCGTTCCGCTGTCGGCCATGAGCTTCTGGACAACAGGGGCGAGGCGCGCGTCATGGCCCTGCTGCATGGGCTCGGACAGCTCAGCCACGATGACGCCGTCGCGGGCGAGCGCGGCCTCACAGGCGTCGGCGACAGTGTTGATGCCCAGGACCAGCATGGCGGGCTCTTACGCGCTCGGGGCGGCTGGCGTCAAAGGATGCGGCACGCTTCGTCGAAATCCAGCCGGGGGGCGCGGGGGCGGACGCGGGTGTCATCGCCATGGCCGATATTGATCAGGAAGTTGGAGCGCCAGCTCTTCATCTTCGGATCGGACAGGAAGAATTCCTTGTCCACGCCTTCCCGCCGGAAACCGTTCATCGGGCCACAATCGAGACCGAGCGACCGTGCGGCGATCAGCAGGTAGGCGCCCATCAGCGTGCCAGACTGGATGGCGTTCCATTCGGCGTTGGCGGGATCGGCGAACCATTCCTTCGCATTGGGCGCATGTGGAATGAGCTTGCCCAGGTGATCCGCGAAAGCGAGATCGTAAGCGACGATGGCGGTGTAGGGCGCCGACATCGTCTGCTTACGGTTGCCTTCGTCGAGATGCGGTTCGAGGCGCGCCTTGGCGTCGGGCGAGCGCACAAAAAGAAAGCGGCCGGGCGAGATGTTGGACGCCGTCGGCGCAATCTTTGCAAGATCGTAGGTCGCGCGGATCAGGACTGCGGGCGTTTCCTCGTCCATCCAGCCGCGGCGCGTGCGGGCTGTGCGGAAAAGCTGGTCGAGCGCGGCGTCGGCGAGCGGCTTGCCCATCAGGCGGCGGCTTCGACGGCGGTTACCTCCGGCACGTAATGGCGCAGCAGGTTCTCGACGCCCTGCTTAAGCGTCAGCGTCGAAGACGGGCAGCCCGAGCAGGCGCCGCGCATGGTGAGGTGCACGATGCCGGTATCGACGTCGAAGCGCTTGAAGATGATGTCGCCGCCATCGTTGGCGACGGCGGGGCGGACACGCGTGGCGATCAGTTCCTTGATCTCGGCGACGATCTCTGCGGTTTCGCCTTCATAGGCGATATCGTCTTCCACGGCGGGGGCTTCAGCCTTCGCCACATCGGCGATGACCGGCGCACCGGAGACAAAATGGTCCATGATGGCGGCGAGCGCCTGCGGCTTGAGGACAGCCCAGTCGGCGTCGTCTGTTTTGGTGATGGCGACGAAGTCATTGCCAAGAAAAACCGTCTTCACCCCGTTGACGATGAAGAGCGCGGACGCGAGCGGCGAGGCGGACGCCTCGTCCGGCGAGATGAATTCGTAAGGGGTGGCCGGCGACACGTCACAGCCAGGCAGGAATTTGAGTGTGGCGGGGTTCGGCGTGGGCTGGGTCTGGATGAACATGGGATTTCGCCTGTTTCTACCCGCTAGATGGGCCCAACGGGCCATGCATGCAATGCGGCGTCACCCGGCTAGGCCGCCAATCTCGTTCAGTTGAGCGTCGGTCAGGTCGCCGGGGATGACGGTGACGGCTATCGGGCGAGCGGCGATGGGTTTTCCCTTCGCAAGGCGCGAAACCAGCGGACCCGGGCTGCGGCCCATGCCTGCGGCGAGGACCAACACCTTTATCGACATATCCTGATCGACCAGCTTGCGGATAGCGTCGACGGGGTCGTCTTCACTTACCACCAGCTCCGCCTTCACTCCTGCCCGGCTTTCCACAGCATCGGCGTGACGCGTCGCCTTGAGACGGGCGGAATCCATGGCGTCCTGGCTGATATCCTTGTCGAGACCGATCCAGCCGCCCAAACCCGGACTTTCAGCGCAGCGCAGGATGACTAGACCGGATCCGACCGCCTTTGCGCGCAAGCCGGCGAAAACGAGCGCCTTCACGCACTCCTCGGTTTCGTCGGAGACCGCCAGAAATTTTCGTGAAATATCGGTCATGTTGGCATGAGGCGCCGCCACGGCCTTCCGGTCAAGACCGGCCGGCGGCTACTTGGCGGCGCCGGAGGCTGGACCGGCCATTGTGGGGGCGACGGGCTGAACCTGGGCGGACGGCTGGGCAACTGCAACCGGGGCGGTCGTCGCGAGGAAAGCATCCGTCGCCTTCTGCGCCTGGCCGATAAGGAAGCCCATCGACGCAGCATGATTGCCAAACAGCGAACCGTCCGGATCGCCGTTGAGGACGATCAGCGGATGGAATTGGGTGGCGGATTTCCATGTTTCGAGCGCGGCTTCGCGCGCTTTCGCGGCGGCAGGCGTTTCGGGCCATTGCAGCGAGTCGATGATGGTGTAGGCCACGATCGCGCGGCCCTTGGCGGCATAGACGGCGCGCGTCGCGTCTTCGTCGATCGGATTGCCGCCGACGCTCCTGGCCGAAGCAGCGATCTCTTCCTGGCTAGCGGCGGCCCATGACGAGACAAGGCCGAGCTGTTCGGACACCTGGCTTTGCGTCGAGACGCTGGAGACGTCGCGCCGACGCAGGCGGCGATCATAGTTGATCAGCGCGTCGCGCGCGGCCTGAAGCTGTATGCCGGTCGATGCCGGCGAGATGAGCCTTGAAGCCGCTTCGAGATCCGGATCAGCACGATCGGCAGCGATGGCCTGCGCGCTGGTGAGACGGGTGAAATCTCCGAGGCTCGCGGCCATTGCGGCCTGGTAGGCGGGCTTGGCCGTGAGGCGCGCCATCGGCGACCACGCCGGCGCATCATTTGCCCATCCGAGTTCGTTGAAGTGTTTCTCCATCAGCGCCGACACGCCGCCGACCCACGGCGCGGTCCAGTCCGCGCGGTTTGCCGCGCCGCCAACGTTGTGATCGCCAACGTCGCTCGAAGCGACGACCATGGCGGGGTAAGCGCCAATCGCAGCAATGATGGCCGCCGTGTTGAACCAGAAGCGGACGTGCTGGAAAAATGTCTTTTCGTGATGCTCATCGCCGTCGCCATCACCTTCGTCGGCGACTTCGTTGATCTCGCCCTCGATGACGTCAGCGTCTTCCGGCTCGATCTTGCGGAGCGGGAACGGGGTCTCGATCTCGGCGACTGCGTCAGCCGCCGTCTCTTCGTCGACCACGACCATGTCGCGGCGAAGCTTCAAAACTGACATCGCCCAGCCCCGGCTAGCGGCAGATGCGGACCGTGAATTGGTCCGCCATTAACCTCAACCCAATATTCGCTAATGTGGAGTTACTAACGCCCTACCGCCCCACTTAACGCAGGATGGAACGCAAAGGTTTCACCGCGCCCAGACTGTAATTCGATTTGAATCGGAAATGTGGCGCCCGCTTCAAGCGCCTTGGGCGCAAAGATCATTAAGTGCATGCCATTTGGCCCAAAAACCACGGGTTTGCCGGCCGGAAGCTCGATAGTCTCAAGCTGCTGCATCGAGACCTGATCGCCGTTTCTCACAGAAGCGTGCATTTCGATCCGGTCGGCCAGTGGCGACGAGACGCCGACGATCCAATCGGCGTTCGCAGACGTGACCGAAAAATAGGCGACGCCAATTCCGCTGGCCCCTAGCGGTGGCCGGTATTGCGCATTGTCGACAATGAGCGGGGCAGGCCCCTGCCCGCAGGCGGCGAGGCCGAGCGCGATGGCGGCGATCAATCGCTTCACTCCAGCCTCCCTGACATCGACAAGAGATAGGGATCGAATCAGCCCGGCGGAATGCGCCACAACCGCCCTGTCAGGGCCGCCAGAACCCCACGACGCGGCGAACCTCTTCCATCACGGGCCGGGCGATCGCGTTGGCCCGATCGCCACCGTCGCGAAGGATGGCGTCGACTTCGGCCGGATCGTTCATCAGGCGGCGCATGGTCTCGGCGACAGGGCCAAGCTTGGCGACGGCGAGATCGGCGAGCGCCGGCTTGAACACGCCAAAGCCCTTGCCGCCAAATTCAAAGAGAACATCCGCTTCCGACTTGCCGGCGAGCACCGCATAGATCCCAACAAGGTTCGCCGCCTCGTTGCGACCCTCAAGGCCCTTCACTTCCGATGGAAGCGCGTCGGAGTCCGAGGTGGCGCGCTTGATCTTCTTGGCGATGTCGTCAGGCGTATCGAGAAGATTGATGCGTGAGGCGTCCGATGGATCGGACTTCGACATCTTCTTGGAGCCGTCCTTGAGGGACATGATACGGGCGCCCGGGCCTTGGTACATCGGCTCGGGCAGCGGGAAGAATCCGGGCGCGTTGAAGTCGCGATTGAACTTGCCGGCAATGTCACGCGAGAGTTCAAGATGCTGCTTCTGGTCTTCGCCAACAGGGACGTGCGTGGCCTTGTAGGCCAGAATGTCGGCCGCCTGCAGCACAGGATAGTCGAACAGGCCGACCGAGATGTTCTCGGCGTCCTTGCCGGACGACTTGTCCTTGAATTGCGTCATGCGTTCGACCCACCCCATGCGGGCGACACAGTTGAAAATCCAGGCGAGTTCGGTGTGCGCCAGCACCGAGGATTGCGCGAAGACGATCGACTTCTTCGGGTCGATGCCGGCGGCGATGTAGGCGGCGGCGATCTCGCGCGTCTGGGCGGCGAGCAGTTTGGGATCCTGGGGGACGGTGATGGCGTGGAGGTCCACGACGCAGAAGATGCAGGGCATCTGATCCTGCATGGCGACGAACTTCACCAGTGCGCCGAGATAGTTGCCAAGGTGCAGGCTGCCCGATGGTTGCACGCCTGAAAAGACGCGCTGCGGGCCAGTATAGGCGATGGGGTTTTGCTCAGCCATGATCTTGTCCTCGGGGCGGAGGGCTTATCAGCCCTCGCCTCCTCCCGGCAAGGCGACGCCAGCTGCGCCCTTCTCACGACGCAGCGAACCTTTGATCTCCGACAGCGACACCGCCCGGAAGGCGAGCGCCGCGGCGGCGTAGATCACGATGCCGACGATGATAACGACCAGCACCGCGATTTCCTTGTGCAGCAGCACGCGCGAAAGCAGGTCGTACTGCCAGGCGCAGACGCCGGCGAAGACGCCCATGAGACCGGTTGCGAGACCGAGGCGGAACATGCGCGACCAGACACGGCCGCCCATCTTGTATGCGCCCTCGCGCGCCAGCTTGGCCGCCAGCATGAAAACGTTGATCCAGGCCGATGAGCTGGTCGCGATACCCAGACCAATGGCGCCGTCGACGCCAACGGTTGGCAGCCAGAACCACAGGGTCGAGCCAATGGCGATCGTGACCACGACCGAGATCAGCGAGAACTGCATGGGCACCTTGGTCTGCTGGCGGGCGAAGAAGGGCGGCGTGAAGACCTTCAGCAGCACGAACGCCGGAACGCCCCAGGCGAACTGGCGCAGCACTTCGGCAGTGCGCTGAGCGTCGGCGCTGGTGAAGGCGCCGCGGGTGACGGTTGCGTCGATGATGAAGAAGGGCATGACCAGCAGCGCGATGGCGGCCGGCAGTGTGAAGGCCATCGAGAGGCCGATGCCGTCGTCCATCGTGCGGTCGGCGCCGGCCTGATCGTTCTCGGCGAAGTGACGCGTGAGGCGCGGCACAAGCGCGAGACCGACGGCGACGCCAATCAGGCCGAGGGGAAGCTGATAAAGCCTGTCCGAGTTGTAGAGCACGGAGCGCGCGCCTTCGTCAGACCCGGAGAGCATCTGCGTGACCAGCGTGTTGACCTGCAGCGCGCCGCCGGCGATGGCGCCAGGGACAGCGATGGCTAGCATGCGTTGCACGCCCTTGCTCACGACGGGAAAACCAACGCGCAGGTCGACGCCAAGCTTGCGGGCGCCCCACCAGAGCAAGATGCACTGGAGCACGCCCGAGACGGTGACAGCAAAGGCTGTCGCCAGCGCCGCCGTGTCGCGGTCGGGGACCAGCAGTAGCGGAGCCAGCGTGCAGACATTTAGCAGGATCGGCGCGCCGGCGGTGAGCGCGAACCGTCCCATCGTGTTGAGAACGCCGGACAGGAGCGAGGCCAGCGTCATGCACACGAGATACGGCATGGTGAGCTGGGCCATCAGCGTGGCGATCGCGAGCGTGCCGGGATCATCGACATAGGCAGAGAGCAGCGCTGGCATCAGCCAGGGCATCGCCACTTCGAACAGGATGCAGACGATAGCGACCACGCTGATGATGAAGGCCATGGCCTGGGAAGCAATCTTGTCGGCCTCTGCGGGACCGTCGGTTGTGCGTGACTTGGCGAAGACCGGCACGAAGGCCTGCGCAAAGGCGCCTTCGGCAAACAGGCGGCGGAAGAGGTTGGGCAGCATCTGGGCGGTGGCCCAGCAATCCATCAACGGTCCCTGCCCGCCGAACCGCGCGTTCAGCGCAAGATCGCGTCCAAAGCCCAGCACGCGACTGCCCAACGTGAAGAATGTCTGCACGAAGACGTTGCGGGCAAGCGACATGAACTGTTCCGGCTACCGGTCGAACGAAGCCGGGGCGCGCGCAAGCGTATGGGCGGGAATGCGCGGCGCCGTTGGCGAATGAGAACGCAGTATCTCCTCGAGACGTGAACTCAATGTTTCATCCATCTCAGGCGGCATGACGCCGCCGGCCAGCTGTTCCACATAGAAAACGTCATGCACGCGCTCGCCATAGGCGCCGACATGGGCGGACCGGATCGAAAGCTTTGCGTCGGCAAGCTCGCGAGCAATATCGTACAGCAAGCCGGGACGGTCACGGCCGGAAACTTCGATCACGGTCGAGTCCGCCGACGCGGTCCGGTCGATGAGGACGGTCGGCGAGATGATGAAAGCAGCGTGGCGGCGGCTGGCGGCGGGGGCCTTGCCAGGCTTCTTGACGCCTTCCCCGCCAGCAGCGGCGGCCCGGAGATCCGCGAGAATGCGTTCGAGCGCATGCGGGTGATCCGAGCCGAGCGGCTGGCCCCGCGTGTCTTGAACTTCGAACACATCGAGCACGCGAGCCTCGCCAGACTCATAAAGGTGCGCCGCGACGATGTTCGCGCCGACTGCGCTGAGCGCGCCGCACAGGTCGGCGAAGAGGCCCGGACGGTCTGGCGCCGACACCAGGATTTCGGTTGTGGAACGCTCAGCATCGACGTTCGAGCCCACGATGATGGGTTGGCTGGCGGCATGGGCCAAAGCTGCAGCGTGACGCGCCTGTGTTTCGGGCGGGAAGCTGGTCCAGTAAGCCGCTTCTATCGCAGCGAGCTGCGGCGTTGGACCGATGCGGTCGGCCAGCAGGCGGCGGGCGGCTTCGGCGCGTTCGGCCAACTGGTTGCGGACGCTGGCTTCATCGGTGCGGCCGCCGCGAAGAGCCGCTTCGGTGGCGTAGTAGAGATCACGGAGCAGCTGGCCCTTCCAGCCATTCCAGACGCCGGGACCAACAGCGCGGATATCCGCCACGGTGAGAATCAGCAGGAGGCGGAGGCGTTCGAGGTTGCCGACGCGCTCGGTGAATTTCGCGATGGTCTGCGGATCGGAAATATCACGACGCTGGGCCGTGTCGCTCATTTCGAGATGGTTGCCGACCAGCCAGGCGACGAGCTCAGCTTCGTCCTCGGGCAGGCCGAGGCGGAGGGATGCGGCGCGCGCCTGCTTGGCGCCTTCGATCTGCTGATCGCCTTTGCCCTTGCCCGTGTCGTGCAGGAGCATGGCGAGATAGAGCGCGCGGCGGTTCTGGATTTTCGGGAACAGTTCGGTCGACAGCGGATGGAGATCTTTTTCAGCGCCGCGTTCGATGTCGTGGATGGTCTCGACGGCTTTCAGCGTGTGCTCGTCCACCGTGAAGTGATGATACATGTTGAACTGGGTCTGGCCGACGATGCGACCGAATTCTGGCAGGAAGCGGCCAAGCACGCCGGCTTCGTTCATCAGCGGCAGGATGCGGTTCGAGTTCACCTTGCCGCACACAATGTCGAGGAACATCGCACGGGATTCATCATCGATGCGGGCCTGCCGGGTCAGCGCCCAGAGGGAGCGGCGCGCCGCCGTCATCGCTTCGGGATGGATATCCAGATCACGGTCGTTGGCGAGCCAGAACAGGCGAATAAGCTTGCGCGTATCGGAGACGAACATCTCCGGGTCAGTGATCGTGAGACGACCGCCGTCGATCGCGAAACCCTGCTCCTTGAGCGGCTTGGCCGCAGCGCCGCCGAGAAAGCGCGGGCGTCCGCCGGGGCGCTTTTTCTCGTCGACCTCCAGCTTGGCGCAGAGGATGCGCGTTAGCGCGCCAACTTCTTTCGCAGCGAGAAAGTACCGCTTCATGAAGCGTTCGACGGCGTTGACGTTCTGGCGCCCGGTATAACCCATGCGCGTCGCCATCTCGGGCTGCAGGTCGAAGGAGAGGCGTTCCTCGGCGCGGCCGGTGAGAAAATGCAGATGGCAGCGCACGGTCCACAGGAAGCGTGCTTCGCGCAGGAAGATCGCCTTGTCGGCCGGCATGAAGGCGGAGTTGTCGAGGACTTCCTGAAGCGTCTTGCCGCCGTGAATGTATTTGGCGAGCCAGAATAGCGTCTGCAGGTCGCGCAATCCGCCCTTGCCGTCCTTCACATTGGGTTCGACGCGATAGCGTGAATCGCCCTCGCGAGCGTGGCGATCGGCGCGCTCCTGCAGCTTGGCGGCGACGAACTCAGCGCCGCGCCCCTGGATGACGTCCTTCTGGAAGCGCTCGACAAGCTTGTCGTAGACGCTGCGATCGCCAAACAGGAAACGCTTGTCGAGAATCGACGTGCGGATCGTAACGTCTTCCTTCGAGAGTTTTATGCATTCATCGATGGTGCGGAAGGAGTGGCCGACCTTCAGGCCGATGTCCCACAGCGCATAGAGCATGTACTCGATTACGCTCTCGGCCCAGGCGGTCTGCTTGTAGTTGCGGACGAAGAGAATATCGACGTCGGACGATGGCGCGAGAACGGAACGTCCATAGCCGCCGACGGCCGCCACAGCCATGCGCTCAGCTTCGGTCGGGTTGTGGGCGCGGAAAATGTGGACGACGGTGAAATCGTAGAGCGCAGACAGCGCTTCATCCATCACGGCGGACAGCAGGGAGGCCGTGTCGAGGCCGTCGGCCCCCTCCTCCAGCCGCTCCTGCGCGATCATACGACCGCGGAACAAGGCGGCGTGGATCAGGTCAAGCGCACGCTTGCGCTGAGCGATTGGGTCGGAGCCATTGTCGAGCGCGGCCGCGGTGAGCTGGATGCGCAGCTTTCGACCGTCGACGATATCGGCAATGCGCCAGGGACCCGGCTTGGGCTGGCCGGAGCGGGCGGATTGTGGCTGGTCGGGAGCCGGTTCGGCGTCGATCATGCCGGTTCTCTAACCCTGTTTTGCGCCCCGCAACAACCAGAACGGTCAGCGGCCAAGACGCGCAGACTTCCTGAAAAGACAGGTAAACGGCGCCAATTGCCCGATCCTGCTGCGCAAGGCAGGTTCTGGCGGGGAAGACGCCGGGGCCGCCATAATGGATCCGTTGGAGATCGCAGCCACGGCGCTGACGCTGGTATCCGTCATCCTGTCGGTGAAACGGAGCCTTTGGCAGTTCCCGTTCGGGATTGCCGGCACAGGGCTGGGCTTCTTCGTGTTCTGGGGCGCCGGGCTCTACTCAAGCGCCGTGTTGCAGCCGCTCTTCATCGCCGTCCTGATCTATGGCTGGTGGTATTGGCTGCGAGGCGAGGACAGCCGCCGTCCGAAGATCAGATCCACACACCTCGGGATCGTCGCCGCCGCGTGTGCAGCCGCGCTTGCAGTTGCGGCGGCCGCAGCCTCTGCGCTTGAGGCCTATACCGACGCCAATATGGTGCTGGGCGACGCCTCCATTCTCGCCCTCAGCGTCGTCGCCCAGATCCTGCTCAGCCGGAAGCGGATCGAGAACTGGCACGTCTGGATCGCGATCAACGCCATCTCGGTCTATGTCTACGCCTCGCAAGCCCTTTGGCTCTACACAGCGCTCTACGCTTTCTTCTTTTTCAACGCCTTCTGGGGCTGGTGGGAATGGCGCAGGGAGATGCGAGGGATATGAGGGCGCGTCATGACTGAAACAGCGCATGAGAGGCCCAAGCGCGTCACCCTGTTTGGCGCGGAATCCACCGGCAAGACCACGCTGTTGGACCAGCTGGGCCGCCATTTCGACGCTGTCGTCGTTCCTGAATACGGCCGAACCTATACCGAAGAGCACGGCCAGACTGCCTCAACCGCTGCGGACATGCTGAACATTGCGCGCGGCCATCTGCAATTGCGACGCGCAGCGGAACGTGAAGCTGATCGCCTCGTGATCGAGGATACCGATCCGGTCCTGACGGCGATCTGGTCGGACATTCTCGCGGGCTATCGCGATCCGTGGTTCGACAGGTTTGACGACTATCCCGATCTCTACCTCCTCTGCGATATCGATCTGCCCTGGGTGCGCGACAGCGTGCGTTATTTCGGTGACCGGGAAGCACGCCTGCGATTTCATACGGCGTGCGAGCGCGAGCTGATTGCGCGGCAGGTCAGCTTCGTGTGCATCTCGGGAACGGCTGAGCGGCGGCTGGCCAAAGCAATCGACGCCGTCGAAACATTGCTGCGCTGACAAGCAAAACCGGCCAGCCGGGGGAGCGGCTGGCCGGTCATTGGCTGGGTCGTTTCAGCTTGGGAGAGGGTTCAGGCCACTCCGCCGCCGGTGAACGCCGTCGCGAACACGTAGAGCACAGCCGAAATATTGAAGAAGGCGATGGCCAGGCTGCCGAGGCTGTTTGCGCCTTCGAGCTTCGTTTGTTTGATCAGACCGTTCATTTTCGTATCTCCGTTTCTTGTTTCCGGCTGGCCTTCTGTGTGCCAGCCGGTCGAGGCGGGTGGGTTTGGGGAGTTAGGCGATGCCGCCAACGCCATTGGCCATCATGTAGAGGACCGCAAAGACGCCTGAGAGAGCGATGGCCAGCGAGCCGAGGAAGTTCACGCCGTCGAGCTTCGTTTGTTTGATCAGACCGTTCATTTTCTTGCTCCGTTTCTTGTTTTTATCGGCGCTGCCTTCTGTGGGCCTCGCCGTTGCAGACTTGGTTGCAACCGCCGTGCCAGATTTTCTTAACCTTGCGGTTCATTGAATTTGCTGGGTTTTCGACATTAAGGCGCCCATTGCCTCGGACGTTTCGAGCATGATTCGCCACTTGAATGGCGTATTTCACCATCGATGTGGCGAACTCTGCGAAGTTATTTCGCTGGTGAGCCGGACGCCTTCTTGAGCCGGTAAACGAGCTCGAGGGCTTCCTTTGGCGTCAGGGAATCCGGGTCGAGTTCGCCGAGCAGCTTGTCAGCTTGCGAGGGTTCGCGCGGTTCGACAGGGGCCGGCGCAAAGGCGGCGAATAACGGCAATTCTTCAAGGCGTCTCGCCCCGCCCTCTTTCGCTTCCAGCTTCTTAAGCACAGCCTCGGCGCGGCGAACGGCGAGGGCGGGAAGGCCAGCGAGCTTCGCAACCTGCACGCCATAGGAGCGGTCAGCCGGCCCAGGCTTTACCTCATGCAGGAAGACGAGATCGCCCCCCCATTCCTGCGCGCGCAGGCTGGCGTTGGCGCAAGCCTTCAACGTGTCAGCCAGCCCCGTAAGCTCGTGATAGTGGGTCGCGAACAAAGCGCGGCATTTGTTGACCTCGTGCAGATGCTCGACAGCCGCCCAGGCGATGGCGAGACCGTCCCAGGTCGACGTGCCGCGTCCAACCTCGTCGAGGATGACGATCGAGTCTGGCGTCGCCTGATTGAGGATAGCAGCTGTCTCGATCATCTCGACCATGAAGGTCGAGCGGCCGCGCGACAGATCGTCGGATGCGCCAACGCGGGAAAAGACGCGGTCAGCCAAGCCAAGTCGCAGTTTGCGGGCAGGAACGTAGCAACCCGCCTGCGCAAGGATCGCGAGCAGGACATTCTGACGAAGAAAGGTGGACTTACCGGCCATGTTCGGTCCGGTGATCAGCATCAGGCGCGGACCGGCGTTCCCGGTTGCATCCAGCCGACAATCATTGGGTGTGAAGCCCTGCCCGGAAGCGCGCAAAGCGGCTTCCACAACCGGATGGCGCGCGCCTTCGGCCTCGAAAACGGGCGTTATCGCAAGTTCCGGACGCACGGCAGTCGCTTCGGCGGCCCATTCAGCGTTGGCGGCGGCGACGTCGAGACGCGCGAGGCCCTCGGCCACGCGCGCCAGTTCGCGACCGAGCGCGTCGGCTTCTGACAGGAAGCGGTTGAAGATATCCATCTCGCGCGCCACCGCCTCGCCGTCGGCGCGGCTGATCTTCGCTTCGAGTTCGTTGAGCTGCGTTGTCGAAAAGCGCATGGCGTTCGCCATGGTCTGGCGATGTATGAAGGTCGCGGCGAGCGGCGGCTTCATCAGCGCGTCGCCATGCTTTGCGTTCACCTCGATGAAATAGCCGAGCACGTTGTTGTGCTTGATGCGCAGGCCCGAAACGCCTGATTCCGTTGAGTACTCCGCCTCGAGCCGCGCAATGACGCCGCGCGCATCCTCCTTCAGCGTGCGTGTTTCATCGAGGGCGGGGTCATAGCCAGCCGCGATAAAACCGCCCTCGCGCGCCTGCACAGGGAGATCGCGCGCAAGGGCAGTGGAAACCTGTTGGGCAAACGCCGCCAGCCTGGGCTTATCAGCCAGCGTCAGCGCGCCGCAGGCCGATGCGATTTCCTGTGGCGGCGCATCCTGGCTGGAAAGATCGACGCTGATTTGTTCGCCGACCGACAGGCAGGCTGCCAGCGCGGCGAGATCGCGTGGGCCGCCGCGGCGAAGCGACAGACGCATGCGCGAACGTTCGAGATCGCTGGCGCGTTTAAGGGAGTTCCGCGCGAAATCGCGACGCTCCGTGGCGTCGAGAAAGAAGGCGACCGCATCGAGGCGGCGCTCGATTTCAGCAGCATCGCGAGAAGGACGACCAAGACGAAAGGCCAAAAGACGGGCGCCTGCGGCGGTGACCGTGCGATCGACGGCGGCGACCAGGGAGCCTTGCCGCTGACCACGCGATGAGCGTTCGATCTCTAGGCTGGCGCGTGTTGCGGGGTCGATCGCAAGGAAGGCGTCAGGAGCGGAGCGGAGTGGCGGATCAAGTCGCGCCTGACCGCCCGCCTGCGTCAAGGCGAGATAGTCGAACAGCAAGGCGCAGGCGATGAGTTCGGCGCGCGAGAAGGTTCCGAACCC
>Ga0138256_10001288_pt1 | contig 27111 bp, 22 predicted proteins | sample KNB2016incub_MG_FD_105486 | JGI IMG/M metagenome (GOLD analysis project Ga0138256, IMG submission 105486) | Active sludge microbial communities from wastewater in Klosterneuburg, Austria - KNB2014incub_MG | ecosystem: Engineered > WWTP > Activated sludge > Unclassified | place: Austria...
CGCGGCCCGAACACCCGCGCAGGAAGCGGCCGTGCGCGAGCGGATGATCCGCGCGGCCGTCATCTACAAGATCGTCAAGTTCGTCACCTGGCCCGAAACCGCTTTTGCCGACGCTACATCGTTTGTTGTCTGTGGTTACGGCAGCGCGAGCGCGATCTCGGCGCTTGAGTCCATGGAGAAGCGCGCGATTCAGGGACGACCTGCGCGGCTGAAGGTGTTGACCGAACTGACATCGGCCAGCACCCAAGGTTGTCAGGTGCTGTACCTGGTCGATGCGCCACGGCTCAATGTCGAGAGCCTTGCCCTGATCCTCGCTGACCGTCCGACACTGATCATCGGTGAAACGCCCGAGTTCGCGCGACACGGCGGCATGGTCACGCTACTGCAGGAAAGCAACCGCGTCGGGCTCGAGATCAACCTGCGCGCCGCCCGACGCGCCGGGCTGGAGATTTCCGCGCCGCTGCTGCAACTGGCGACGGTGGTGAACTAGGCCATGCCAACTAACAGCACCCACTCATTGCGCTTGCGCTTGCGGCGCATCGTTCTGCTGGTACTGAGCGGCACACTCTTGTGCGTGGCTGCGGTAGTGATCGCGTTTCAGGTGAAATCAAACCTCGATGCCAACGTCAATCGTGTGGCGGTCGTGGCGCAGATGGTAGCGCGCAATGCCACGGCATCCATCGAATTCCAGGACTCCAAGCAGGCGATGCTGTTGCTCGAGGCGTTAGGCGTCGAAGAATCCATCCGGGCAGGAGCCATCATCGTCGCTGACGGCAGCAGCCTTGCTGCGGTGGGCCAGGCCGATGCTGCCGCAATGATTTCAGAGGCCCTTGCCCGCGGCAGCGACTTTGAAGCGGGACGGCAACTGCATCTGAACTCGATCGAAGTGCTCTACCCCGTGACGCTGCGCGAGGAAACCATCGGCTACGTCTATGTCCGTGCCGGACTGCTGCAGCTCTATCTGGACCTGTTGTTCTCCAGCCTGATCATCCTGGCGGTGATCGCGCTGGGCGGCATCGCGGCCGTGCGACTCTCCGATCGCTTGCAGCGGCGACTGGTGGCACCCCTGCTCGATCTGGCAGTGTCGATGCGACATGTCACTCAATCGCAGGACTTCACGCAGCGCGTACACAACCGGGAGCAAGGCGAGATCGGCCAGCTCATCGCCGGCTTCAACGACATGCTCGAACAACTGCAGTTACGCGACGCCCGGCTCGCCGAGCGCGGGATCGAGCTTACCCGGATCAACGCGGAGCTCGGGAGTGCCGCCGCTGCCGCTGATGCCGCGCGCAGCCAGGCCGAGGATGCCAATCGGGCCAAGTCGATGTTCGTGGCTAACATGAGCCACGAGATACGCACGCCCATGAACGGCGTGCTCGGCATGACCGAATTGCTGCTGGCGACTGACCTATCCGATGAACAACGCGGTTATGCCGAGACGGTTCTGCGCTCCGGAAGATCGCTGCTCGGAATCATCGACGACGTGCTCGACTTCTCCAAGATCGAGGCGAACCGTCTGACGCTCGAGGATGAGGACTTCCATCTTCACGACGTAGTCGACGACGTGATAGGCCTGTTTGCCGAACGTGCGCAGGGCAAGGGTCTGGAAATCGCCTCGCAGATTCAGTCATCGGTGCCGCTATGGGTCCGTGGCGATGCCGGACGACTGCGACAGATCCTGTCGAACCTGCTGAGCAACGCCATCAAGTTTACCGAGCGTGGTCACGTCGGCGTCCGGGTGGACAGCGGTTCAGATGATGCCGGCCCGCTGATTCTCTTCGAAGTGCATGACACCGGCGCGGGCATCGCAAGCGACCGTATCGAGAACATCTTCGAGGAGTTCACGCAGGAGGATGTCAGCACCGCACGTCGCTATGGTGGCACGGGTCTTGGTCTTGCCATCGTGCGCAGACTCGCGCAACTGATGGGCGGGGCCGCAGGTGTTCGCAGCGTGCCCGGTGTGGGCAGTACATTCTGGGTCACGCTGCGCATGGGTGAAGCGGCACAGCATGACCTGCGCCCCTGGGAGCGAAATGACGGGGGGCTGCTCGGCAAGCGTCTGCTGATCGTTGACGACAACCCGATCAATCGCGCCGTACTACCGGAATACGCCCGTAGCTGGGGACTCCAGGCTACCGCGATCGCCGACAGCATGGATGCCCTGCAGGTGCTGCGATCGGCCGCTGAAACGAGCCAACCCTACGACATTGCACTGATCGAGATGCAGATGCCCACGCTGGATGGCGTCGACCTGACCGAACGGATTCGCCATACGCCATCGCTCAGCGGCCTGAAGATCGTGATGCTCACTTCCATGGTTCGCTCATCCATTGCGCGCGCCACACGCGGCGCAGGCGTCGACCACTACCTGGCCAAGCCGGTCCGCCGAGCGCAACTCTATTCCATCCTGCGTCAGGCACTGGGATTGATGGCCACCGCGCCCCGCGAGCTGGTTCCGGTGGATGCCGGCACCAAAAACACCGCGAGCCACAGCTACAAGGTACTGCTGGTCGAGGACAACCCCGTCAACCAGGACGTTGCGCGCGCCATGCTGATCAGGCTGGGCTTTCAGGTACAGATCGCGCCGGGCGGTCGGGAAGGCTTGCAGGCCGCACAGACTGATGAGTTCGATGTAATCCTGATGGATTGCCAGATGCCCGGAATGGACGGGTACGAAACAACCGCCTGCATCAGAAAGTGGGAGGCTGAGCAAGGGCCGGGTCCGCAGGGGCCCAGGCACGTGCCGATCGTCGCACTGACGGCAAATGCCATGCAAGGCGATCGCGAACGCTGTCTCGCCGCTGGCATGGATGACTACCTTGCCAAGCCCTTCAGCACGGCCGCGCTCAGGGACGTACTGACAGAAATCTGCCCACCACGGCCGGTCGAACCTGTGGTTGGCACAGCCGGGAATCTGGTCCGATACACTGGCTAACAAGAGTTCAGCGGTGTCGCTGAGTTGCCGTCTCGCTCCGGCCGCACCCGGTTCGTGCAGCAGGCCTGCCGCGGCCGATCAATTTACCTCGATTCTGACTGTGTTGGTTGCGTGGGTGGAGCGTCGAACGGCGCAACCGACAATCCTACGTCGACCCCAAAAGGCAACGAGCTGACGGGCGCTTCGCGAACGCGAAACATCAATCAATCAGCACGGGAGTCTTGCGAACGAAAGATGGATCATCGATCAGTCGCACCAGGAAATCTGCAACATCCGCACGCGAGATAATTCCATTGCGCCATTGCGCAGCCGACTCGAGGACCCTGTAGCGCCCGCGTCGCGCACCGTTGGTCAGTACACCCGGCCGCACGATCGTCCAGTCGAGCGCGCTGCTTTTGATCAGTCGCTCTTGTTCGCTCTTGTCGTCGTAGGCGCGACCGAACACGATCTGGAAAGGAATCCGCTGCAGGAGTCCGATGCTTGCGCGGCTGTCTCCTGCTCCGAAGCCGGTCACGCAGATCAAGCGCCTAACACCTGCCGCGGTCATGGCGGGGACCAGGACCTGGGTCGCGGCGGAGAATAGATTTACGGGTCGAAACAGATCGCCGAACCCCACGCCCAGGGTCTGAACAACCACCTCAACGCCTGGCAACGCCGCCGCGACCTCCGCGGAATCGAGCGCATCAGCGCACACCTTCTCGAGCCTCGCATTGGCCAGCCCCATGCTGTTAGCTGAACGAGCGAGCGCGCGTACTTGATGCCCGGCCTCCAGCGCTTGCCGGGTCGTTTCCAAACCGATTCCCTTGCTCGCCCCGACAATCAAGATGCGTGCCATGATCGGCACTCAGTGTACGTTCTTTCACACCTGACCCTGAACAGACGGTGATCCGGCTGTCATGCACATCGTGCCAGACTACTCCGGCGCGCTCACAGCCGGCCAATGGCCCCACAGATTGACGTCTTCATCGATCGGAATCGACGCCTTGCAGCCATCGCCACACCACAGCGACAGGTTCCTTTCCTCCGTCCCCGCGATATGCGCCACTAGCCCGCCGCGTGCATCGCGGGTTATACGGCTGACAGAACTGCCGGTGTTGTAGCCAGCGCCTGGCGGCCCATGTGCGCCAGGCACGGCAACCAGCCAGCCCTGAACGCAGCGGTAGTCCACATCCGGCTTGAGCGTCTGGCGCACTTCGTGCTCCGCCGGCCAAAACTGCGGCGGACGGCTGTGACGCTGCGCGAGCACCGCCGCCTTGTGCGCCTCGACTCGCTGATTGGAACGGCGCAGCGTGATTGTTAGCTCCTGGGCCGCGTCACCCGCCACTGATACCGTGCCCCACGGATAATGGCGCGCTTGCGACTGCGCGCCGATTGGCGTCAGGAAGAACGGTAGTTTCCCGAAATCCTCGTCGTCGACCCAGCGGCCCGAATCCAGATGCTGGCCGATCAGGTAGTCGCCGGCAAGGTCGGGGCACCGGTTGAAAATCCGGGCCGTCAAACCCGGGTCAGGCGAGGCCCAGTCCTGCGGATAGCCATCGCACGCGCTCAACAACATGAGAACGGTAACGAACAAGTGAAGGGTCGGTCGCCGCAGCATAGTCTTCCCAATCTGGCAGTCGCCCCATGCTGCCAGATCGGCTGCCCGCGACCGCCGACCTGGCGCACAGTTCCGGGGCCAGCGATCCCCAGACTGTACCCTACCGACGGCACCGGCGGCGAGCGCGTGTTGGTAGTGCGGGCATCGTGGCGAAGTCGGGCCAGATGCAGCCACCCGAAGCGGTCCCGGGATGGATGGGCAGCCCTTTTTCTACTCCGACGCAACGACGCGCTAAACCACACTGCGCACCCACAGCCCGGGAGATTCGATGCATACCGTAATTGTCGTCGGCGGCGGATTGGCACTATTGCTGGCTTGCGTCCTGCTAGGGCACGCGTGGGGCAGCATGCCAGGCGTGGTCGTGGGCGCCAAAGCGTTCATCCCGATCTGGCTGCTGGGCGCCTTCGTCAATATGTGGGTCGGCACGACGCACGGCTATTCGTGCGGCGATGAGTTTCCGATCTTCCTCGCCATCTTCGCAGCGCCCGCCATCGCCGCAGGGCTGATTTGGTGGAAGCTGCCCGGACGAGGTGCTCGGCTTGCTTCAGCGCCGACTCGCTAATTGTCGATCGGCGCACGGGACATCGCCGCAGTCCTCGAACAGTTGGGCGAACAACTGCGATACGGACCGCTGCGACTGCATGTGCAATCGAGCGTCAGCCCAGCGCGAGCTGCACCTCGACCGCCGCGCGCTCGGCCGACTCGAGCGCGGCTTCCATGCCACGGCTGGCGAGCGCCGTATGCTCGCCACAGAAGAAGAGCCGCCCGTGGGGCGCCGCGAGCGAGTTCGCGTACGCGGTCACCTCACCCGGGCCGAAGCTTGACCACACGCCGCCCGCGAACGGATCGGTCGCCCAGGAGCGCACCTTCGCCACCTTGAGCGCGCCCTTCGCGGCCGGACGCAGGCGCTCGAACTCGGCGACCACCGCGCGACCCGCGGCCTCGGGCCCGAGCTGGTCGAGATACTGCGCCTGCAGACCCCGCGCCCAGCAAGTGAGGCTCATCACTTCCTTCGGATCCGGACCGAAGCGCTGGGCGTAGACCGTGCCCACCAGGCCGTCGGTCCACATCGATGGATTCTGGCCGTCGCTCTCCCAGAACTTTCGTTTCGGCACGATGTGCACCTGCGTGACCGGCACATAGCCGAGCGTGCGGATCGCCGCGTTCTGCACCGGCGGCGGCAGCGGATCGATCGCCACATGGCGCAGCGTCGCGAAGGGCATCGAGCAGACTACTGCCTTCGCACGGTGGCGCGAGCCATCCTCGCAATACACCTCGGCGCCGTCGGCGCGCGTCGCGATCGAGACGACCCGGCGGCCCGCCAGCAACTCACCCTGGAGCCGGCGCGCCATCGCCTCGGGCAAGCGCTGGTTGCCGCCGCGGAAGGCGCGCACGAAGCGAGGCCCCGCGGCCGAATTGACGGCCTGCCAGTGGTCCACGTAGGCCTGCATCAGCAGCGAGACGTCGTGGGCCGTCGAGCCGTAGGAAATATTCGTGTCGTAGCCGAGCTGGATCGCGGCATCCGAGACGCCTTGCGCCTGCAGGAACTCGTAGACGGAGATGTCATACTTCGAGAACTCCGGATCCGCCCAGCGGCCGGGGTCCGCAAACGGCCGATGGCGTTTGAAGAGCGCACCGGCCCAGGCCCAGGGCGGCAGCGATTTCAGGTCGGGGCCGAAGGGATTGCGCGCATGAGCCGGCCAGGCGTCGAGCGGCACGTGCTCTCCGGCGATGTACAGCGCCGGTGGGCCACCGCCGAAGGCGCGCTCGGCGATATCGTCGAGGGCCACGTCGAAGCGTTTCCCGGCGGCAATCACCCGGCCATAGGCGGCGGCGACTGAGTTGCCGCCGGCCTCCGGGTGTCCCGGCACATCATCGAGCGTGAAAAGGCGTCCGCCGATGCGCTTGCGACCCTCGATCATGCGGACCTTGAGCCCGGCTTCCTCCAGGGCGAGCGCGGTCCCGAGGCCCGAGAGCCCGGCGCCGATCACGATCACGTCGGGATCGCGGCCCGCGGCTGCCGCGGCGGAGCGCGATACCGCGGCGGCTCCCAGTACGGACGTGGCAGCGGAGGCGACCATGAAGTCACGGCGCGAGATCGTCATCGAGACACTCCTTCGGGGGACTCATTCGTAAGTTGTTGCGACGGCGCCGGTGCACTCAGTGCCGCCTCGTAACGCTCGTCGAAAAACCGCAATACGTCGGCGCGTCGCGGAGCGCGGGCGGCGATCGTGGGTGACAGATCGAGCAAACGGCCGGTACGACGGTCGTAGCGAGGCCAGGTCGGCAGTCCCGGCCCGTTCGGATCCGCGTGTTTCGCGAAATTCAGCCAGTAGCCTGTCATGATCTGCGCCATGCGGCGATCCGCCGCAGTCGGCGGTGACTTGCCGCGCCAGCGACCGCGCAGGCCGAGGTCGCCGAACACGAACGCGACGTCGTCGCTGTGGGCGGCGCCCGGCACGGAGGCGCGGCGCTCTTCGGCTACGTAGCCGAACTCGTACAGCCACGCCGGCTGGCCGACACGCTGCATCTCGCCGGCGAGGAAGCGCGCGGGTGCGCGAAACAGCGAATCCTCGAACCAGCCAGTGATGATCGCGCGCTCTTCAAGCCCGGCGTACGCGCGACGCACCTGTGCCGGGTCAGCGCCGAGCACCAGGTCTTCGAGCTTGAACGGATACGTTCCGAGCAGCGACGCTTCCCAAGTCGTCGTGCCTGTCAGGAACGGCACCGGCTGCTGCCGCCCGGCGCGGAAGATGCGCGAGATGTCTTCGGGCAACAGGCGTCCGTCGACGACCGGATTCATCGAGTTAGGCACTTCCTTCTCGGAGTACCTGCCGATCGCCTCGACATCGAGCGCACGCAGCTTCTGCGGCGCCGACGCGTCGTTGGCGACGCCGAAACTCTGCGCCATCGCGAGACCGTCCGCCTCGAGCGAAAGGAAAGGTCCGCCCGTGGCGCGCAGCACGCGATCACCCTCGATACGTGAGGCACCGCTCTGCGCGATCGCACCGCGGAAAAGACCGCGCGCGGACGGCACAGCCATCAACGTCGTGACCGATACGCCGCCCGCCGACTGGCCGAAGATCGTCACACGCGCCGGATCGCCGCCGAAGGCGGCAATGTTGGCCTGTACCCAGCGCAGCGCCGCGATCTGGTCCATGAGTGCGTAGTTGCCCACAGGCTCGTTGGGCATCGACGCCGACAGCGCCGGATGAGCGAAGAGCCCGAGCCGGCCGAGCCGGTAGTTGATCGTGACGACGACAACGCCGTGGTGCGCCAGCGCGAACGGCTCACCGCCGGGATACGAGCCCGCACCCCAGCGAAAGCTCCCGCCATGGATCCAGACCATCACCGGCAACGGCTCGCCGCCGTCGAAGGCACCCGCAGGCGAATAGATATTGAGCCTCAGGCAGTCCTCGCCCATCGGAACCCCGGCGAGGTTCTGCGACACGCGCTGCGACTGCGGGCACACGGTCCCGAAGTCTTCGGCAGCGAACACGGCTGCCCGCCGCGGCGCAGGCTGCGGCGGACGCCAGCGCAACTCGCCCTCGGGCGCCGCGCCGTAGGGCAAGCCGCGAAACACCGCGATGCCGCCTTGCATCAGTCCGGTCACGTCGCCTTCGGTGGTGGTGACCGCGCGGGTCGGGGCAGCACTAGCCACCCCGGACCAGCACGACAGCGTAGCGAGCAATGCAATCAGGTAGCGCATCTTAGAAACGATAGCTCACGTTGGCGCCCCAGGTGCGCAGGCGCGGGTACGACACCGTGGTGCGGTTCAGGAAGATCGCAACCTGGTTGTCCACGTAGTTGTTGAGCCATGCGTCGCGGAACGCGCCGGTCGGCGTGGCATCGTCCGTCAGGTTGTCGCCCCACAGTTCGAGCCGCCAGGCCCCGGATTCGAGTCCGATGCGGGCGTTCACTCGCTCCATGGCGCCAATTCTGGTGAGCCTGTCAGTCGTCGGATACTGCGACGACTTGTACGAATAATCCAGGCGTCCGAAGACATCGAAATCCGCGAATGCCGGATGCCGGAAGTCGAGGCCCGCAGTCCATTGCGTGGGCGACGTACGCGGTAGATCGTAGCCGGAAATGTCGCCGCCACTCGCTGCGAACGAGGGCAGCGAGATCAGGCTCCGGTTGTGCGCGTCCTTGAACTCAGCATCGGTGTAGGAAAATCCGATGTTGGCGTTCAGATGTCTGGTCAGCACCGCGCGCAGGGCGAGTTCGATGCCGCGGGAGGTGGCGGTGCCGACATTGAGAGTCACCGTCTGCGGAATCGACGCACCCGGCGACAGCGCAGGCAGCTGCATATCGGTCCAGTCGACATAGAAGATCGCGGCGTCGAGGCTGACTCGACCGTCTGCCAGCGCGCCCTTCGCGCCGAGCTCGAAGGTCCAATTTTCCTCGGGCCCAAAGGATTCCTCGCCAGGTACCGAAGCGTTCTCGTTGAACCCGCCGGCCTTTACGCCCTTGGCCGCCGAGCCGTAAACGAGCCACTGCTCCGCGGCCCGGAAGTCGAGCGTGACTCGCGGTGTGAAGAAATTCCAGCTGTCCTCGAACGAGCGCGGATTCGCAATCGCGGCACCGTCGCGAATCGGCGTGCTCTGGACCTTCTCCTCGTCGGTGTAGCGGCCCTCGACACGCCCGCGCAGTCGATCGGTGAAATCGAACTCGAGGGCGCCGAACACTGCGCGCGAATCGGTCTTGCGCTCGAAGCGCGAGAAGGCCGGCGCGCCGCTCGTCACGAACCAGGGACGCGCGATGGCGGTGTAGAACGGCGGCACAAAACTGACGAAGTTCGCCGGCAGGTTGCTCAGCGTACCGGCATCGAGGCCACCATCATAAGTCTGGCGATAGTAGTAGAGGCCGGCGGTCCAGCGCAGCCGCGTGTCCTCACCGCCCGCGAGGCGCAGCTCCTGGCTGAACTCGTCCACGTAGTCGCGATCGCCGCGGAACAGCTTCGATTCGAGGACCTGTGGAACGACCGCGCCCGAGGGCAGCCGGCCGAGGTAGAAGAACGTTGCCGGGCCGACGAGGCGCGTCGCGTCGGACCGGGCGTCGTGACGCAACGTGTTGTAGCCCGTGAGCGAAGTCACGTCGGCGAAGCTCGTGCGCCAGTCGGCCTGCAGGCTCGTGCGAAATACTTCGCGAGACTCGCCGGTCGCGCGGGCGTCCGAGCCGAGCGCGCCGAGCTGCGCCTCGGGCAGCTCGCCGCAGTACGCCAGGGGCTGTCCGGCGGTGTTCGGTTCGCAGTTCTGCACCGCAAATCCGACGGCCGGCGGACCGATCTTGTCGTCCGAGTAATACGCATTCAGGCGCGCGCTGAAGCGCTCGACAGGCGCCCATTCGAGGCCGCCCGAGAAAGTGCTGTAGCGATGGCCGCCGAGCGAGCCGCCAGTCAAGGCGTAGTTGCGGTACGTGCCGTCAGTCTCGTCGTAGCCCGCGGACACGCGTGCGCGCAAGGTGTCGGTGATCGGCCCACCGAGATGCAGGCCGCCGCGCAGAATCCCGTCGGAACCCCCGGTCGCCTCCACGCGACCCTCGAAGGACGCCGGAGCGCGGCGGGAGATGAAATTGATCGCCCCCGCAAAGCTGTTGCGGCCGTACAGCGCACTCTGCGGGCCCTTCACGACCTCGATACGTTCGACGTCGAGCAGGTTGAAGTTGAGACCCGCACGGCCGGAGACGTTGACACCATCGAGAAAGATCTCGACGTTGTTGACGTCGCCGAACAGGTCGTTCTGCGTGAGGCCGCGAATCGTCGGAATCGCCAGGTATTCGCCGATCAGCGTGTCGAACGACAGGCCCGGCGTCAGTGCGGCGACATCGCGCAGATCACGGATGCCGGCCGCCTCGATGTCCGCGGCGGTGAATGCCGTGATCGAAACCGGCACGTCTTGCAGGTTTTCGGCCGACTTGCGCGCCGTGACGACGATTTCCTCGAGCGCCAGGGATTCGGTTGCTGCCTGCGCCGCCGCAGCGCCGCACAAGGCCAACACCCAGACACCCGCTGACTTGATCTTCGCCATGAGACTTGCTCCGATCCGTAATGGTTGATTTCGCCAAGGCAATGAACATCGACGGGCGTTGCCCCTGCGACAAGCGCGAATTCGTGACCTGCACGAGAATTTCGCGACTGTCACTGGCGTTCGCGAGTGGCCGGCTATAATCCGGGCCCGCTCGACCTCATGAGACGAATGGAGGGTGCAGGTAGTGACGGCGCCGCGCTGGCTTCGGTACGATTTTCCGGCCATCACCCCGATCGGGGCGGCATTTTTCTACATTGGCGCACCGCTGTTGGTCGGCGCCCTGCTCGGCTGGAACCGAATGCTGGTCGGCCCGCACTTGAGCCGCGGCGTCTCGACCCTCTACTGGATCGGCCTGGTCGCGCTGGTCTGGATCGCGGCGCTTGTCGGTACCCGGCTCGTGCGCCGCGGCGTGCGCCGCTGGCAATGGCCACTGTGGATTTCCGCCGTGGTGGGCGCGGTACTCGGGATACTCATATTTTATTGGCCGATCGCGCGCTATCGGTACTTCGGCCTGACTCTGCTGCCCGAGGAATTCCTCGCGCTCGCGCCGCCGCTGCCCTGGCCCACGCTGGACTATCTGCCGCGCCTGTTCGCCAACACCCTGCCCGGCATCATCTATTGGCTGATCGTCGTGATCATCATGGACAAGCTGTTCGGCGCCGCGCGTATCGTCCAGCCCGATTCTCCGTCGGCGAGCGCCGAGGCAACGTTGCGCGCGCGGTTGCCCGCAAGTCTCGATGGCGAAATCCTCGCGTTGAAGGCGGAGGATCATTACCTGCGCGTCTATACCGAGAGAGGCGACACGCTCGTGCACCACCGCTTCAGCGACGCGGTCCATGATCTGCGCCATCTCGACGGCCTGCAGGTGCACCGCTCTTACTGGGTCCGACGCTCGGCGATCGAGAGGCGTTTCACCGCACACCACCGCCAGTTCGTGCGCCTGCGCACCGGGCTCCAGGTGCCCGTCAGCCGCTCCTACGCTCGCCTGCTGCAGCCCGCAGCACGACTAACAATTGGACCTCCGGAGAATACAAATGCTCGATAGACGCAACTTGCTGCAAGGTATGGGCGCCCTGGGTGCCGCCGGTTTCATTGCGATACCCGGCCAGTCGCAACAGGCGAGAGCGGCGACCAGTTCCGCGCTTGTTGGCCCTGCACTGAAGGGCCCCTACCTCGATCTTACAACCGGTGCTGGGAACAAGGTCGCTTGGGCGCGTCTACATTCTGATATCGATCCATCGAAGCAGAAGCATAGCTGGTTCAGAGGCTACGTCATGGCGGCGCGCCCCGATCAGCCGCTGCAGGATCTTTTTGGCTTTGAGGGACTCAGCACAGCCAGAATCCAGATCCAGAAGGATGGCTCCTATCTCAAGCTGTTGCGAGAGGTCGGGCTATACACCGACCTTAAAACCGGCGAGGTCCTGGAGTCATGGCGCAACCCGTTTCTCGATGAAGAAGTGAAAGTCGTGCCGATTGCTAACGACCCCTTCAATTTCGTGATCACAGAATTTGGCCAGGGCGATCCGATGAACGCGGGCCGCGGCGGTGACATGAAGCCGTTTCACCTGCCGTGGCGCCAGCGCGGTAACTGGCTCGATCTGGAAGACCATGTCCACCTGCGCTATCCCAACACTCTCAAGCCAGACAAATGGGTGCGCGAATCCTCTGGCCCCGAGGTGATCGCGAGTGAAATGACTGTCTACCACGTGCGGGCGGCGGACATGCAGAACAAGAGCATTACGGGGCTTGGCTGGTTTGGCACCTGGGGACGCCGGACGCCGTGGTTGCCCTGGATGCTGATGGGCACGGCGCCGGGATTTTGCCTGTACTCCGCGATGGCAGGCTCGGGCGACGATCTCGAGCAGGTACATACGCGCAAGATGCTGGACTACGTCGAAAAGCACTATGCGAAGTTTCTGCAGGCTCCCACCGAATGGGACGGGAAACCCAATCGTTCCAGCCTGGAAAACTACGCGGTCCAGCAGCGACCGGCGGCCGCGAAGAAAAAATGAACTGCCGATATCGGCGTCATGCTGATGACCATTTCACTGACGTACCCATTTTGGCAAACGGACCGACCTGACGCTAGCAGCTCATTGCAGCATGAGTTCATTGCTGACTGCCTTACAGCCGCCTCAGATCCGCGCCGTGAACCTGGCATGAATTTCGCTGTCACTCTGCATGGCCGGGATGGTAGCTGGCGATGCAGTAGGCGGCGACAGCGAATATGTACATTGTTTGCACTTCCAGCCGCGTGTTAGCCTGAATCAACACCATACCCCCTGTATGATTCGCACTCCGGCCACGTCGAGAACCGGCGCGCGTGCTCGGCTGTCATCTTCCGGTCAAGGGGATCCAGGCGATGAACATGGGCAGACGATTTACGGCCGAGCTGATCGGCACGTTCTGGTTGGTACTCGGTGGTTGCGGTAGTGCGGTACTGGCGGCGAAGTTTGGCGGCGACGGCAATCCGCTGGGTATCGGATTTGTGGGGGTGGCGCTCGCATTTGGCCTTACCTTGCTGACGATGGCCTTTGCGATCGGCCACGTCTCCGGTTGTCATCTCAACCCCGCGGTAAGCTTTGGCCTTTGGGCCGGCGGCCGATTTCCGGCGCGCGACCTGCTGCCATACATCATCGCTCAGGTGATCGGTGGCATCGTTGCCGGCGGCGTCCTTTATCTGATCGCGAGCGGTCAGGCGGGATTCGATGCGGCCGCATCGGGCTTCGCATCGAATGGTTTCGGTGAGCATTCGCCGGGTGGCTATAGCATGCAATCCGCGCTGGTGTGTGAACTGGTGATGACCTGCCTGTTCCTGCTGATCATCCTCGGTTCCACCGACGGTCGCGCGCCGGCCGGTTTTGCGCCAATCGCAATCGGGCTTGGGCTCACCCTGATTCACCTGATCAGCATTCCGGTCACCAATACCTCGGTGAATCCGGCACGTTCAACCGGTGTCGCGATTTACCAGGGTGGCTGGGCGTTGCAGCAACTCTGGTTTTTCTGGGTCGTTCCGATCGTCGGCGGCATCGTTGGCGGCATGATCTATCGCTGGCTCGGCGGTGAGGGTCAGTACATAGCAGGCGACAAGAAAGCGCCGTAACGGCCACAGGTCGAGCAACCGCACAGCGACGTGCGGAGCAGTGCTGGGTGGTCTCAGACGCTGCGCTTGCGGCGTTCCCTTCGGCACGTCGCCATGGATAGCCGCGGCACTCGGATTGGCATCGTCAATGCCACCGCGGAACTGTTCAACGTACACGGGTAGTGCGGCCGTGCCGTTCAACCGGATAGCGGAACATCGCCCGATCGGCATGCGCAATCTGCACTACTAACTTACTAACAAACAAGTAATCATCCGCTGTGTCTTTCGCTTGCACTCGATGAGATGGCCGCGCGTTGGTATGAGATCACTGGGCGCCGATGCTCGAGCCTATGGCGGTGATGCGCCAAATGACTCCTCCCTCTTCGAGTGTCGCGGGTCCAATCGTTGCGCCAGACGCTCTGCATCAACGATTGAAAGTGCGTGCCGCCTTGCAGAGGCAAGATCCGTCCCCCGGAGATCATCCGCCATGACTGCAGCGTCGTCGACTGGCTCGAAGTTGATCGAGTAGTTTGCGTTGCAGCTTGCGCGGCAGGCTTTTACTGCTGGCTCGGCGCGATGCGCTCGCGGCTCAGCAGATAGTAGACGACCGGCATCACGATCAGCACCATGGGCAGCGCCGCGATCAATCCGGCAATGATGGCGATCGCCAGCGGCGTCTGCATCGCCGAGCCCGTGCCGATGCCCAGCGCAAGCGGCATCAATGCCAGTATCGCGATCAACGTCGTCATCAGGATGGGTCGCAGCCGGAATTTCCCTGCGCTGACCAGCAACGCGTGTTCTGGTGGAGCCGCGGTATCCAACTCCGCGAAATAGAACACGGCGATCTCCGTAACGATGCCGATGATCATGGTCATGCCCATCATCGCTGAGATGTTGAGTTCGGTGTGGGTCACCCACAGCCCAATGAACACGGCGGCGACCGACAGCAGCACGGCAGACAGGATTGCCATCACCGCCGCCCAACTCTCGTAAAGATACCGTAGCAAGACGACAACCAGCAGGATCGCGGCGCCGAACACGGCAGCGAGGCCACTGAAGGACTTCTGCTGTTCGGCGTACAGCCCACCATATTCGACGCGTACCGTGGCCGGCAGCCGCATCGCAGCCACTGCACCGCGCACCGCCTTCATGGCGGACCCGAGATCGCGGCCCTCGAGGCGCGCCGTGACCGCAATCATCTGCTCCAGATTCTCGCGCGTGATTTGTGGTTGACCCGCGCTGATATTGACTGTGGCGACGCGCGACAAAGGCAGCGAGTGACCATCGGGCGCGCGTATTCGAAGGCGTGAGAGCGCCTCGATGCGGTCGCGCAAACCCGGTGGGGACCACAGTCGCACATCGACCATTTTCTCGCCGACCTGTACCTGCCCGATCACGCTTCCGCCAACCAATGTGGCGACTTGTCGCGTCACCGCGTCGGGATCCAGGCCATCGAATGCAGCCCGCACACGATCTACATGGATCTCGATGGCGTCGCCCGCGACTCGTTGACCATCCCGCACTTCGACCAGGCCCGGAATCTTCTGCAGAACCGCCGCCACCTGCGGCGCGACGCTGCGTAAGGACGACAGATCAGCACCAAACAGCTTCACTTCAACGGGCTGTGGGACCGCCGTTAGATCGCCAATGAGGTCTTCCATCAGCTGCAGGGTCTCAATGGTTAGCCCCGGAACCTGCCTCTCTACTCGTGCGCGTAAATCCGCCATCACTTCTTCGATGTTTCGACGTGGCAGCGGTTTGAGTCTGATGAACATGTCGCCTTCGTTAGCCTCGGTGAGTCCACCACCGAGCTGCAGCCCCGTGCGACGCGAATAGGTGGCCACTTCAGGTGTAGCCTGGATCAGGGCCTCGACCTGCTGCAGCAGACGGTCCGTTTCGGCCAGGGATGCACCGGACGCCGCGCGGTAATCCAATATGAATCCCCCCTCATCCATACTCGGCATGAAGCCAGAGGGTAGCCTGAAGAATGCGACGCCGCCGACGGCCAGCAGCAGCAGCGCGGCGGCGAAAGCGCGCCACGGGCGCCGCAGTGCGCCGCTCGCAAGGCGTGCATAGTAAGTAGTAAAGCGGTGGAAGAACCCACCCTCGCGTGCCACCGCGTGGGCTTGTGGCCGACTCAGCAGTGCGTCCGTCAAGACCGGTACAGCGAACATCGCCACCAGGAACGACACCACCAGTGCCGAAGCCATGGTCAGCGCGAGCGCTTTGAAAAATCCGCCCGTGACTCCGGACAAGAAAGCCAGCGGCACGAAGACCACCACGGTCGCGAGAGACGAACCAAGGAGCGGCCGCGCCATCTCGGCCGCGGCCGGCAACAGCGACGCCCTTGGCCCATCGGGCACCGATTGACCCGCACCGCTGTGTAGTCGTCGAACTAGATGTTCGACCATCACCACGGCGTCGTCTACCACCAGGCCCACGGCGGCAGCCATGCCGCCCAGTGTCATGATGTTGAAGCTCATGCCAAAGGCACTCATTAGCAGCGTTGTCACGGCCAGCACGGCGGGCAGGACGATGGCGATGATCGACGTCAATCGCAGATCGCGCAGGAACAGGAGCAGCACAGCGCCTGCGAGCACCGCACCGATGAGGATCGCATCGCGCACGCTGCCGGCGGCCGCACGTACCAGCTCGGACTGGTCGTAGTACGTGCCGATCTTGATGTCAGCGGGAAGCTCGGCGGCGTGCTCGGCGAGCCTGTCTCGCACCGCCTGCACCAGTACGGGTGCATTGGCACCACGACTCTGCCGAATATTGATCAACACCGCATCGTGCCCGTCCGCGGTGACGCGGGTCCAGATCGGCGCGGTAGCACTACGGATTTCCGCGACGTCCTGCAGCTCGATGGCGCCCAGCGGCCCGGACTTGAGTAGCGTGTGACCGATGTCATCGCGATTGCGCAGGCGATTGTCAACTAGCGTCAGATAGAGTCGGTGTCGATCCTCCAGGCGCCCCACAGCAGTGACAACGTTGTTAGCGGCGAGCGCGTTGGCCACATCCTGAACTGCGAGCCCGGCTGCCTGCAGACGCGCCGGGTCGATCAACACCTGGTACTCCGCCAGTTGACCACCTAGCACTTCAACCTGGGCGATGCCGGGCACTGCGGCCAATATCGGCCGCAGCTGGTAGTAGGCGACATCGCGGAGCGACACCGGGTCACGCGTCTTGGAAGTGAGCGTCAGGCCGAACACGGGAAACACGGTTGGATCCATGCGCCGTACTTCCTGACGCGTTCCCGTCGGCAGGGTCGGCAATATGCGATTGACCGCAGACTCGACTTGCAACTGCGCAGCAACCATATCGGTGCCCCAGTTGAAGTTGACCGAAACCTCCGCCGAACCTCGCGAGCTGGTCGACCGCATACCGACCACATCCGGCACGCCGCGTAGCGCCTGCTCCAACGGACGGGTCACTTCTACGACCATCCGGTCCACGGGACGATCACCAGAATCCACGGTGACCTGAACGCGCGGGAAATCGATCGTCGGAAACAGGCCCACCGGCAGCTTGAACGCTGCAAACAATCCGCCAGCAGTGGCAGCGACAAGCAGGAACAGCACTGATCCGCGGTGCGCGGTCAGCCAGGTGATCACCGCTTCACGCCTGCGTCGACTGATGTCCCTTGACTCGGGTTCGAGTCTGGCCGCGTGCGTATCCTCATGCCATCTTCCAAGACGGCGTTCCCGGCTACGATCACCTGTTCACCGGCCTTGACGCCAGTGACAATCTCGATGGCATCGCCTTCCTGCACGCCGATTGTCACATCGCGCCGCAGTGCCTTCTCGTGCGCAGCGATGAACAGAAAGGCTTGCTCACCCGCATAGAGCAAAGCTGCGCGCGGCACGGTCACCGCATTTGCACGGGTGGCAACCACAATGTCCGCTCGCAGCGCCTCGCCCGGTAGCAACCCGCTGCGCGGCGGGAGACGCACGAGGGCGGCGGTGAGGCGAGTCTGCGCATCAACCCGTCTGTCAATACCAGAAATGACCGCTTGCACTTCGAGCGCGCCTGGATTGAGCGGCATCAGCCGCACGACTTGGCCCGGCGTAACAAGCCGGGCGTCTTCCGGCTCAACGCCCAGCCGCACCCGCAGCGCATCAGGAGCAGCAATCCGCACTGCCACGGCGCCCGCCGGCAGTATGTCTCCCGGCTGCACGGACAGCGATTCGACCAGGCCATTGCGTGGCGCACGGAGCGTCAGCAGTCCCCCTGGGCCAGTTCGCGCACTGAGGCTGTCACGCAGCGCTATCGCTGTGTGTTCGGCATCGGTTGCCGCCAGGAGCTCGGATTCGGTGGCGAGACCATCCCCGCGCAACCGCTGAATTCTCTCGCGTTCACTCGTGGCCAGATTGGCGTCACGTCGTGCCTTGCCGAGGTCCAATCCAGTCGTGCGACTCGGCGCTAGTTGCAGCAGCGCCTGGCCGCGCTTCACCTCCGCACCAGAAGTAACCAGCAGTGCGGCGACTTGCATTTCCACCTGCACAGTCAACGTCGCTGCGGAAGCGGCGATGAATTCAGTCGTACCATAGGTTCTAAGCGTTTGGCTGACGCTGTGCGCCGAGGCCGCCGTAGTTTCAACCAGGGCAACCGGCGCGTCGGGCGCCGCTTCCGGCGGTGGTGTGCAGCCGACAAGGCCTACGACCATGACCAAACTCAGTAGAAATGCGGGATGGACATTCATGGCGTGATGCTTCTTTCCGGGAAGGGACGGCCGACCGCCACGGCGAGCGCCACTCGCTGCTCGGCGCAAGCTTGATCGAGTGCGAGGTATGCGAGGCGTTTGTCGATAGCGCTGGCGCGCGCGGATTCCGCAAGCGGAACCGTCACGTCGCCTCGTCGGGCTGCGGCATCGAATCCATCCGCGATCCGCTCGATGCCAGGCAACTGTGCCGCCACCGCTTCGCGCGCCTGCTCATTGCGGTTCAGCGTCGCGACGAGATCGGCAATGTCTGCACGAGTCTGATAGAGCCGCGCCGCGAATTCACTGCGAAGGCGCTCTCGAGTGGCCTCGGCCACGGCAATGGCACCTCGATTTCGGTTCCAGAGCGGCAGATCCAGCGCCACCGCGGGACCGAAGGTTTGCACGCTGCCGGTGTCGCGAGCTCGATTGAAAGTAAGGGACAGCCTGGGATACTGGCCCAGCACGGCGCGGTGCAATGCCGCCTGCTGGCTGTCGTACCCTGCGGCAAAAGCCTGCAGGTCAAGTCGCGCGCCGCGCGCTGCTGCGAATAGCGCCGTGGGATCGGGCGGTCGCCATTCATCAAGTGGCGAGGCGTCAGCGACCAGCAGGACCTCTCCAGGCATCAGTCCGACGATGCGGTTCAGCTCCAAGGCGGAGGTTTCCGCGTCGCGCTCGGCAGCCAGCGCGCGTGTGCTGGCATCACTCGCGGCGATGCGTCGCGCTTCAACTTCATCACCTTTCAAATCACCACGTGCTGCCATAGCGAGCGTCCGCCGCAGCGCGACCTCGGCAACATCAGCGGCTTGGCGGGCAAGTTGGGCCGCCATTCGCTGGCGTGGCAGTCGGATCGCCAACAGGCGCGCCTGCCCAGCCGTCAGCCACTCCTGCCACGCGATATCGAGCCGGACCTGTTCGGCTGCGGTATGGGCAATCTGGCGCTCGACACCCCGGGTCACCAGCGCTCCCAGCAGATCCAGCGTCAAACTGCCGGCGAATGCGTCGCTCAGACCTTGACCCTGGGGTGAGAGTACCCGATCGACGCCGAGGCTCAGTTGTGGGTCCGGCAGCAGACCGGAGGCGAATACTTGCGCGTCGGCGACTCGTTGTCGTGAGCGCAGGGCTCGGAGGTCCGGATTGGCAAGTACCGCGATGACTGCCAGCTCGTCGGCCGTCAGCGGCTTGGTGAAATCCAGTGTCACGGGCGCCAGACGCGGATGCGAGAATTTCGCCACTTGCTGCACCAACGCGGCTCGATCCGGCGACGCCAATACCGCATTGACATCCGCGCCATCCAGCGGTCTTGAGGTGAACGATGCGCAGGCGGACAGCAGCAGCGCGCTCAAGACCAATCCCCCGAGGCGCGCCGAGCCAAGATGAAGGTGGGCAATGCACATCACTGTGTCTGTGCAGCCTTGCGGCGTGGGGTGACATCGCCACCGGGCAACCACAGCTGAACAATCAACCCACTCCGATCGGCGCGGTTCGCAAGTCGAACGCGTCCGCCGAGCCGCCCGACAATCCCCCTCACCACGGCAAGTCCAAGGCCGCTACCTTCGGTGGCATCGCCAGGCGCGCGGTAGAACCGCTGAAATACATTCTCCAATTCGGACTCGGGCAGTCCGGGCCCTTCGTCGGCAATTTCGATGCGGACGCCGCCGGCGTCCGCAGTGGCCGAGACATCGACGCGGCCGCCAGCCGCCGTGTAGCGCAGCGCATTGTCGAGCAGGTTTCCAATAATCTGGCCAAGGTCGCGGGGGTCCGAAGCAACTTCGGCATAACACGGCGCAGCCTGGCGAATATCCACATCGCGCGCCGCAGCGATGGGTGCGTAGACATGAACCGCCTCCGCGACCACGGGACCCACGACTGTCGTGGCCGGGCTCGAGCTCTGCGCCGACTCGCTCCGCGCCAGCGCCAACAAATGCCGGGACAAGCGAACGGTTCGGCGAATCCCAGCACGCAGCTCCGTGGCGCGGGCCGCCCGCTCCGCCACATCGCACGAACCATCCAGGACATCCGCCTGAAGTTGCAACGCGGCCAGCGGCGTGCGCAGCGCGTGCGCCGCGTCCGCAATGAATTGCCGCTCGTTCTCGTTGGCGACCGCGACCCTGGCGAGCAGGCGATTGATTTCCTCGATCAGGGGGCGCACCTCGGTCGGCAGGCCACTCACGGGAAGTGGATCCAGTGCGACGGGTGCGCGGGCTGCCACGGCCCTCGCCGCCTCGCTCAGCGGCTGCAGTTGTCGACGGATCACGATTCCAATGAGGAGCGCGAGAACTGGGATCAGCAAGCCCACCGGGAGCAACGCCGCGAATGCGGCCGCCGCTGCCGTTTCACGACGCAATTCCATCTGCTGCGCCACGGCGATCCGCCGCGCACCGGATTCTCCAGAAAATACGCGGTAGTCAATGCCCCCCAACTGCACGACGCGAAATCCGAGCCAATTGAACGCAGGAAGCTGTACTCCGGACGGCGCAGCATACAACACGTGTCCGCTCGCATCTCGCACCGCGACGATGTAGTCCTCTTCGATGTCGTGGTCCGTGTGGAGGCGGGACATCCCCGGCGGCGACGAAGGAACCCCGAATGCCCTGGCATCCAGAAAGGTTGCTACCTGCTCCATCTGATGATCGAGCATGTCGTTGGTCTCTCGCTGTGTCTGCAAGTATGTGAACGCTGCCGACACGGTGCCGACGACCAGCAGCGCCAGCCAAAGCGAGACGATCAGCCTTCTGCGCAGTGAGGTCACGACTGGTCGCCAATCCGCCACCCAACCCCGCGCACGTTCTCAATCACTGCGGCGCCAAGTTTCTTGCGCACGCCGTGGATGATGAATTCGACCGCGTTACTCTCGACCGCGTCTGACCAGCTGTAAATGTGTTCCTCTAGCTGCTGGCGAGAGAGCACCGCCCCTGGCCGTTCCAGCAAAGCATACAGCAGTGCAAACTCGCGCGGACTCAAGAGGATCGATGCATCGCGCAGCTTGACGGCGTGGGCAATGGGGTCCAGCGTTAGGTCCCCGTGGCTCAACGCGGATTGAGCGCGCCGCTCGCGACGGCGCAAGAGGCTACGGATACGCGCCTTTAATTCGTCGAATTCGAACGGCTTCACCAGGTAGTCGTCAGCACCGCCATCCAGCCCTGCGACGCGATCGTCCAAGTCGTCGCGCGCGGTAATCATGAGTACCGGCATGGCGTTGCCCGACTGGCGTAGTGCCTTGAGAACCGAGAGCCCATCCCTCCCGGGCAATCCCCAATCGAGCAAGGCCAAGGCGTAGCAGGCCTGCGTGTCCTTCAATGCCGCGGCGGCAGCGACGCCGTCATGTACCCAGTCGACCGCGTATCCGTCGTCGCGCAGTCCTCGCTCCAGACTAGCGCCGATCATACGATCATCTTCTATCAGCAATATGCGCATCGCGATGGAATCTCTCTCGATCGAAGGTCCGCGCCCGGGCGACTCGGTCAGACCGCCGCGCATCGCGCGGCCTGACCGCGAAGCGATGATACTATCTGTGCTCGCTTTTCCCCTTGGCAGCCTCTTCTCGCTGCTGCTTCGGCGTCTCGGTCGTCTCGGAGACAACCGTGCCAGTTTTGGCGTCGACCTGCACCTCGGAAATGTTCGCTGTCTTCGGTCTGGAAATGTCGAATGACCAGACTAACTTGCCGTGTTCCCGCTCCAATTCGGAGCTCTTGATGGTCCCACCAGGCACCTTGGCGAGCGCCGTCTGCGCAGCGGCTGAGAGGGAAACCTTGGCTTCAGCCTTGAGCGCGTCCGGGCTCTCTTCGGCCGCCCAGAGCGCCGATGCGCCAAGTCCTGACAACAGTGCTACGACTGCGACCGATGCCATGTAGTGTTTGCGATTCATTTGCCCTTACCTCTGTCTGTGTGTCGGAGTGTCTTTAGAGGGCCGGTCTATTCCGGTAGTACGCACTCTGAACGAGCTGACTTAGCACAGACTTAGGGTGTCGAAAGAGACCCACGCGAATACAGGCCGCGGTTGTGTCAGCTCGGCCTACTGCGTATTCGACGACGCACCGCCCGCCGTCGCGCGCAACTGAAATGCGTTCAGGTACTGGCGCACCTGTTCGCGGTGCCCCTCGCTGCTCGTGACCGTAACGCCGCCGCGCGTCACGAGTATGAAATCTCCGCGCGGCGTTCGACTCACCTCAGCGATGTGCCGTGTGTTGACGAGGCAGGAACGACTGATGCGCAGCATCGGCTCGGAGGCCATCGCCTGTTCGGCCTGCGCGAGCGTGCTGCGCGCATGGTAGGCATCACGGTTCGCGCGCAGGGTGACGTAATTGCGATCGGCTTCGATCACTTCGACCGCACTCGCCTCGAGCATGCAGAGCCGGCCATTGGCCTCACCCAGCAGTCTCGCCGGTGGCGCCGCAAGTGCCGCGGTTCGCTGCTCGAGCTGCGCAAGCAGCTTGAGCAGCGCGGCGCTGCGCTGTTCCGCGCTCTGCGTGGCATGCAGCCGGCGCACCCGCTCCAGCATCGCAGCGAAGCGCTGATCGTCGAAAGGCTTGAGCAGGTAGTCGATCGCGTTGAGCGCAAACGCCTCGACGGCATGCTTGTCGTAAGCTGTGACGAATACGATCATCGGCAGGTGTTCCGGCGGCAGTTCGCGTGCGAGCTGCAGACCGGTGAGTGCATCCATCTGGATATCGAGAAACAGCAGATGCGGCGGATCGAGTCGCACGGCACGCAACGCCGCCACGCTGTCGCCATACTCACCCGTGACCTCGAGATCGCCGGCGGCCGCACAGTACTCGCGCAGCGTGCGGCGCGCGACCGGTTCGTCATCGACGATCACGACTTTCATTGATCGCGAACCACCGGCAGGACGATCTCGCTGATCCATCGATCGCCCGATGCGGGCTGCGCGCGCAGCGTGGCGCGCGCGCCGAAATGCACCTGCAGCCGCTCGCGCACATTGCGCAGGCCGATACCACCGTCCGGCGTTACATGCGCCTTCGCGACCGAGTTCGTGAGCCGCAGCGTCAGCGCTTCGTCGTCGATGCTGTAGCTCAAAGTGATCTGTACGGGCCTGTCGTGACCTGCCAGTCCATGCACCACTGCGTTTTCGATAAGCGGCTGCAGAATAAGGCTCGGCACCCAGATGGCGGGGACGGTCTGATCGGACGGCAGCGTGACCGTCAAACGATCGGAGAAGCGGCTCTGCTGTAGCTCGAGATAGAGCCGTACGAACTGCAGCTCGTCGGCCAGCAACGCAAATTCGCGCTCGCCGGCGTTCAGCAGGCGCCGCAACAGCTCCGACAACTGCACGACGAGCTGCTGGGCCGCACGCGGATCCCAGCCAATCTGGCCGCGGATGGTATTGAGCAGATTGAACAGGGTATGCGGCGATAACTGCATGCGCAGCGCGGCGAGCCGCGCGGCATTCGATTCGCGCTGCAGCGCGGCCACCTGCAGCTCGGCATCGCGAAAGCGCTGGTACATCGCAAAGCCCGTGAGCAGCGCCAGTCCGAAGCCGTACTGCACCAGAAAGTTGGTGCCGGAGGCGAGCCAGTTCGCGAGAAAAACGCCCGTGTCCTCGATCTTGCCCTCCTTGCCGGGATCATCGGTGGGCCAGATATGCGACCCGTCCGCGCCGGCGGCGAGCTTCACCAGCATCCCGGCTACCATCATGAGCCAGTTAGGCTGGATCGCAAATCCCACCGCGAGTGCGATCTGCTTCGGCAGCGCACGCCACATCGGCTGCCAGCCGATCCTGAGCGACAGCCAGTAACAACCCAGCAGGATCGGAAACAGCAGAGCATGCTGCAGCAGCCGCACATGCCACGGCGCGAACAGGCCCTCGATAGCGTGGGTGGCCAGGCTGAGGCTGAAATTCTCCGCATAGAGAATATTCGACAGCACGACGTAGCCCCAGAACAGCGCCGTGATCAGCAGAAACTGCCGCACGCGCAGGCCACCCAGTGTCTTGCGGTCGAAGGACGCCCGGTTGGCGGCCTTCGCTCGCGGCAGTCGCGCAGGGATGGATTCCGCCGGTGCGCTCATGGCCCCAAGAATACCGCAGCGTTGGCCCGCCTGCCGCGCGGACCGGCGCGCGTGGGACGAACACGTTGCTTGCGGGGACGAAACGGATTTTCCGTACCACAGCCCGTGCTCGAACGCGACACGGCAGAAGACGACTGGGCCGAACTCGTCGACGGCAAGGACGAAGTCGTCATTGTCCCCCTAACAATCTCACCGCAATGAGAGTGAGATGGAGACATCGCAGCACGGCTCATGGAACGGACCGACAGGCTGTGATCAGGAACACCGATCACTCGTCAATCAGGAGACCATCATGTCCAACCGAAAACTGCACAAGCTAACGATCGCTATGATCGCTTTCACTATTGCCGGCACAGCGCTGGCGAGCGACCCGGCCACCGACGCGCCGACGGTGCGGGTGGAATACGGCGATCTCAACATGAACACGCGTGCCGGCGCCGAGGCTCTGCATCAGCGACTGCGCGTCGCCGCCCGCAGCGTCTGCCCCGATACCACGTCGCGCAATCTGCGTACGTCGATCGCCGGACGCCAGTGTGTCGCGGACGCGGTCAATCGCGCCGTCGCCGACATCGCCCAGCCGCAGCTCGCATTGGTGCACGCGAAATTCGGCGACAAGGGCTAACCCCGGGTTCAGTGTCGCCCGATCGCAGACGCGACGCCGGACCCCCGCGGCCGGCGCGCGTCTTTTTTGCCGTACTCGGCGCGGACCGAGACAGCTCTGCGAACGTTGCCGTCGAACCAGACACGTCGATCCGCGGGCGCAGTGAGTTCGGCTGGCGCCCCTTCAGCACGGCTGCAAATTTCCCGAATTCTGTGACCGGCGACACAACCGACCCGGCTTGGGATCGGTGAGGATCGGCGGCGTAGCGTCCAAGGAAGACTCGCGCGAGCCAGTTGGTCTGGTCGCTGAATTCAGCTTGTCTAGGCAAACACTCAGCGGCTTCTTGCAGGTGTCAAGTGGCGGAGCAAACTACCGCATCGCGGCGACCGGTTCTGTTAATGGCAGTGTTGTTGGTCCTGCTGGGCTGGCAGTTTCGCCAGCCCGTTCTACGATTGGTGGGCGGCTACGGCAAACCATCGGGACCGCTTGCGCCACTGGCGGGCAAGAACTCGGTGTCGGATCTCAAGGTGACAGCAGACGCAAACGGCTTGTGGACGGCTGACTTCGACTATTTCTTCACCGGTGAGCCACGGGCTGTCATTTTAAGGGTGGATCTGTTGCCAAGGCCGACCGCCGAGCCGCAGGCGCAGGCCTATGAAAACCGCCGCACCTTCATTCCGCCGCCACAACGCGGCGCGCATCACGTCACAGTTCAAATCAACTACCCCGGCTCGCAGTTTAGCACGAAACAAGTCGTTGCAGCGCTGCGCGAGCCACTGCCTGCCGAAACCATTCTGGCTAGCGACACGGTTGAGCAGCCAATCGAGTGGCCAAACTTTGCTACCTACATTCAGAACCAATCGTTCGCCCGCGATTCGCCACGGGACAACCTCGAGCGCGCGGTGGCGCTAATTGACTCAGGCGGAAGCCGCGCAATCGGCGAAGCCAAGGGGATATTGGAGCGATTGATCAGTCAGGACGCGCAGCTCGATGCCGCGTACGTCGAGCTCGCGCGGGTCGCGATGCGTGAGAATTGGGGGCCTGATGGTCTGCATCATGCGGAGAATTTGCTGGAATCGGCGTTGCAGATTCGTCCCGACAACAGCAACGCCAAGATATTGCTGGGCTACGTCTACACCCATCAGGGCCAACTCGGCAAAGCGGAGCAGTTGTTCGTTGACGCCGCCAAGGCAGACCCCCCCAATCTATGGTTGTGGGCCAACTGGGGCGAACTGCTCGTCAAACAAGACAAGCCGGACGAGGCGATTGCAAAGTATCGCGTTGCCGTGACACGACCCATGACGCACGATACCTATGATCGTGCGCGCGCCGATGCCTATCGCAATCTGATTCAATTACTGGAACGTCGACGAGACTTGGATGGGGTTGAAGCGCTCTAAAAGCAACGTATGCAGGAGTATGGCAAGGGGAGCTGCTATAGCGTGGATTACGCCAAGTTCCTGCTACACGTACGCGGCAATCCGCAGGCGGCAATGGACGTCGCACGGCAGGCACTGAACATCGACTGCGAAGATTCCGCGTCACGGCAGGTCCTCGGCCTGGCGGCGTACGTCATGTGGGCTAACAGTTCAGCGGCGCAGCGCCAGCAGGCTCTCAATCAGGCTCGGGTTTACCTGCCGGCCGGGCCCAATACTCTTTATCTCTTGGCCGGAAGTGAACGCACAGTCGTTGCGGCCAAGCGATTGATCGCCGAAGGTGAAAAGATTGACCAGCTGGACAACGATCGACTGACAGCGCTGGCCCACGCATTGCAGAATCATGACTTGCCGGCCGCTCGGCGATTGCTCAAGCTCGGCGCAAACCCGGGTGCGCGCGTTGGTATCGCGGATATTCCAGTTGCGTTGTTGCCGATCATTGAGGGCGAGGTGGATTCGGTGCGAATGTTGCAGCGAGCGGGAGTCAACTATTCGAAGTTGCGCTTCCAGGGCGCCTCAGCAATGGATATCGCCAGACAAACCGGGAACGAGGGCTTGGTCGAACTACTCGCGGGCGATGGCGTTGCACTGTAGTTCATGCCGCCCGTTCGCGCCGGACCGCCAATGGACCTCCGATTGACCTGACCGCAGCCCCCGATCCACCCTTCCCGGCCGTACTAACATGCTGGTGGCGACGAGGACTGC
>Ga0138256_10001289_pt1 | contig 27103 bp, 24 predicted proteins | sample KNB2016incub_MG_FD_105486 | JGI IMG/M metagenome (GOLD analysis project Ga0138256, IMG submission 105486) | Active sludge microbial communities from wastewater in Klosterneuburg, Austria - KNB2014incub_MG | ecosystem: Engineered > WWTP > Activated sludge > Unclassified | place: Austria...
AATACCACGTGCAGCCGCTGTCGCTGGACGCCTTCGGCCAGCCACTGCATCGTTTCGACGCCTTCACCGCCAGCGTGTGCAACCTCAACCCGGGCTCGCGCGGTTTCGTCCGCATCGCCTCGCCGCGGCCGGCGGACGCGCCGCGCATCCAGGCGCGTTATCTTTCCACTCCCGAAGACCGCCGTGTGGCGGCCGAGTCGCTGCGCCTGACGCGCCGCATCGTGGCGATGCCGGCGCTGGCGAAATACCGGCCGCGCGAGGTCAAGCCCGGCGTGGAATTCCAGAGCGACGAGGAACTGGCGCGCCTGGCCGGCGATATCGGCACCACCATCTTCCACCCCGTGGGCACTTGCCGCATGGGTCCGGCCGGCGAGGCCGGCGCGGTGGTCGACGCGCGGCTGCGCGTGCACGGCGTGGCCGGGCTGCGCGTGGCCGACGCCAGCATCATGCCCACCATCACCAGCGGCAATACCAACGCGCCCACCCTGATGATCGCCGAGCGGGCCGCGCAGTGGATCGCCGAGGCATCGCGTGCGCAGGGCGCGGCGGGTTAGTCCGGATGGCGTGCCACGGGGGCGGGGCTACATTGCGCCCACTCGTGGCGGCCTGGCACCAGTCGGGCGCGCCGCAGGGGGCCCGAGGAGACGACAGACATAACAACCCAGCACGAGTCGAGCCGGCAACCAGCCGGCCATTGCAAGGCGCCGCTGAGCCGGCGCTTTTTTCTGTCCGGAACAAGCGGTGAATCGCACCGCGTTTCCAGCCTCCGGCGCGCCCGGGGCGCGCCTAGCATGAGGCCCGTCGCCCTTGCGCCAGCCCGCTGCCTGACCGCCATGTCCGTCAACCCCGAACTGCGCACGCTCGACATCGACATCCCGTCGCAGCCGCAATCGCTGGTGCAGCTCTCGCTGCTGCTGGCCGACGAAGAGATCAACCTGCAGGCCTGCGCCGCGCTGATCGAAAACGACATGGCGCTGGCCTCGGCCGTGATGAAGGCGGTGAACTCCTCGCTCTATGGCCTGAAGGGCCGAGTGCAGAGCGTGCAGCAGGCCGTCACCTATCTCGGCATGCGCGAAGTGGCGGCCATCACCTTCGAGATGGGCCTGCGCGCCGCCTTCCCGCCGGCGGCCGAACTCGAGCCCCTGTGGCAGCGCGCCGCGCGCCGCGGCCTGCTGATGGGCCGGCTGGGCGCACGCTTGTCGCTGGACGCCTGGGCGGCACATTCGGCGGGGCTGTTCGAGGAATGCGGCAAGGCGGTGCTGTTCCGCCATGCGGCCGAGCACTACAAGGCCATGCTGCGCGCCGCCGGCAGCGACGCCGAACTGCTGACGCTGGAGCACGCCGGATTCGGCGTCAGCCACGATGCGCTGGGCGCGGCCCTGTGCGAGAGCTGGGGCCTGGGCGCGGCGGCGGTGGCCAGCGTGCGCCACCACGTGGTGGCGCAGGCCACGCACGAACTGCCTTCGCAACCGGCGCGGCGTGCGGTGTGTGCACTTTCGGTGCTGGCGCATGCCTTGACCCATGCACCACGCACGCTGGACGAGGTGGTGCTTGCGGTGGCCCCCGCGGCCGACCTGGACGTGACGCTGGTGCTGCGCGCGGCGCGCCAGGTGCAGGATCAACTCGAAAGCGCGGCGGCACACGATCGGGCCGCTTGAGCGGCGGCTTCCCTGCCGCAAGCCGGCATCGCGCGCTGTCATACTCGCGCACCCCGATGCCGTAGCTCCCATTCACCGGCCCGCCGTGCGCCTGAACGACCCTCGCCTCTGGGCCGCCGCGGCGGCGGCCGCGTTGCCTTCGCTGCTGGCCTGGAACGTATCGCCTTCGCCGACCTTCCTGAACCAGGCGCTGGCGCTGGCGCTGTGGGGCGCCTTCGTTGCGCTGTCGGCGCCGGCGGCACCGGGCCGCGGGCCGTGGCCGCTTTGGGCGGCGCTGGGCGCCGTGGCGCTGGCGGCGGCCTGGTCCTGGGGTCCGGGCGCGCTGCCCTCGACGCTGGCGTTGTCGGCGCTGGGGGCGCTGGCGGCCGCGGCATTGGCCGTGGCGGGCGGGGCCGGTGCCGCGGCACGCGCCGACGCGCCGGATGGCTTCACCGCCTTCTGCCGCGGCTGGCTGCTGGCCGGCGCGCTGGGCGTGGCGATTGCCGTGATCCAGGTCTTCCTGCCCGACTGGCCCGACGGCCAATGGATCGCCGCTTCCGGCACCCCCGGCCGCGCGGTGGGCAACCTGCGCCAGCCCAACCACCTGAGCAGCCTGCTGTTGTGGGCCGCCATCGGCGCCGTGGCGCTGCTCGAAATGCGCCGGCTCGGCCGCCGCGCCGCGGCCGCCGCGCTGGCACTGCTGGTCTTCGCGGTGGTGCTCACGGCTTCGCGCACCGGGCTGGTGAGCGTGCTGCTGCTGGCCTTTTGGGGCGCGGCCGACCGCCGGCTGGCGCGCTTCACGCGCGTGCTGCTGCTGGCCGCGCCGCTGGTCTACGCGGTGGCCTGGCTGGGCATGGCGCAGTGGGCGGCGGCTTCGAGCCACGCCTTCGGCGGCGCGGCGCGGCTGGCCGAAAGCGACATCTCGGGCTCGCGCTTCGGCATCTGGGCCAATACGCTCGAACTGATCCGCCAGCATCCCTGGGCCGGCGTGGGCTTCGGCGAATTCAACCTGGCCTGGACACTGACACCGTTCCCCGGCCGGCCCGTGGCCTTCTTCGACCACACCCACAACCTGCCGCTGCAACTGGCCGCGGAACTCGGCCTGCCGCTGGCCGCAGTGGTGATGGCCTTGCTGCTGTGGGCGCTGGCGCGCGGCCTGCGCGGGGCCTGGGCGGCCCCCGGCGACGAGGGCATGGCGCGGCGCGCGGCGATGGGCATGGTGCTGATGATCGGCCTGCACAGCCTGCTGGAGTACCCGCTCTGGTACGGCTACTTCCTGCTGCCGGCGGCTTGGGCCTGGGGTTTTGCGCTGCACCCTGCCCAGCCCGCGGCGCGGCGGGATCTGCGGGCGCCCTGGCTGGTCTGGGCCGGCGCGGCCTTGGTGGTCGCCGCCGTGCTGTCGGTGGCCGACTACGCCCGGGTGGCCGTCATCTTCAGCGCCCGCCCCGGTCTGCCGCCGCTGGAGCAGCGCATCGCCGAGGGCCGGCGCAGCGTGCTCTTCGGGCACCACGCCGACTACGCCGCGGTGACCTCGGGCGTACCCGTACTGGACGAGGCGCGCGCCTTCGACCGCGCCACGCATTACCTGCTGGACACGCGGCTCATGATGGCCTGGTCGCGTGCCTTGGCCGAGCAGGGGCGGCTGGACGAGGCGCGCCACCTGGCGGCGCGCCTGCGCGAATTCCGCAAGCCCGAGGCCGAGGGCTTCTTCGGCGTCTGCGAGGCGGTGACCGATGAGGCCGATGCCAGCGCGAGCGCGCCGCCGTTCCAGTGCGACCAGCCGAAGCGCAGCCTGTCCTGGCGCGAGCTTCTTTCAGCCGGCGACCGATAAGGCCGGCCGGAACTGCCAGCACCACAGGTCGCGTCCGCGACCCCCGCCCGAACCTGCGCAGGCAGGGTCGCGGCCTTCAGGGCCCGTCGCCCTGCGGCCCCGGTACGGCGCGCGCCGTGCCGTGCGGCCCGTGCCGCGCGATGGCGTCCACCAGCGCGTCGAGCACCGGCCGCGCCTGGCCGGCGTTCTCGTGGTTGACCATCATCGCCACCGCCCAGTGGCGGCCGTCGGCGTCGTGCACATAGCCGGCCAGCGCCACCACGTTGCCCAGCGTGCCGGTCTTCAGTCGCGCCGAGCCGGCGGCCGGGCTGTCCTGCAGGCGTTTGCGCAGCGTGCCGTCGATACCGGCCACCGGCAGGCTGGTCAGCAGTTCCGGCGCATGGCGGCCGTGCCAAGCCGCCTTCAGCATGAGCGCCATCTGCAGTGGCGTGATGCGTTCGCTGCGCGACAGGCCCGAGCCGTTGTCCAGCACCAGCCCGGCCGTGGGAATGTCGTGTTCGGCGAACCAGCGCTGCACTTCGCGGCCGGCCAACTCGGCGGTGCTGGCCTGCGGATCGCCCGCCATGCCGGCCAGGCCCAGCGACAGGTAGAGCAGCCGTGACAGCGGGTTGTCGGAAGCCTTGTTCATGGGGCGCAGCAGTTCACCCCAGGGCCGGCTCTCGCGCCGCGCCAGCACGCGCGTTCCGGCGGGGGCTGCGGCTTCCACCGCAGCGCCGTCCCAGGTGCCACCCAGGTTGCGCCAGAGCGTGCGGAAGAGCCTTTCCGTCAGCTCCTGGCGGTCGACCAGCTGCAGCGCGACGCGATGCGTGCAGTCCTTGGGAAACGCGCCCTGCAGTTCGATGTGCGTGCGGTCGGCCTCGCGGCCCATGCGGGCGGGCTGCCAGCCGTGACTCCAGTCGGCGCACGGCGTATCGGTGAGCGCCATGCGGCTGCTGAATTCGATGCCGTCCAGCGGCGGCACGGTGCTCGCGTGCACGCCGCCGCCTTCGGCGCGCAGTTCCAACGGCAGCAGGCTGCCGGCCAGATGCAGCGCATCGGGGATCACGTTGTAGGGAAACTCGGGCGCCTCGTCGAAGGGCGGCAGGCCGAGGTCCGGCCGCGCCGGGCGGAACAGCGAGCGGTCCACCAGCAGCCGGCCTTCGATGGTGTGCACGCCCGCCTGCCGCAGGTCCAGCAGCAGGGCCCAGAACTGCGGCACGCCCAGTTCGGGGTCGGCGCCGCCCTGGAGCACGAGGTCGCCGCGCAACACGCCGGCCTGCACGGGTGCGGTGCTGCGCAGTTCGGTGTGGCCGCGGTGGTTGGGGCCCAGGCGGTCCAGCGCCACCACGGTGGTCACCAGCTTCATCGCCGAGCCGGGCTGCATCGGCACGCCGTCGCGCCAGCGCCAGGGCCAGGCCCAAGGTTGCAGCGGCAAGGCCACGGCCGCCAGGGCGTCGTCCGGCACGCCGGCCTGGTGCAAGGCTTGCTGCACTTCGGGCGGCAGGCGTTCGCGTGCCGTAGCGTCCGGCGCGACGACGGCAACGAAGGCCGCCACCAGGGCCGGCCACCAGGGTCTGGACATCGCCCCGATTGTGGCCGGCCGTCCCGGCCCGCCACAATGTCGGGCATGACCGCCGCCCCGCCACCCGCCCCCGCCATGGCCGCCCTCGGCCTGGGCCTGGACGCCGGCGGCACGCAGACGCGCTGGGCGCTGGCCGGCGCCGACGGCGGCCTGCGCGGCGAGGGCCACGTGGCGTCGATCTCCGGCCTGCAGCTCGACGACGACGCCGGCCGCGAGGCCGTGGCCGCGGCGCTGCGCGACATCGCGGCGGCGATCGCACCGCTGGGCGGGGCGGCGCGTGTCGTCGCCGGCATCACCGGGTTCGAAGCCACGCAGGCGCCGCTGCTGTGCCGGCTGGGGGCCACGGCGTTGGACCTGGCCCCCGCCGCCGTGCAGGCCATGACCGACATCGAACTCGTCTGCCGCGCCGCATTCGCCCCCGGCGAGGGCGTGGTGCTGTATGCGGGCACGGGTTCGATGGCCGCCTTCGTCGACGCTCAGGGTGCGGTGCATCGGGCCGGCGGCCGCGGCGCGGTGATCGACGACGCAGGTGGCGGTCACTGGATCGCGCGCCGTGCGCTGCGCCACATCTGGCGCGCCGAGGATGCGCAACCCGGGGCCTGGCAGCGCTCGCCACTGGCACGCCAGGTCTTTGCCCACATCGGCGGCGCCGATTGGGCGCAGACGCGGCGGTGGGTCTACAGCGGCCCCGGTGCCGCGCGCGGCGAGATGGGCCGGCTGGCACTGGCCGTGGCCGCCGCCGCCAGCGACGAAGACCCCGCGGCGCTGGCGCTGCTGCAGGCCGCCGGCACCGAACTGGCACGGCTGGCGCTGGCGATGCGGCAACGTTTCGGCGCACTGCCGCTGGCGCTGGCCGGGCGCGTGTTCGAACTGCACCCGGCCGTCGAGCACAGTCTGCGCCAGTCCTTGCCGGCCGGCATCGACGTTCGACGCCTCGCCCTGCCGCCCCACCACGCCGCCGCGCGCATGGCGGCGCAAGCCGCCCCACCATGAACCGGCTGCCCGCCCGGCACTGGGCCGCGTCCTTCGCCACCCTTCTCGCCGCCCTGCTGGCCGGCTGCGCCACGCCGCCGCCCACCACCTCGGGCGGCGTGCCCATCGACACCAGCCGCAGCGCCAAGGCGCAGGACAGCCGCGTGCTGTTCCTGATCCTGCACTACACGGTGGCCGACCTGCCGATCTCGTTGAAGGTGCTCTCCGAGCACGAGGTCTCGGCGCATTACGTGGTGAGCGACGAGGCACCGCCGCGCATCTTCCGCCTCGTCGACGAGAGCCGGCGCGCCTGGCATTCCGGGGCCAGCGCGTGGAAGGGCCACCGCATGCTCAATGCCAGCTCCATCGGCATCGAGATCGTGCACCCGGGTTTCAAGCCGGGGCCGGACGGCGAGCGCATCTACCAACCGTTTTCCGAGGCGCAGATGCAGGCGCTGATCCCGCTGCTGCAGGACATCGTGCAGCGCCACCGCATCAGGCCCGACCGCATCCTGGGCCATGGCGAGGTTTCGCCCGCATACAAGGAAGACCCGGGGCCGACTTTCCCGTGGCGGCGACTGGCCGAACTGGGCATCACCCCGCCATGGCCCGACGCCAGCCGCGTGGCCGCGCAGCGCGAGCGCTTCGAAGCGCTGCTGCCCGACGCCGCCTGGTTCCAGCGCGCGCTGGCGCAGCATGGCTACCCGGTGGAGCCGACCGGCGCGATGGACGAGCAGACGCAGCGCGTGCTGATGAATTTCCAGATGCGTTACCGGCCCGAGAATCACGAAGGCTTGCCCGACGCCGAGACCGCGGCGCTGCTGCACGTGCTGACCCACCCGCTCACGCCGCCATGAGGCCGCGCCCGCTGGCCATGGCCGCCACGCGGCTGCTGCCGCTGATGCTGCTGCTGGCCGCCTGCGCCGAAACCGGCCCGCCGCCGGTGGCGGTCACCGCGGCCACGGCGGCGGCGCCAGCGGCCATCGAACCGCCGCCGCCCGAGCCGCGCGAATTCCGCGCCGCCTGGGTGGCCACGGTGGCCAATATCGACTGGCCCAGCCGTCCCGGGCTGGCGCCCGACGTGCAGCGCGCCGAGGCCCTGGCGCTGCTCGACCGCGCCGCGGCCATCGGCCTGAATGCGCTCATCCTGCAGGTGCGGCCGGCCGGCGACGCCTTCTACGCCTCGACGCTGGAGCCGTGGAGCGAATACCTCACCGGCGCGCAGGGCCGTGCCCCTGTGCCGGCCTGGGACCCGCTGGCCTGGTGGGTGGGTCAGGCGCAGGCCCGCGGCCTGGAGTTGCACGTGTGGTTCAACCCCTTCCGCGCGCGCCATTCGGCGGCGAAGTCACCACTGGCGGCGCCGCACCTGGGCGTGCGCCAGCCAAGCGCGGTCAGGCGCTACGGCGAGCAACTGTGGATGGACCCCGGCGAGCCGGCCGCCGCTGCCCATACGCTGGCCGTGGTGGCCGACGTGGTGCGCCGTTACGACATCGACGGCGTGCACATCGACGACTATTTCTACCCCTACCCGGTGAAGGCCGGCGAAGCCGACCTGCCCTTCCCCGACGACGCGGCCTACGCGCGGCACCGACAAGGCGGCGGCACGCTGTCGCGCGACGACTGGCGCCGCGCCAACGTCGATGCCATGGTGCAGGAACTGCACGCCACCGTGCGGCGCCTCAAGCCCTGGGTGCGCTTCGGCATCAGCCCCTTCGGCCTGGGTCGGCCCGACCGCCGCCCTCCGGGCATGACCGGCTTCAGCCAGTACGACAAGCTCCACGCCGACGTCGAGCGCTGGCTGGAAAACGGCTGGCTCGACTACCTGGCGCCGCAGCTGTACTGGCCGATCGACCGTGAAGGCCAGGCGTTCCCGGTGCTGCTGGATTACTGGCTGGCACAGAACCGCGCCGGCCGCCACGTCTGGCCGGGCCTGTTCACGAGCCAGATCACGCGCGGCGAGCCGCTGGGCCCGCGCAGCTGGCCGGCGCAGGAGATCCTGGACCAGATCGCACTGCAGCGCGCGCGGCCCGGCGCCGGCGGTCACGTCCACTTCAGCATGGCGGCGCTGCTGCAGGACCGCGACGGCATCGCGACAAAGCTGCAGCAAGGCGCCTACGCCACGCCGGCGCTGGTGCCGGCCACACCCTGGCTCGATGACCAGCCACCGCCGGCGCCGCTGCTGCGGCTGGCCGGGCCGCGGGTGGAGATCCAGCCCGGCGCCGGTGAAGCGGCCGCGCGCTGGGCGGTGTGGCGGCGCGTCGGCGGCCGCTGGCGCTTCGCCGTGCTGCCGGCGGTGCAACGCTCGTTCACGCTGGACGGCGCCGACGCCGTGGCGGTGAGCGCCGTCGACCGCGTCGGCAACGTCGGTGCCCGCAACTTCGTTCGCCTGCCATGAATCCACCCCTGCGCACCGAGCAACCCCACCCAGACCACCCGGGGCTCGACCGCTACGACACGGCGGCGCTGGTGGAGGCCTTCGTCGCCGACCAGGCGCTGGCCGCGCTGGCCGTTCGCGCCGCCGCGCCGCAGCTGGCGGCGGCGGTGGACGCCGCCGTGCCGCGGCTGCGCGCGGGCGGCCGCATCGTCACCGTGGGTGCCGGCACCAGCGGGCGGCTGGGCGTGCTCGACAGCGTGGAGCTGCACCCCACCTTCTCCTGGCCGCGCGAACGTGCACCGGCGCTGCTGGCCGGCGGCGCCGGCGCCATGTTCGTGGCCGTGGAAGGCGCCGAGGACGACGCCGCGCAGGGCGCTGCCGACCTGGCCGCGCTGCAGCCCCAAGCCAACGACGTGGTGCTGCTGCTCGCCGCTTCGGGTGCCACGCCCTACGCGCTGGGTGCGGCCGAGGCGGCAAGCGCGGCCGGTGCGCTGACCGTGGCCATCGTCAACAACCCCGGCGCGCCGCTGGCCGCGGCGTGCGAACTGGCCGTCGTGCTGGATACCGGGCCCGAAGTGATATCCGGCAGCACGCGGCTGAAGGCCGGCACGGCGCAGAAGATCGCGCTCAACACCTTCAGCAGCAGCGTCATGGTGCGGCTGCACAAGGTCTACGGCAACCTGATGGTGGACCTGCGCGCCAGCAACGCCAAGCTGGTGCGGCGCGCGCTGCGGCTCACGGTGCGCGCCACCGGTGCTTCCGAGGCCGCCGCCCAGGCGGCCCTGGCGGCCTGCGGGTCGCGCGTGAAGACCGCCATCGTGATGCTGCGCGCGGGCGTGGAGGCGGCCGAGGCCGAGCGCCGGCTGGAAGCCGCCGCCGGCAGCGTGGCGCAGGCGCTGGGCGGCTGAGCACGAAACGCCACCGGGCGCTGCGCGCGCCCGGGAGCTGCTCTTGCACGCACTTCACTGCGTGCCACCGATGTGCATCTGGTAGGCGGCGCCGTTGGAGAAGGTGCAGGTGCCTGCGCCTTGGTAGGGCGTGTTCATCTGGTATTCGCAGGACATGAACATGCCCTGCGGGCTGAACGCGCTGGCCACGCCGCGCCGTTCTTCGTTGGAGACGCGGGTGGCCTCGCCGGTGAGCACCTCGCCCTGGTAGGAGACGTTGAAGACACCCTTGCCGGTCATCATGTTCGTCACGCTGCCGGTGATCACGCCCGTGCGCGTGGCGATGTCGTTGGACGGGTACAGGCGTACCGGCAGCGTGGCCGGACCGGTCCGGCTCGGCGGCGGCGGGCCCGGCACCACGGTTCCCGCCGGCGGCAGCGGGTAGTGCTGGTAGTAGAGGGTGCCGTCGGGTGCACGCTCGGGCACCACGTAACAACCGGCCAGCACGGCCACGGCCATGATCGTGGCGCCACATTGGCTGAATCGACGCATGTCAATCTCCACAGGCATCAGGATGACCCTGATACCTCCAATCTAGGCCGCCGCGGCGCGGGGCGATTGCGCCGGGTCAATCGCTTTCGCGGTGACAGCGGCCAGGCTGGCCACTACATCAACCACTGCGGCCGCAGCAGCAGCACCACGCCCAGGCCCAGCATCACCGCGCCGCTCACGAGTTTGAGCCAGCGCCCGCCGCGCTCGCCGAGCTTGCCGCTGCTCAGCGCCGCCACCGCCACGCCGACCATCAGGGCGTCGTCGGCGATATAGCCCAGGATATACAGGCCCAGGTAGGCGTGGTGCGCGGCGGTGCTCAATTCGTGCTGCGCGAGCACGGCGGTGAAGAGGGCCGGCAGGCCGGCCGTGCACAGCAGTTCGACGAAATTCACCACCACCGCCAGGCCCGCCACGGCCAGCATCGAGGCCGGCAGCGTGGGCGAGTGCATCGCGCGCCGCATGCGCGCCACCAGGCCCGGCTTGGCGCGGTCGGGAATGGCCAGCGACGGCCCGTGGCCCCAGGCGACGGCGTCCTTCACGTTGAAGACACCGATGACCAGCGCCACGGCGCCGAGCGCCCAGCGCACGGTTTTCGTCAGACCGACGGCCAGGAAGATATTGAGCCAGGCCGCCATGAAGGCGTAGTACACCGCCGCGCTGACGAGAACGAAGGTGCCGGCGATGAGCGCCATGCGCCGCCGGTCCTGCAGCCGCACCAGCACCGAAAGCAGGAACAGCAGCACCCACATCGCGCAGGGGTTGAAGCCGTCGAGCAGGCCCAGCGCCAGCGTGAACGAGGGCAGGCCCAGGCGCGAGGCGCTGAGCGTGCCGAACAGCGCGTGGTCCACGGACTGCACCGGTGGCGGTGCCAGCGGCGCCGCGTCCACGCGTGCGGCGGCACCTGGGACGCGACCCGCTCCGGACTCCGCAGCGGCGCTCGCACTCTTGCGCGCCGCTTCGCTCGCATCGGCAATGGCATTGGCCACGGCGGTCGCGTCCAGCCGCTCGGCGATGGCGCGGCCGGTGTGGGCCTCGTCGTCGAAACCCATGGCCAACAGCCGGCTGTCGACGGCAAAGGCCGGCACGCCCGGCGGCCAGACGCCGTTGGCCAGCGCCAGTTCGTGAAGCGTCCGGGCGGCGAGCGGATCCTGGTCGACGACCCGGTATTCGACGCGCAGCGCCGGCCGTTCGCGTTGCAGCCGCTCGACGAAACGCTTGGCCGCGGCGCAGTGCGGGCAGCCGTCCTGCACGTAGACCTGCAGCACCAAGGGCGAGGTCGGCACTGCCGCAATGCCTGGCGCGGCTGCCGACGCGCCCGCGAGCCAAGCCACGGCCAGCAGCCAGAGCAGGCAGCTCAGCCGGGCGAATCGGTCCAGGACCGACCAGCGCGAGCGCACGCCACTCAGTTCAGCCGAACCTCGCGCCCCCGGTTCCATGGCACCCGCTTCAATACCAGCGCGATGGCGCAGCGGCCGAAGAAGGTCACCATGATCGTTCCTATCAAGAGCAACAGGTAGACCGCCCGCCTCGGTTCCGGCCACAGACCGAACAGCGTGAAAGCGAAATAGACGATGCGGATCTGCGTTGGAAAGGCGCTCACGCTCCGTTCCTGCGCCAGGAAGTAGACGACCTGCGCCGCGCTGATCGCGATCACGATGCCATAGCCCGGGGTCCATCCGGCTACCGCCGCAACGATGAAGAGCAAGGTCACCGTCCAGAACCACCAACGCAGATCTGCCGGGTTCGTCTTGATGTTCATTCCACCCCCTCTTTCCGCAGGCCGAGCCCGCACGAGAGATCCAATGTCCGCTGACGAAGCGATTCTTTTGCCGGCCCGTGGCGCACTGCTTGAGCCGCCTCAACTCGCGGCGAAACGGTGGACGCGGGAGCCGCGGCTGCCGGCCCCTGCGGCGCGGCTACAGCTTCAGCTCCAGCCGCAATTGCCACTGGCTGTAGCTCGGGCTCACGCTGCGCGAGGTTTCGCGCAGTGAGGCGGCGTCGAACTGGTTGCTCGTCTCGTAGTCACGCGGCACCAGGTTGCTGGCCAGCAGGCGCAAGCCGACCGCCGGGCTGAAGGTCCACAGCGCATAGGCGTCGTGCACGATCTTGCGGCCGACGGTGGCGGCGCGGTCTGCCGCCAGCTGCGTGCGGTACGCAGGCACCCAGTTGAAATTACCGCCCACGCCGAGCGGCAGGCTGCGCAAGCGGTAGTCGGCGCCGAGATTCAGCGTCGCCGGGGACTGGCCGTCGAGCCGGTTGTCGGGGCCGGGAATGCCCTCGACGCTGGACCGGTAGAGGCCGAGGTTGCCGCGCAGCTCCACGCGGGCTGCGTCGTCGATGAGCTGGTCGAGCCTGAACCTGGCTTCCAGCTCGAGGCCCTGCGTGCCGGCGTCACCGACATTCTGCGGCCGCGACACCCAGCGCGGCACCGGGCTGTAGGACACCGTCTCCAGCGTCACGACGTTGCGGATGACGCCGCTGAGCTGGCGCACGAACAGGTTGGCGCTGAGCAGGCCGCCGCCTTGCAGGTAGCGCTCGAAGGCCAGGTCCAGGCCGCTGGCCAGTTCGGGTTGGAGCCACGGGTTGCCGGCACTGTCGGGGTGGGTGGGTTCGTTCGGGCCGTCGGCCGGAAAGCGGCGGTTGACCCAGGGCCGCGCGATGAGCTGGCTCGACCCAGGTGAGCGGTAGCTGCGCGTCAGGCTCAGCCGAACCTGGTCGCGCGCCTTCGGGTCGGGCTTCCACAGCAGGTGCACCAGCGGCGTCCACACGTTGCTGCGGTTGACGGGGTGACTGCCGTCGCCGGCGTCGCCCTCGGTCTGGATGCCCTCCCAGCGCAGCCCGGCGTGCACCGACCAGCGGGCATCCAGGCTCCATTCGTCCTGCACATAGCCGGCCAGGCGAAGCGTGGACGCCTGCAGCTGGTCGCCGAATTCGGCCAGCTGCGGCACGCCGTTCTCCAGCGAAACGCGCTCTTCGTTGCGCCGCACACCTTCGATCTCGGCGCCGGCCACCAGCTGGTGCTCGCGGCCGGGCCCGCCGCCTGCCGCGTCACCACCATCCACACCGCCGCCCACCAGCTGGGTGAGCTTGAGCGTGAGGTTGCCGGCATCCTCGCGCGAGTCGTTTTCTTCGTCGTTGCGGCGCAGCGGCGTGGTCTCGCCGGTGCGATATTCCAGCCGCGTGCTCGCGTTGTGCGAGCGCCAGCCGCCCACGCCGCCGTCGAGTTCCAGCCGCGCCCCGCTGGCCAGCCGCTGGCGCCACTGCACACCGAGCCGGCCGCGCGTGAAGCGGCCTTCACTGGCCGCGTTGGCCAGGTCGTAGTCCGGCTGCGCCGGCGGTGGCGGCAGGGTCTGCGTCAGCGTGAAATCGCTGCGCGCGCGGCTGTCGTTGTGAAATACGCTGGGCATCAGCATGAGCTGGTCGCCGGCCCCGGCCAGCTGCCACTGCAGGCGTCCGCTGAGATTGAGGCCGCTGCGCGTGGCCAGCGTCTGGCTGGTGGCGGTTTCCAGCGCCACGAGTCCGCCGCTGGCCAGGTCTTCTTCGGTGGTCTCGCTGCTGCCGCTGGACAGGTTCTGGTTGCGGAAGGCGCCCGCAGTGAGGTTGTAGGTGAGCGGCCCGCGGTTGTCGTTGTGGGTCCAGCTCAGGCTGGGCGAGAACTCACCGTTCTCGAATGCGGTGCCCAGGCGCAGGTCGTTGATGCGGCGCCTGAAGCCTTCGCGCGTGACGATATTGATGGTGCCGGCAATCGCCCGCGCCCCGGTTTCGGCGGTGGGCGCGCGCAGGATCTCGATGCGTTCGACCTGCTCCGAGGTCAGCGATTCCAGGCTGAAACCGCGCGGAATGCGCTGGCCGTCGATGAGCAGCTGCGTGAAGCCACCGCCCAGCCCGCGCAGGCGCGGCGGTCCGCCGCGGCCGGGGGCGCCGGGTGTGGTGACGCCGGGCAGCCGGCGCAGCACCTCGCCCACGGTGGCGTCGCCGAACTTGTCGATCTCGTCGCGGCCGATCACGATCTTGGCCGCGGTGGACTGGCGGCGCAGGTCGGTATCGGTCTCGCGGCCGCCGGTGATCTCCACCTGCTGGCCCCTGGAGGGCTCGGGTGCCGGTGGCGGCGTGCCGGCGGGCGGCACGAGTGAGACCGGCGGGGCCGACGCCGCAGCTGCCGGCGCCGAGGCGGTGGCGCTGGGTGCCGCGGAGGGCGCGGACGCGGGCCCCGCAGCCGCCTGGGCCTGCACCGCCGCGGCGGCGCACGCCAGGACCAGGCCGAGCGGACTGCGCGTGGCGGCGGCGGGTGGCATCACGCCATTGTCGATGCGGCCTGGCGCGGCCGCTGCGCCTGAACGCGGCCGAGCCACGGGGCGCTGCACGCGCCCTGGCGCCGGGTCAGCCGCGGGGGCGCAGGGGCAGGCTCAGCTGCCCCGGCGCATGCGGCCGCTGCAGCACGGCTGGCGCGGCCGTCGGGTGGGCGGGCCGCACGGGTGCCACCAGGCGGCCGGATCCGACAAGAACGGGGGCATGAAGCCGGGGACTCATCACGGGTCTATCGGCCGGCCGCGGCCCGACTTGAGCCCGCGTCGCGCCTGATTGCCAAACTAGGGGCGCGCGGGCATGAACACTGGTCGCGGCGCGAACGCTTGCCTATAGTGGCCAACGGCGGCCACCCCCCGGAGACACCCCATGAGCCAGCGTCCCCATGTCTGCTTCGACCGCATCCTGCCGCGCGAACTGATGCGCCCGCAGGCCACCGTCACGCGCGGCGGCCGCCTGCGTGGCGTAGCGCCGCTGGGCAAGACCTGGATGAACGGCAGCACGCTGCGCGTGCGCTTCATGGGCGGCAGCGCGGCGCAGCGCGCCAAGGTGAAGGAGCAGGCCGGCTGGTGGCAGGCCGTGGCCAACCTGAAGTTCGAGTTCAACGACGCGCCCGACGCCGAGATCCGCATCGGCTTCGACGCCAGCGACGGCGCCTGGTCTTATATTGGCACCGACTGCCGCAGCATCCCGCGCAACGAGGCCACCATGAACCTGGGTTTCATGGACGGCGGCACCGCGGCGCACGAATTCGGCCACGCCATCGGTCTGGCGCACGAACACCAGAACCCGGCCGGCGGCATTCAGTGGAACGAGGCGGTGGTGATCCGCGAGATGGCCGGTTCGCCCAATTTCTGGGACGAACAGACCACGCGCCACAACATCCTGGCCCGTTACCGCGCCGACCAGGTGAACAGCACGAAATTCGACCCGGCATCGATCATGCTGTACTTCTTCCCGGCCGCATGGACGACCAATGGCGTCGGCACCGAGGCCAACGAGGTGCTGTCGGCGATGGACAAGCAGTTCATCGCCGGCGCGAAGATGTACCCGGGCAAGGGCCCCACCGTCGACATCGCCACGCCGCTGGAGGTGGGCGCGCGCCGGCGCACGGCGGCCGCCATCGGCAAGTTGGGCGAGGAAGACCTGTTCCGCTTCACCGCGAAGACCACCGGCAAGCACATCGTCGATACGCGCGGCCCCACCGATATGGTGATGAAGCTCTTCGGCCCCGACAGCCCCACCGCCCTGATCGCCGAGGACGACGACTCCGGCCTGGGCAGCAATGCCCGCATCGCGGCCGACCTCCTGCCCGGCGACTACTGGGTGCAGGTGCGCCATTACAACCGGGCCAGCGGTTTGGGGGACTACACGATCAAGGTGCGCCGGGGCTAGTGTCGCGCACCGGAAGTCCGCGAACCTTTCAGCGCATCGCAGATCCCGCTCCGGCCACCGGCGGAGCTGGCGCTGCAGGAGCAGCCCGTCGTGGTGGTCGGGCTTCCATCTGTCCGTTGGTGTTCTCGTTCTCCGATCGGCGCGGCCTTCGGGTCACGGTGCCGGCCTGGGGAACGCGCCAATGACAGTCTGCGCGTAGCAGGTTGGCTACACATTGTGCGAATACGCCCTGCCACCTTTCCTCCGATTCGCGTTAGACCCGAGGTCAGCGCCGAAGTCGGAGCTGTCTGGTGCGAGGGCCAGTCGCTGACCCAGTTCATCGAGGAGGCGGTCGTCGCGGCCGCGGCTTGGCGTCGCGTGCGGGCCGAGTTCGTCACCCGCGGCTGACCCGGCAGCCTGCGCGTTTCTCCCTGTTTCGTGTCCGGTCTTGTCCCGCGGGGCCGCTCGCGTGCGCGGCAGGCGCCCGAGCCCAACAGCCACGACCCGCCACGACGACGGTCAGCAGGTCGGATCCGGAGGGCGGGTTTGACCGCTCCTGCCGCGGCGCGGAGGGGCAGGGTTCTGTTGTTCCTCGTCAAGTGGACTTCCGCCCGGTGCGGTGAAATATCAGTGACCGGACAACTGCCTGCCCAGGCCCGGACTCCCAATCTCCAGGAGAGGACTGCGACATGAGCGTCAACACCGCCCGAACAGAACCCCCCACGCAACACGCCGGGCTTCGCGCCTGGGTCGAGCAGATCGCATCACTCTGCAAGCCCGACCAGGTGTACTGGTGCGACGGCTCGCAGCGCGAATACGACGAGATGTGCGAACTGCTCGTCAAGGGGGGCACCTTCATCAGGCTCAACCCCGCGAAGCGGCCGAACTGCTTCCTGGCGCGCTCGCACCCGTCGGACGTCGCGCGCGTCGAGGAGCGTACCTTCATCTGCTCGGCCAGCAAGGACGACGCCGGCCCCACCAACAACTGGGCGCCGCCGGCCGAGATGCGTGCGACGCTGAAGGGCCTGTTCGACGGCTGCATGCGCGGGCGCACGATGTACGTGATCCCGTTCAGCATGGGCCCGATCGGCTCGCCGATCGCCAAGATCGGCGTCGAGATCACCGACAGCCCGTACGTGGTGGTCAACATGGCGATCATGACGCGCAGCGGCGCCAAGGTGCTCGAGGCGCTCGGCAGCGACGGCGCCTTCATCCCCTGCGTGCATTCGGTGGGCGCGCCGCTCGCCCCGGGGCAGCAGGACGTGTCGTGGCCGTGCGAGGGCGACGTCGCGCGCAAGTACATCGTGCACTTCCCCGAGACCCACCAGATCTGGTCGTACGGGTCGGGCTACGGCGGCAATGCGCTGCTCGGCAAGAAGTGCCTGGCGCTGCGCATCGCGTCGGTGATGGCGCGCGACGAGGGCTGGCTCGCCGAGCACATGCTGATCATGGGCGTCCAGGCGCCGTCGGGCGAGAAGACCTACCTTGGCGCCGCGTTCCCGAGCGCCTGCGGCAAGACCAATCTCGCGATGCTGGTGCCGCCCAAGGGTTTCGGAGGCTGGAAGGTGCTGCCGGTGGGTGACGACATCGCGTGGATCAAGAACGCGCCCGACGGCCCGCTGCGCGCGATCAACCCCGAGTCGGGCTTCTTCGGCGTCGCGCCAGGCACCAACATGTCGTCGAACCCGAACGCGATGGCGTCGGTGAAGGCCAACACGATCTTCACCAACGTCGCGCTCACCGACGACGGCGACGTGTGGTGGGAGGGCATGGACGGCGATCCTCCGGCGCACGTGATCGACTGGAAGGGCGAGGACTGGAATCCCGGCTGCGGCCGCCCCGCCGCGCACCCGAACGCGCGCTTCACCGCGCCGGCGCGCCAGTGCCCCAGCATCGACCCCGAATGGGAGAACCCGCAGGGCGTGCCGATCTCTGCGTTCGTCTTCGGCGGCCGCAGGAGCAAGGACCTGCCGCTCGTGTTCCAGGCCTTCAACTGGGCGCATGGCGTGTACCTGGCGGCGACGATGGGATCGGAGGCCACCGCGGCAGCGATCGGCCAGGCCGCGATGCGCCGCGATCCGATGGCGATGCTGCCGTTCTGTGGCTACAACATGGCCGACTACTTCACGCACTGGCTCAACATCGGCCGCCGCGTGGCGAACCCGCCGCGCATCTTCCGCGTCAACTGGTTCCGCAAGGACGACAACGGCAAGTTCCTGTGGCCGGGCTTCGGCGAGAACATGCGCGTGCTGAAGTGGATCGTCGACCGCGTTCAGGGCCGCGGCTTCGCGGTCGAGAGCCCGTACGGCTGGATGCCGCGCCACGACGACATCGAGTGGAAGGGCCTGGACTTCAAGAACGACACCTTCTACGAGCTGATGTCGGTGAGCCGCAGCGCCGGCAGCCACGAAGCGCAACAGCACGAGGAGCTGTTCGACCGCTTCTTCGACCGCCTCCCCAAGGAGTTCGTCTTCGAGCGCGAACTGTTGCGCTCGCGGTTGTGGCGCTCGCCCGAGCGCTGGGAACTCGCTCACGAGTGATCCTCACGGCGTTCGCATGGTGCCGATGACGGATCGGCCTCGCGTTCGGGCGTGAGGCCGACTCCGTCGACCCCCGCGTCCCCGCGCCCGGGCACCGGCTCGGCCCGGCATCGCTCGGAAGTCGACGCTGCGCTCAGCCCGGCGGCATCCGTGAACGCCGCGCCTGAACCCAGGGGAACAACGCGAAGGCCAGTTGCCCCGCCAGTCCCACCTGGTGCGGCAACTGTGAGTACAGCGCCAGGTGTTCCGCCAGGCTGCGCCCGGCCAGCAGCGTCGACAGAGCGGCCTCGGCCAGCATCAGCAGCAGGAAGGCGATGGCACCCATCCGCACCGCCGAAGGGGGCAATAGCGGCCAGCGCCGCAGGATGCGTGTGCAGACCAGCCAGGCGATGGTCAGGATCAGCGGCAGTTCCACCAGCACCGCCGCCAGCTCGCCCCACAGCGGCACCAGGACCAGCGTGCGCAGCACGCCCAGCACGAAGCCCGCAGCGAAGACTGCGGCGACGTAGGCAGTGCCGGTGAAGAGAGTTCGCATCATGGTGATCGACGAGCTTGCTCGTCAGGCGCGGAGACCTCGATGACCGCCCCATCCCGCGTGAGCATGGCGCGACAACGGTCCCGCTCGGGCAGAACGCCGGCAGATGCCACAGCCACCCACATCGCGCCGATGATCGGGCCGTCCCAGCACGGCGCCATGTGGCGTTGCAGGATGGGCAACACCACCGCAAAGGCGGCGAAAGCCGGCGCCCAGACGGCGAGCACAAAGACCGGGTGCTTGCCGGTGATCTCGCCGAACCAACTGCAGGTGGTCTCGGGGAAGAAGATGTGCGGCCCCGGAATTCCCCAAGATATCGCGAACGTGACCAGCGTGAACGGCAGCAGAGCCACCGTGGGGGCTGGCCGTTCATGGGCGCTGGTGTCCGGTGCCATGGCGTGGAATCCCTTTCGCGGTGGCTCGTCGAGCATGCATGCCCCGGCCCGTTCGGGCCCGTCATCGTCGACCACAACAGGCAGCGGCCGACGATGACTCTGTCTACCTCGACTCCGACAGCAGCTTGACGACCTCGGCCCGAACCGCAGCGTCGTGCCCCACCAGCAAGTGGCCCCCGTGGTCGAAGCCGACGAACTTCGCGCCAGGGATGCGGCTGGCGGTGTACTGGGCCGCCGCGTAGGTGCCGAAGCCGTCGTCGCGCGCGCTGACCACGAGCGTCGGCGTGCGGACCGTCTCCAGCGCGTAGGGGCCGAGACGTCTGCCCAGGCGCGTGTCGTCGCGCAGACCGGCCGCACGCGCCGACACCGGCAGGATGCGCCCGGCCAGGTCGTTCACGCGCGCGCGCTCCTCGCTGCTGCCGGCGGCCACCTGCTCGGGCGGCGTGGCCAGGACATGACGGATGAGCGGATCGCGGGCGACGTGCAACGCCGTCCAGAACAGGAAGTCCGAGCCGAGCAGGCGAAGCAGCAGCGCGTCCTTGTCGTCCGACACGGGCGGCGCGGAGTCGGTCACCGTGCCGGGCTTGTAGGCGATGGGAACGACGAGTACGAGCGCGCTGACACGGCTCGGGTGGCGGATGGCCGTCTGCATCGCCGACGGGCCGCCCGCAGAGAAGCCCATGACGGCGGCCTTGGCTATGCCCAGGGCGTCGAGCAGGCAGATGTTCGCGTCGGCCTGCGCCTCGGGCGAGGCATCGGCGGGCCGCGGCGTGCGCAGGTAGCCGAAGCGCGACATCGCGATCACGCGCACACCCTGCTGCACCAGCGGCCGCGCCCAGGCCATGCCCTGATCGTGGCCGCCGCCGCTGCCGTGGATCACCAACAGCGGGATGCCGTCGCCTGTCTGCTGGACTTCGATCGGGCCGCAGCGGGTGGCGACGATCACGCTGCCTTGCGCGGTGCGCGCGGCGGCGGCGGCCAGATCAGCCTCGAAGCGGGAACGGATCAGCAGCGCGACGACCAGAGCGAACGCGATCACGATGGCGAGGACGACCCACACGGGCTTGTGTTTCATGGCGGCCGTTGACGGGTGCCGGCGGATGAACGGCGGATCCTGGCCCAGGCCCGGTCCCGGACGAGGAGCGCCGAAGGCATGCACAGTAAGGCCAGCGCCGCGACCGGGACAAGTGCCAAGTCGGGTGCAAAGGCAAACAGGATCGCCGCGTTCAAGCCGATGGCATGCAAGGCCAGGACCATCGCGATCGCGACCACCAGCAGCCCCGCGGACCAGCGCGCACGACGTGCGCGTGCAGCCCTGCAGGCCAGGTCAAGAAGTCCGATCACCCCCAGCGCGGCAGCCGCATTGAACGGCACGCAGGACTGGCGCGGGCTCGGCCCCTGCGGCACCGGTTGGCCGCGCAGCAGGTTCACCACGCCGATCGGCAAACGGCTCCTCACGGCTCTCACTTCGTTGAAGGGCAATTCAGTGTTGGCGTTGAGCAGCACCAGAACGGCTTGCCGGGTATCCGGCAGCAGGGTCACGTGCTGCGCCACCGGCACCCCGAACCACATGCGGTGGAGGGCCGTCATGCCCTCTTGCCACGCGCCAGCTCGCCGATGCTGGCGGTGCTGCCTTGCAGCAGCAGTGCGATGCCATTGTCGCGCGAGAAGCCGCTGGTCTGGTTGAGCAGGTGGCGCAGCGTGATGCGCCCCGACGCTTCGCCATCCATGACGCGAAACCAGGGCGGCACACGCTGCACCGTCGCCAAATCCGCGCACGTGCGCCGGGCTCCCCGGCTGCACGATTGCGATGCCCGGAATGCCTGAGGCCTGGCGCGAGTGCGACGCCAAGCCGGAGGCGATGGCGAAGAACCGGGAGGGTACGGTCGGGCATGCGATCAATCCGTTGCCTGGCTCGCAGCCAGCTGGCCGGGCGCTTGGGGCTCACCGGCGTGCTGTGCATTGTGCTGTGGGTGGCGGGTCTTTCGGGGCTGGCGGCCTGCGCACATCGGCAGCCAGAGCGCGCGCCCGTGGCTGAGCTCGTGCCGGCACCACCCTGCCGCTGCGCTGGCAGGGTGGTGCCGGGCCCGCGGCCAACCCGGCAGGGCGGCCCCATGTCTTTGGCCAGCACGCCACGGCGCGCGAGCAGCTTCGTCAGCCGGGTGATGATCGACTGCAGCAGTGGCTGGAATCCGTCGTCGGTGCAGGCACCGACTTCGACGGGCTCCCGCGCGCCGTCGCCGCCGCACCGGTACTCGCGGATCTGACCTATTCGGGCGCAGCACCGCTGGCGCCGGCGGCGCAGGCGGTCAAGGCCGAGGTCGAGCTGCCCGACACCTTCTCGATGGGGGGTTCGTATCAGGTGAATTCGCAGTGGCGCGTGCTCGCCGACTACTCCTGGACCGGGTGGAGTTCGATCCAGTCGCTCGACATCCAGAGTGCATCCACCGGCGCGCGGGTCACGGGCGTCGAACTCAAGTTCAAGGACAGCTGGCGGGTCGGCCTCGGTGCCGAATATCAGTTGAACCAACCGTGGCTGCTGCGCACGGGACTCGCCTACGACAGGTCACCGGTGCAGGACGAATACCGCACGCCGCGCCTTCCCGACTCCGACCGCATCTGGCTGGCCTTCGGCGCGCGTTATCAGCCGGGCCCGACGATGTGGTTCGACTTCGGCTACACGTATCTCTTTGTCGATGACGCGTCCAGCCACCTGCAGCCGCCCGGGCCTCTCCCCGGAACGCTCAACGGCACCTACACGGGCGACGTTCAAGTCCTCGGGGTGCAGGCGACGCTCCGGTTCTGATCCGCTGGGGGGGGGGGCGGGAAAGGCCCAGGGGCCGGCGCCCCCATGCAGGCCGTTGCCGAGGCCAGATCGATCCGCCACGCCTCGACGATCCTCGCTTCCTCTCCGCCGCAGAGCGCACCCTGCCGGCGCGGCGGCGCACGACCATCGCGCCGATGGGCTTCGGCGCCGTGGTCGGACGCCTCGGCCTGCCGAACCCACCGTCGACGCTCGCGGCGCCGGGGTAGCTGCTGTCTTCAGGTTCAAGGGGCTAGCAAGGACACACCCAGGCGGTTGAGAAGACCCGCAGCGACGGTCCGGGCACTGCCCTCCTTGTCGTGGGTCACGCCAAATGCGCTGAGATCGGCATCCAGCACCAGCATGGCCAGGCCATGCACGGCCGACCAGGCCAACAGGCAGCGCTCCTGCAGCGTGTGTATGTCCACGCCACGGTGCTCGAGTGCGGCCGAGAGCGACCATGCCAACGCCTGCGCCGTTGCCGCGCTGGCCCGCTTCAGCGCCGGGTCGTCGGCATCGAGCCGGTCGCTGCGGAACATCAGCCTGAAGTGCGCCGGGTGGTCGAGCGCGAAATCGACGTAGGCGCGGCCGACCGCCGCAAGACGCTGCTCAGGGCTGTCGTCTGCCTCCAGGGCGTAGCGCTGCATGCGCAGCTCCATACGTTCAAAGCCGGCCGTGGCAAATGCCGTGAGCAGGCCACGTGCATCGCCGAAATGGTGAGCGGGCGCGCCGTGCGAAACACCGGCCCGGCGCGCGCACTCTCTGAGAGAGAAGGCCTCGACGCCTCGTTCCAGCAGCAGCGCTTCGGCTGCACTGAGAAGGGCCTCCCGCAGCGTGCCATGGTGGTACTCGCCTTGTCGCCTTGCGTCGCCTCTGCGCGTCTTGGCCTGATCCTTGACCTGACTCGACGCGACCTTCTGCTCCGGGTGCATTGGGCAAGTATAGGTTGACGCTGTCTAGATACACCCCTACAGTCTGTATCTAGACAGTGACTAGACACCTGGTGAGCAACCCCTTGCGGCATGCGCGGGGCTGGCGACACCACCAACCGGAGCCAACCATGTGGGACACGATCGTTCTCGGCTCGGGCATCGCCGGTCTCACGGCGGCCGCTGCGCTGGCACACCGCGGGCAGCGCGTGCTGGTGCTCGAACAGCACCTGACGCCCGGCGGGCAGACGCAGACCTTCCAGCGCCAGGGCTGGACCTTTGCCACTGGCGTGCACTACATCGGGGGTGTCGGGCCGTTTCCAGGACCCGACGGCCAGTTCGGCCGCCTGCTGGCCTGGTTGAGCAATGACCAGTTGGCCTTCGCGCCTTGCGGCAACCCCTACGACATCGTGCGCCTGCCTGGCCTGGAGTTCGGCATCGAGCACCCGGAAGCGGCATACCGGCAGCGTCTGCTCGAACGCTTCCCGCACCAGCGGATCGCCATCGATCGCTGGTTCGGGCAGATGGCGCAGGCCCGGCGTGCGGCAATGTCGCTGTTTGCCATGCGCGGCATGCCCGCGCCCCTGGCTTGGGGCCTGAAGCTGTGGCGCGGTGCCGAGGTCGAAGCGATGTCGCGCCGCACGCTGGCTGAGGCCTTGGCCGAAGTGCCCGATCCCCAACTGCGCGCCATCCTCGGCGCACGTTGGGGGGACTACGGTGCGCCGCCGGAGCATGCACCCTTGCTGGAACATGCGCTGGTGACCGGTTCCTACAACGCCGGCGCCTGGTTTCCTGTCGGCGGGCCGTCGCGCTTCGCACAAACGCTGCTCTCGGTGGTGCAGGGCGCCGGCGGCGCGGTCGAACTCGGTGCTTCAGCTGAGCGCATCGTCGTCGAGGGCGGCCGCGTGGCCGGCGTCGACTTCTCGCAGCACGGTCAACCCCACAGCGTCCGTGCGCCGCGAGTGATCTCGGCCATCGGTGCTCCCAACACCGCCGCCTGCCTGGCTGAGTCCGCTGCGCGGGAGTGGCAGGCCGAACTGCTCGGCTTCAAGCCGGGACTCGCCTACCTGTCGCTCTACCTCGGGTTCGAGGGCGACATCGAAGCCGCGGGGGCGAGCGCGGCCAATGTGTGGATCTACGAGAGCCTGGACATCGGCAGCGCCTGGCGGCAGCCCGCGGACGAGGACGCGCCTGGGTTGTTCGTGTCCTTCCCGTCGCTGAAAGACCCACGCAGCGGCGACAAGCCCACCGCTGAGGTGCTGGCGCTGTGCGAAGCGGCGCCCTTCGAGGGTTGGCTGGGTCGACCGGCAGGCGAGCGCCCCGAGGACTATCTCGCCTTCAAGGCCTGGGTCGAGGCGCGGCTGCTGACACAGTTCGGGCGCCACTTTCCGGCCCTGGCGCCGATGATCCGCTTCCACGAGCTCGCCACACCGCTGACGCAACAGCACTACGTGAGGGCTCCTCAGGGCGCGATGTACGGCATCGTGATGGACGCCGGGCGCCTGGCTTCCGGCGCACTGAACGTGCGCACGCCGGTAAAGGGTCTGCTGCTCGCAGGACAAGATGTCTCGGGCGCCGGCGTACAGGCCTCAGCCATGAGCGGCTTGATGGCGGCCGCGGCCCTTGAACCTGCATTGCTGCGGCAACTGATGGGCTGAGCCGCTCGGATCAGCACGCCCCACAGAGGCGGACCCGGCTTCGGGTCAAAGATGCCGGCCACCTCGTCGGGCAGGCCGAGCGGCGGCCTCTTGACCGAGAGATCGGGCCACCCGACTTCGGCCAAGGGTTCAGTCCCACCGGGCACGACATGAGGTCTCGATCGGCTGAGCTGCCTCTGTCCGGAACGGCAGTTGAATGGCTTGGCCCGCCACTGGCGGTGACGGCCAGGATCTGGCGCCCGTGGATGGCAGGTCCGGGGCAAGTTGGTTGTTGAGTCCGACTCGCCGAACCGCCGACGCTCGGTGCCGAATCGGCTTGCGCTGCATTTCTCTGGTGATAGACTTGTGGTTATCAATTGGGAGTCATCCGCATGTACGCTGCAGTGGTCGAGCCGGGCAAGATCGCGCAGGTTCTGGGCCTTCGTCGAAGGGTCACCTCGGTCGAACAGCTCGAGAAACAGGTGGAGGCCGGGTTGCCCAAGGCCTCACTCGGCGCCGTGGCGCGCTACGTCTACGGCAACTCGCCCGATGCGGTGGCCCTGATGCAGCGAGTCATTCCTTCGGCCACGTTCCACCGCCGGGGCGAAGAGCTGAAGCCGCAGGAGGGCGAACGGGTCGAACGCCTGGCGCGGGTGATCGCTACCGCAGAGTATGTGTGGAACAGCGCCGATGACGCGCGCGTGTTCCTGTCCAGCCCCCATGCCATGCTCGGCGGCAAGCGGCCGATCGAGGTGGCCCTGACGGAACTGGGAGCACGCCGGGTCGAAAACCTGCTCTGGTCGTTGTTCCATGGCGTTGCCGCCTAAGTCTCGAGCCAGGGCAACGACCACCCGGCAAGCAAAATCGCAAGCTTGGCAGGCTTGGCGCATCGCCGACGGGCGGTTCGACGTGTTCAGCCCGGTGGGCGCCTCGCTGGTGGGTGGCCGCTGGAACTCACCTGGCCTCGGAGTCGTCTATGCCAGCCGGTCCTACGCGGGCGCCATGCTGGAGTGCCTGGCCCATGCGGGAATCGGGCGCGTGCCCAAGACGCACGTGGCGATCGAGATCGCCATCGCGGCTGCCGTGAGCGTCGAGCAACATGGTGAGAGCAGCCTGCCTGCCGGTTGGGACCATGCGGACCTGCACGTGGCCCGCGCCTTCGGCGATGCTTGGATACGTGAGCGGCGAACGGCCGTGCTGGTGGTTCCTTCGGTCGTTGCGCGCCGGGAGGTGAACGTGCTTCTGAATCCGCGACACGCCGACTTCAAGAGGATCGTTGCCGGAAACCCTGAACCCGTGATCTGGGACGCGCGGCTGTTTGGGCGGCACTGACCGCCAGTTCGCACGCAGCAAGGCAAAGCGGCTGACGAAGCGCGCACGCTGCAGCTGCAGGCGGCGGCCACCGTTCACCGGATCGCCTTTGGCCCAGCGAGCGCTTCACGGCCACGAATCCTGATGGCCCGATACCCGATCTGGCTAGGAACGTTGAGCTGACAGGCCCGAGGACCGGCCCTTCAGCCTGTGCCCACCCGAACGGCTGCTCTCCGAGTCGACCTTGGAATGGCGGTCCCGGCCATGAGCCGGCATTCGGGACCGTCGGGCGAGTACCCGGTCAAGACTGATCCCAGACATCCGCGCTTTACGGACCGAGCGGCGGCGTCGACGGTCAGCGGTCATTCAACGACAGCGACGACCGACGTCCGCTGCACTGCCACCAGCGGCCACTCGATTGCCTCCGGGCCAAGTTCAGGCCAGAATGACCGCTGACGCAGCTGGCGACCGGCGGCGCTCGACCCGGAGCCAATCGCCGCAGCCGAACCATCGAACTCGACGTTGAGAGGCAGCCGGTCGGGCCCGCAGTCGCACCGCGTCCTCCGTCAGCTTGGCATGGATGCCAGCGTCGGTTTCGCGACGGCATAGGCACGCGCCGATGCGGTGGATGCAGCGGTGCGGGGTGCCAAACGAAATCCAGAACTCACCCCCCTCCGCGCTGCGGGCAGCCCCTCGGGTTGCGTGCGGCCGATGGCTTGAGTGCACCTTGCCGCTCCGAGATCCACACATCGCGACGCGTCGACGGCACTTCACGCGGCGCAGATTGCACTCGTCGCATGGAGCTCGACTGGGTGAATGCCAGTCGGCACAGTGGGTACCTGTCGCTTAACAACCCACAGGAGGGCTCCATGCCTCACCACAGCCTCGGCACGGCGCGAACACAAGAACCTTTTCTGCTGCAGGCCCCTGGAGGACCGAGCGCGCAGTGTCTGCGCCGCTGGGCCTCCAGGTGGGCTGCGATGCCGCTGCTCTGTGCCGCAGCGCTAGTCGGCATGCCGGCCAGCGTGATCGCGCAGGTGGGCCTGACGCAGTGGAAGTCACCCACGCTGGCTCAACCGGCGACGCTGGTGTATCCCACCGAGACCGTGTCGCGCTCGACGACGTTCGGCCCGTTCACACTGGAAGTTGCTGTCGACGCACCGGTCACGCCGGGGCGCCATCGCCTGGTCGTGCTCTCGCACGGCACGGCCGGCAGTCCGCTGCCCGACCACGCGTTGGCAGCCCAGCTGGCGCGCGCAGGCTTTGTCGTCGCGCAGGTGCTTCACGACGGGGACAACCACCTCGACCAGCGGCTCGCCGGTCCCGAGTCGTTCCGGCTGAGAGCTTGTGAAGATTTGGGATAACCCCGACAGCCGCGAGCGAGATGGGCCGTTGAAGTGGCATGAGCACTGATACGACTGATCTGACGCCGAGCGAAGGGCAAGACCTCTTCGGGCCCA
>Ga0138256_10001291_pt1 | contig 27032 bp, 23 predicted proteins | sample KNB2016incub_MG_FD_105486 | JGI IMG/M metagenome (GOLD analysis project Ga0138256, IMG submission 105486) | Active sludge microbial communities from wastewater in Klosterneuburg, Austria - KNB2014incub_MG | ecosystem: Engineered > WWTP > Activated sludge > Unclassified | place: Austria...
ACACCCATTATGGATTAAGTACTTTTGGTATGAAATTGTTAAGGCGCTAATCTGTTACGACTTTTCCAGATTCTCCGTCAGGTACGAGTTTACCGTGTCTTACAACTTGTCTACGTGTCTACGTGTCTACTTGTTTACCTACACCCCACCGACTATAATTCGCCCCAATGAAGCGCATTCTTATTTTCTTTCTTCTTTCCTCTTTCATTATCGCCTCTTGTAGTTCATCTTCCCAATCCTCTTCCGACTCATCCACAAAATATATCGAAAACAAAGGCTCGGATACGATCGTGAATCTCGCGCTCGCGTGGGCAGAACGATACCAGAACGAACACGCGGACGTGCGGATTTCGGTCACGGGCGGAGGCTCTGGCACGGGCATCGCCGCGCTGATCAACAACACGGTGGACATTGCGAGCGCGTCGCGCAGTATCAAAGAGGAAGAGATCGAAGCGGCGAAGGCGAACGGCGTGGAGCCTGTGGAGCATGTCATCGCGCGCGACGCGATTGCGGTGATCGTGAATCCTGAAAACTCCGTTTCGGAATTGACGCTTCAACAACTCTCCGATATTTACAGCGGCAAGATTACCAACTGGAACGAAGTCGGCGGCGAAGATCGTCCCATCGTGCGGCTTTCACGCGAGACCAACTCTGGCACGCATGTTTATTTTTTAGAAACAGTCTTGCGATTAAGCGACAAGGAAAATAAAACGTTGTTTTCAACAGATACATTATTATTACCATCGTCGGAAGGCATCATCCTTGAAGTGCGACAAAACCCAAACGCGATCGGCTACGACGGATTAGGATATGTGCCTGACGATCTGAAGATGATCGCCATCGCAAAGCAAGACGGCGCGCCGTACGTTTTGCCTGCCATCGCAACGGTCAACGATAAAAGTTATCCGATCGCGCGCGATCTTTATATGTATACGGACGGCGAACCGACGGGCGTCGTCAAACAATATCTCGATTGGATTCTTTCGGACGAAGCGCAGGAGATCGTGGCGAAGCTTGGCTTTGTACCTGTACATTGATGTCGTTGCGAGGGCAATGCTCTTTTGCCCGAAGCAATCTCCCACGCATGAGGGGATTGCTTCGTCGCAACGAACGCTCCTCGCAATGACATATGGAGTTGTATGGAAAAATCTTTGAACTGGCGTGAATTCATTATCACGCGACTCATCCAAACCTCGGGCTACTCCGCCATCGTGTTCGTCGCGCTGATATTTTTCTTCCTCCTCCGCGAAGGCATCCCCACGCTCGGCGAAGTGAAACTCTCCAACCTCCTCAGCGCGCGTTGGTATCCCATCGAAAATTATTTTGGGATTCTGCCGCTCATCACAGGCTCGCTCGTCGTCACCATCGGCGCGATGTTGATCGCGTTTCCATTGGGCATCGGCACAGCCGTTTACATTTCAGAAATCGCCCCGCGTTGGATGCGCGAGATTCTCAAACCTCTTGTTGAACTGCTCGGCGGACTCCCCTCGGTCGTGTTGGGATTTCTTGGGATTCTGCTCGTCTCACCGTTCTTACGCGTCTTTCTGGACCTGCCAACTGGTCTGACCGCGTTTACAGGGTCCCTCCTCCTCGGCGGGATCGCGGTGCCGACCATCGTGTCTGTCGCGGAGGACGCGCTTGATGCAGTTCCGCGTTCGTATCGTGAAGGCGCATGGGCGCTCGGCGCGACTCGCTGGCAGACGATCTGGCGCGTCACCCTCCCCGCCGCGAAATCTGGCGTGCTGACTGCCGTCATGCTAGGAGTCGGACGCGCTATCGGCGAAACAATGACCGTGATGATGGTGACGGGCAACGCGCCTGTGCTTGCAATCAAACTGGGAAGTTGGTTCTCCCCCGTCCGCACGATGACGGCGACCATCGCCGCCGAAATGGGCGAGGTCGCGAATGGAAGCGTCCACTATCACACGCTGTTCTTCATTGGCATGGTGCTGTTCCTGATCTCATTGGGCGTAAACATCGCCGCGTCTTCGGTGGTCTTCCGCGCGAAGAAACGCGCGGAGAGAATCCTTTCTTGAAAACACTTTTTGATAAGTCCACTTGACAAAAAGTATTACTTTATGTAAAGTATGGCTATGGTTATTGAGAGAGATATTTACAAGTTGATCGCCCCAGTGCTTCAATCTCCTGAAGCAGTGGTTATTACGGGAATGAGGCGGGTTGGGAAAACTACCCTGCTTAACTATATCTATGAACAGATACCGTCTCAAAACAAACTATATTTGGATCTTGAAAATCCTCGCAACCAACTCTTTTTTCAAGAAGTGGACTACAACGCCGTAAAAAAGAACCTGGAGTTGCTCGGTTTGCAAAAAGATTCGCGCGCGTATGTGTTTCTGGATGAAATCCAATGGGTAAAACAACTGCCGTCGGTTGTGAAATACCTCATAGATACATATCAAATCAAATTCATTTTAAGCGGGTCTTCCAGTTTTTACCTAAAGAATCAGTTTTCCGAATCGTTGTCAGGGCGTAAGTTTATTTTCGAACTCTATCCCCTGAACTTTACCGAGTTTTTACGAATTCAACAGGCGCCCGAACCTCAGGAAGAACACAGACAGGCATCGCCCGCTCTGTATGCCACCTATAAATCCTATATGGATGAATACTTGAAGTATGGCGGGTTCCCAGGTGTCGTGGTGAAAACGACCGATGCTGAAAAACGCGCCGCGTTGGATGATATTTTCACCTCGTATTATCAATTGGAAGTGTTGCAATTCAGCGACTTTCGCAAGAGTCATAAAATACGAGATTTGCTCTTCTTATTAATGGAGCGCACAGGCGCCAAATTCGATGCCCAGAAACTTGCCTCTGTATTAGGAGTTGCGCGACAAACACTGATGGAGTACATGGCTTTTCTTGAAGGCACCTATTTCCTCAAGGTTATCAAACCTCATACAGTCAATAAAGACGTGGAAATACGGAAATCAGGAAAGATCTATATTTGCGACCCTGGGCTTGTTCGTCAATTTTCACAAGTGGACGAGGGCGCCTTGTTCGAGAACGCTGTTTTTTGGAATTTGCAACGGGCTGAAAAAGTGCAATACTATCAACGAAAGAACGGCGCAGAGATAGATTTTGTCGTCAACGGCGACCGTGCGTATGAAGTAAAACTTCATGCCAGTCGGGAAGATTTTAATAAACTGCAAAACCTCGCGCGAAATATCGGCATCGAATCTGCCAGCATCGTCAGTCGTGAATATGTCTCCATGCAGGATGTTTTGTACCTATTCAATTTATGAGAACCATCACCAATCTCCTCACCCTCAACCGCCACCTCACCGAGCGAATCGGATTCACTGCCATCACGTTAATGGCAATGGTGACTGTGTTGCCCATCGTCGGCACAGTGATTTACATCCTCATCCAAGGCGCGCCTGCCATTTCACTGGAATTCATCACTGGCTTCCCCCGCGATGGGATGCGCGAAGGCGGAATCCTGCCCGCTATTATTGGCACGTTGTATCTAGCGCTTGGTACAGCCATCTTTTCTGTCCCGCTTGGGATCGCGGCGGCGATCTATCTTTCAGAATACGCCTCCGACACGCCACTCACGCGCACGATTCGAATCGCTATCATCAACCTCGCAGGGATTCCATCCGTCGTCTACGGCTTGTTCGGGCTGGGACTGTTCGTACTCTTCCTCAACTTCGGCACCTCCATCCTCGCCGCCTCGTTGACGCTCTCCATTATGACTCTGCCCGTCATCATCAGCACCGCCGAGGAGGCGTTACGCGCCGTACCGCAATCCTTCCGCACGGTGAGCATATCCCTCGGCGCAACTCGCTGGCAGACGATTCGTCGCATCGTTTTAAAAGAAGCATTGCCTGGCATACTCACAGGAGTCATTCTCGGTCTCAACCGCGCCGTCGGCGAGACCGCTCCGATTCTGTTCACAGGCGCGGCGTTCTTCTTGCCAAGACTCCCAGGCTCACCGTTCGATGCGACGATGGCTTTGCCGTATCATCTTTTTGTGATCTCCACACAAGTCCCTGAGATGCCGATAAAAATTCAATACGGCACGGCATTGGTTCTGCTCGCCTTCGTGTTGACGATGAATCTCATCGCCACCGTCATCCGTTCACGGGCGAGGGCGAGAAGGCAGTGGTGATTAAAAGTAAAATCGTTGGTCGAGTAGCCCCGCGTGCAGTTCGCGGGGCGTATCGAGACCAAAGGTTGACGAGAGTCAATTTGTAACAAGAATTGCTTTACGGCGTGGTGGTCTCGATACGTCCTTCGACTTCGCTACGCTTCGCTCAGGACTACTCGACCACCGAATATAAATGTGATGAACAAGATTATTGTCGAATCCCTCTCCCTCCAATACTCCGACGGCACCGAATCGCTGCGCGATGTCAGCCTCAACATCCGCCAGAACGCGGTGACGGTGTTGTTCGGGCCCGCAGGCGGAGGCAAATCCACGCTCCTCCGTTGTATGAATCGACTCAATGATCTCGCCGAAGTCAAAGCCTCGTCAGGTCGCATCCTCATTGACGGTGAAAATATCCTCGACCCAAAATTGGATGTCATTGCTTTGCGGCGCAAAGTGGGCATGGTGTTTGCGCGCCCCGTCCCGTTGCCGATGAGTATCCGCGATAATGTTATTTACGCGCTGGAACTCGCGGGTGAGAAACGCCGCGTCAAATTGGATGAAGCGGTGGAGCGAAGCCTCAAACTCGCCGCGATCTGGGATGAAGTGAAAGACCGCCTCGACGCCCCCGCGATCGCCCTCTCAGGCGGACAACAACAACGCGTCTGTCTCGCCCGCGTGCTGGCTCTTCAACCTGAGATTATCCTGCTCGACGAGCCGACTTCGGGGCTTGACCCAATCTCCACAGGCAAAGTCGAAGCCGCGTTGCAGGAACTGAAAAAAGACTACACCATCATCCTCGTGCCTCACTCCGTGCAACAAGCGGGACGCACCGCCGATTACGCCGCGTTCTTTTTGCAAGGCGAGTTAATCGAATACGGCGAAGGCAAGTCATTATTCACAGCGCCCAAGCAAAAGAAGACAGAGGATTATGTTACGGGCAGGTTTGGGTAAGGGGAAGTGCGTAGACAGGTAAACAAGTAAACAGATGTTTCCGTGTCTACTTGTCTACTTGTGTACCTGTGTACTACTCCCGCACAACTCCCAGATTTTTCCAATCCGCATACGTGGGGAACACTTCACTCAAGGCGGGATTCTTCAATCGCTTTTCAACAACTTCACCCAACACGTCACGATAATCGGTGGTGATATTGAGGTCAATGCCGTCAAATAGATTCTCAGGCGCAAGCCCAGGCCATTGACCGTAAACCTGTCCGCCGTTGACGCCGCCGCCGAGGACGAACATGCAGTTGCCGTGACCGTGATCCGTCCCATCAGAGGCGTTTTCTTTTACACGTCTTCCAAACTCAGACATCGTAACGATAGTCACACGCTTGGCGCGGTCGCCGAGATCGTGATACAGCGAAGCCAGCCCCGATGAAAACTCATCGAGCAGCGTCGGCAATTCGCCTTCGAGTTGTCCCTGCTGGTTGTGCGTGTCCCAGCCGCCGATGTCCACGCACGCGACTTCGAGTCCAATTTCCGCTTTGGCGATCTGCGCGACTTGTTTCATCGCCATGCCGAATTCCGTTTCGGGGTATGCCGCGCTACCCGATGGTGTGTAATTGTTCACGTCAATCTTGTCGAGAATATTCACTGCGTTGAACGTTTCCACCGCGTCCGCATCCAACGATGAGCCGAGATTGTAAAGCGACTCGAGTCTCGCGCGGATTTCCGTCAGTTGCGACACGTCGCCTTGCAGGTGAAAATCCGAAATGGATTTGAGAGTCGTCACGGGGATGGGACCACGCAGGGCGGCTTGCATTACGCCTCCCATGCCGATCGCGCGGAAGGGCGATTCATTCTGCCAGGGGGCTGTTTGCAAGTGGCGGCCGATCCAGCCTGTGGGAATGGATTTCTCGCCGGGCGTGCCGCGCTCCATGTAGTCCATCGCGTCGAAGTGCGAGTGAGTCGGGTCGGGCGAACCAACCGCATGGACGATGGCGAGCGTTTTTTCATCCCACAGATCTTTGAGCGGACGAAGCGAGGGATGCAGTCCGAAGAATCCATCGAGGTCAATTCCTGTTTTGTCACTGCCGTCTTCGGGTTCGGGAATCGCAAGCGCGGAACGATTCTCGTAATAATGCGAATCGCCGTGCGGGATGACCGCGCTGATGCCGTCCATGCCGCCGCGTTGAAAGACAACGACGATGATATCGCCCAGCGGCTCGACGCCTTGCGGGGCAAACGCCATACGCGGCATCCACGTGGGGAGCGCGGGCGCGACAGCGAAACTGCCGGCGAGTTTGAGAAAATCTCTGCGTGAAAGTTGTGTGTTCATGGTTGTCCTTTTTGTTTCAACCGTCCCGCAGGTTTATGGGTAAAACCTGAGAATCGCCCGGCAACCTGCGGGACGTTTTATCGCTACCTCATTTGAAAATGCGGCGAGCCGAGGATCAAGCCCGCAATGGATGGGATGTTTGCATCGAGGTTTCCCGAAGAGGCAAAGTCAACCAAAATGGAGCGGGCATTGTCGGGCAGGAGTTGACCAAGAAATTGCAGGCTCAACACATCCACTACATCTTGCGCGGAAGCCGCGTCTTTGGTTAATTGATTCAGATCCACTTCGACGCCGCGAATCTGATTCGTAACAAGCAACATGCCGAAGTTCCAACGGTCGAGCAAGCCGCTGGTCGTTGACCAATATTCCTCATAGTCAGGAAATCCATTGGGAGGCGACCACGTGAACGGGACTTGTCCAAGTAATTCCAAATGCTTCTGAAGCATGCGTCCGTTGCGCTGGTTGAGCTTGATGCTTGCATCGGTGACGCGCAGCGCGGAGATGAAGAAATCCAGCGGCTTTTTGAATTTTTGCCCTGCGGACGATTTGAACGCATCGGATTGAATCAACGCGCGCAGAAATTGACGCGTGTCGCCGTCGCTTTGTGTAAAGACTTGCGCCAGCGAGTCTACAACTTCGGGGGAGGGCGAATCGGAAATAAATCGCACTGCCAGTTTATGACTGATAAACTGCGCCGCGCTGGGATGACTCGCCAGCAGATCCAAAATCATCATGCCCTCATCTTCGCCGCCAGATGGAATCATTATGCCGAGAACGTGCTTTTCACCGTTGTTGTGGATATCGGGGTTGAAGTAATACGCGCCGAAATCTTTCTTTCGATCACGCGCACCGACCACCGTCCAACCCGTGAGGGCGCGGGATACCTCTTCCACATCGTGATGTGTGTAGCCCGAGTCGACGCCGATGGTGTGCAACTCCATGAGTTCACGCCCATAGTTTTCATTGGGCGCATCGCCGACGCTGGTCGCTTGATCGAGATAGACCAGCATGGCAGGGCTGTGCGCGGAGGCATGTAACAGATCGCGGAACTTTCCCAACGCATTCGGGCGGATCGCTTTGAGATCATCATCCGTTTTTAGAACTTTGCATCCGCCTTTCGCGATGTAGATACTAAAATGGTTGCCCCAGAAATCCACCATGGTTTCAAAGAGTTGACGTTCGCTATGCCGCTGACGCAGAATCGTCGCCGAGATCAACTCCTGCACGGGCAGACCTTTCTTTTCAAGTTTGAATCGCTCGGCGGGCGTCATATCGAGCGTTGTAAATTGATCCATCATCTTATCGGTTGCATCGTCGGGAATCGATTCGGGAAACAGTTGTTCCTCGATGAACGCGGAGAGACCAATCCGTTTCGCTTTCTCGATCATGGCTGGCGTCGGACCGAATGTGAATCGTCTCAGCGTATGGACAAGCAAGGATTCATCGTCGAGCGGCAAAGGCGGAAGCGCGGTCAAAGCAGGCGCGGTTGGCGTAAGCGCAAGTTCGCTCGGCGCGCACGAGGCGAGCGCCGTCCATGCGGCGAACATGCCAGACATCTTGAGAAAATCGCGGCGGGTAATGGTCATAGGTACTCCTTCGCGCTATTTTTAACAGATTGAATTGATCTATAGATTACCCCGCTGTAAAATTTTTGTAAAAAATTGGCAGCGTTCTATGATTGCCGCATCCAGCCATTCGCCCATTTGACCAAATCCCGCTCAGTAAGTACAATGTGCTTACAAGACAAGAAAGGTAGTTATGAATACCATCCGAACTCAGATCGTGAAAATTGGCAACTCGCGCGGCATACGCATTCCGAAGCCGTTCATTGACCAGACCCGTTTGGGCAACGAGGTGGAACTTGCCGTCCAACGCGGGACAATCGTCATTCGTCCCCTTTCGCGCCCACGCAACGGCTGGGCTGAACAATTCCGCGCGATGGCGGAACACAAAGACGATCGGTTGCTCGATAAACCCACGCCAACCAAGTGGGATAGAAGCGAATGGGTATGGTAGTAAAACGATTCGAAGTCTATCTCGTCAGCCTCGACCCAACCAAAGGCAGGGAGATCAAAAAGACGCGTCCCTGCGTTGTTGTTTCGCCCAACGAAATGAACGAGCATATTTCCACAGTCATTATCGCGCCCATGACCACACGCGGACGATCCTACCCCACCCGAGTCGCTTGCACATTTCAAGGCAGGCAAGGTCAGATCGTCCTCGACCAAATTCGCACCGTGGATACGATTCGCCTTGTAAAGCGATTAGGGCAGATCAGCGCAACGACGCAAAAAGAAGTCCTTGCCTTGCTGGCTGAAATGTTTGCCGAGTAATTCTCATCACCACACCCTCTCTAAATTTTCATTTGCCAGCGGACGACGCCCCACCTTTGCCATGTCCACCCATTCGCCGTGAATTTTCACGCGCACCACGTCGGCAGTGTAATCGGTGACCGTGCCGCCGTTGTTATTGAACAACCACGAACCCACTGCGTAAATATCGGCAGGGACTCCCAACTTTTCAAACTTACGGATTTTCTCAGGAGCAAACCCGCCTGAGACGACGATCTTGACATTGCGACAATATTCACGCGCCGCGTCTTTCCAGACGGGAGGGATGCTCCAGTTTTCTGACGCGGAATCCAACCCCTGACGGACGTTGAACACGAGGCGCGGGTTGACTCCCAAATCGAGCGCGGGGTCGCCCAACGGTTCGACAGAAACATCGCGCAAACTTCCGCTCGTATCCAAACGGACTCCATACAAAATATATTTCGAGGCTTCCGCTTCATCGCCGAGATCGCACAGTTCTTTGTATTTTGCAAACATTCTTTCCATCACACGCAGGGTATCACCCACCGAATCATTGTTGAAATCTACAAGCGCAATGCGTGGAATTCCCGCAGGCAAAATACGCGCGAACTGCATCATCGCCTCCGCCGTGTCGCCGAGGAAGGAGGCAATCGCCGCGTGAGCAATCGTCCCGCCGCCCGCGCCGCCCCACCAGTCGCCTTGCGCGTCGGTTGAAACATAGGAACTGATCTCGTGTGAGAAATCCGAATTAAATCGTTTGATGGCAAGGTTGTAGGCGTAACCGTCTGCGGCTTGCACTTCGTGCATATCGAACCGCGCGGGGAAAAATAAAACGGGCTTGCCGCGCGCGGCGGTCAACGTTTCGTAGACGTTCGTAGCCACGCGACTCGAACGCGTCAACACGCCCAGCGACGGCGTTTCAAGCAATGCGAAATCGCGATACCGCCCGCGCACTTTGATGACAGGCTCCGCGTTCAACGGGTTGCCGTCCGATTGCACAACCGCCCCATCGTGGACCGCCCACACTTCGAGTTTGTCTGAGGTGTCTACAAAATTTTCGCCATCCCAATAGCCCGTGCAGTGTTTGAGCATCGCCAGCGATTTATCAATACCGACGACTATCGTGTTTCCGAGTCGGCGCGTGAACCATTGCATCTCCACTTCGATGTCGCCGACAGCGATTTGTTCAGGAGAAACATCCGCTGGCAAATTATTTTGCTGACCAGAATACACATATTTTTCCGATGCCAGCGCGCTGAGCATCCGCCCGATGTTTTCGAAGTATTTATCCGAATACCAGCCGCGGCGCATGCGCTCGATATCGAGTTTGAAGGTTTCGTTGGTGAGGCGGGAGAGGTTGAAGATGGTCATGGGGGGGAAAGAGGATTAGAGAATTAGAGAATTAGAGGATTAGAGAATTAGAGACTGGAGATTGGAGACTGATACGAGTTACAAGTTACGGGTTACTGTGTGCTTACGTGTTTCCTTGTCTACTTGTTTCCGTGTTTACCTGTTTCCTTGTGTACTTGTCTACTTGTTTCCGTGTTTACTCGTTTCCTTGTTTACATGAACCCATCCACCGATTTCACAATATTCATCCCTGCTTCCGCGAATCTTCGATATGCCGCCTCTGCTGCGTCAGTGTGATCTACGACGTTGGGGACGACGACAGGCGAGGAGCAGTCTTCGAGCAGGTAAACTTTCTTTGCGAGCGCGGGGTCTGTGGCTTGGATGTCGTTCAGCAGGTCTTGCACCGTCCATGCGACGCAGTGACTCTTGGCTTGACCCGCGATGATGAGTTTATCAACTTGTTGCAACTGTTCGATGAATTTGGAGTTATGCGTTCCAAGCGTCTCGCCCATGGGACCTGTCAACACTTCGGGACCGATGGCGGAGTAGTTTTCGGTAAAGGGTTTGTCGCCCTTCATTTCTATTTCGTATTGCGTATTGCGCGCGATGGAATGAAAGAACAATGCCTCTTCAACCGACGAGACCAGCGCGTGACCGATTCCGCCGAGCAGGGCGTGATAGGGCCAGACGGTGAGCGCGAATTTCCCTTTCTTCTCCAACTCTTCGGCGTAGTGGATCATCATCTGCTGTCCATATTCGGGAGCGATGTTGAATTCGTCGGCGAGGGCGGGGTTGAATTTCCATGTTCCATCGCGTAGTTCGGCGACATGAATGTCGCGGTACGGGGCGGGATGATTCCCATCTTGATCTACAAAAAATATCGCGTGAAAGATTTGCATCGCGCGGTGCGTATCCATGGTGGCGGTGATGTGTGTGATGTTCCCCAAATTGCGATAGATAAATTCACACAGGCGGACGTTATCCTCGACCGCGCCGCGTCCACTGCGGCCGCCGACGTAAAGTTCAAACTCGGGGATGCAGAAGGTGTTTTGCGCGTCGATCAGCAGGAGGTGGGTACGAGCCGGGGAAACTGAAGCAGACGTAAGGGCGTGACGACGCGCCCAGTCCCGCGCTTGGTTGGCGCGTTCTTCGTAGGGAATGCGCCAGACTGCGTCGACTTTATCCGCGTCGAAAAAATCGGGGATGGGTAACGCGTGTTCGTTCATTTCACGTCCATTGTTTTCTGTTTCGAGGGTAACTTGTTAGCAAACATTTCGTCCTGTACCAAGTATAACGCTTTAATAAACAGGGTTTGACTTTTTTTCGTGAACCTTGTACACTTCGGAAGCAAGGAGAAATCTTAATGGCTCAATACCAACTCATCATGCGGACAGGTCCCACACCCGGCGCGGTGTTCGCCCTCGAAGGCGATCAACTTACGATCGGGCGCGACTCGACGAACGAGATCACGATCAACGATGCCGAAGTATCGCGTCGCCACGCGCGCCTGACGTTCCAGGGCGGGAAGTTCGTACTGGAAGACCTCGGCTCGACTAACGGGACGTTTGTGAACGGCCAGCGGTTGGCGGGTCCACGCGTGCTGAAGGCGGGCGAGGTGGTTTCGTTCGGCGAACAGATCGTGTTGGTATTTGAATCCTCCACCTTCGACCCTGCCGCCACTGTTGCTTCTCCGCGCGCCGCGGCGGTCCCCTCGGCGTCACGACCCGTAACCCCGCCTCCCCCGCCCGCCCAATATGCGGGGAGCGTGCCAGCCAGCCCAGTGATGGAGCCTGCGTCGGCAAAGAAAACCAATATCACCCCGATCATCATCGGCGTCGGTGCGTTGCTGTTGATTTGCGTGTGCGGCGGCATCCTCTGGTATATCGATGCTAACTTCTTGTGGTGCACCTTCCTGCCATTCCTCGGCGGGTGTTGAGCAAAACAGTACATCTAAAACATCGGAAGTCGTTACGACTTCCGATGTTTTTTAACCCTTGCCACGGATTGTCTCGATTTCCGCGCAACTCCGTGTAATCCGTGGCTGGTTCCGGGGTTTTTATGGTTGCCAAAGCATCCTCTCTTGGCTAGAATAGGGACATCATCTGGAGAGAAAATCATGGCACAAGACTCTGCATCCTCCCCGCGCTGGGGGTCAACCACAAAATTACTGGCTGGGCTGGTCATCCTCGGCATTGTGACCTTTTTGATCACGCGTTTCTCAAACTTGATCACGCCGTTGCTGATTATCTTCATCTTTGCCTATCTCCTGCATCCGATCACGTCTTTCATCTCGAACAAACTGCGAATTTCGTGGAAGGCGTCCGTCAACCTGTTGTTTCTTGCGCTCCTGATCGTGCTCGTCGGACTGCTCACGTTGGGCGGTGTGGGGCTGGTGGGGCAAATCCAAAGCCTGGTCGTATCGGTGCAGGATATCCTCACGAATCTGCCCGGTTTCATCAGCGACCTGTCCGGGCGTGTTTTTGAGATCGGACCCTTCAAGTTGGATATGCACACCGTTGACTTGCAAGACATCAGCCAGCGATTGCTTGCCTACATCCAGCCGCTTCTTGGGCAAACGGGCAACCTGCTGGGGACAATTGCCGGCGGCGCGGCAGGGCTTTTGGGTTGGACGTTTTTCATCCTGCTGGTCTCGTATTTTGTCATGGCAGAATCCAGCGGCTTGCAAAGCGACCTGATCAAAGTGGATGTGCCCGGCTATAACGATGATTTCCGACGGCTGGGCAGTGAGCTCAGCCGCATCTGGAACGCGTTCCTGCGCGGACAGTTCTTCATCTTCGCCCTTGCCGCGGTGGTGTTTACCATCCTCTTCTCGATTCTGGGCGTGAAGTACGCCATCGGGTTGGCGCTCATGGCGGGGCTGGCAAAGTTCCTGCCGTACATCGGTCCGCTCATCACCTCCACAACCATTGCCCTAGTCACGTTCTTTCAGCCTGCAAAACCCTTCGGCTTGGAGCCGCTCTGGTATACCGTGATCGTGCTCGTTGTCACATCCTCCATAGACAATATCATCGACAACCTCATCACGCCGCGCATCATGGCTCGGGCGCTCAAGGTGCATCCCGCCGCCGTGCTGGTCACCGCGCTCATCTTCGCCAACCTGCTGGGGATCATCGGCGTGGTAATCGCCGCGCCCCTGCTTGCCACCGTCGCCTTACTCGGCAGATACATCACACGGAAGATGTTCGATCTCGACCCGTTCCCAGCGGAGGACGACAAACAAAAAGAGACAGAGTCCGATCTGCTGGGCCGCATCACAAAATTTTTCAAATCGAAATTCGGAACGAAAGAAGTCCCGAGGCTCGAAACCCCCAAGGAGCAAAAAGATGAACAACAACAATCACAGCGAACCACAAACCGAAACCCTCGCAGAAACCGATAACTTCATGGCGTGGCGCGCCGAAGAACCCGACGGCGAAACCACCTATCACATCGAATTGAACAACGTCACCGTGCATTTCTTCGAGGAAGAGTGGCGCGAGTTCATATCGCTGGCGCGTGAACTGAAATAATGCGCAGAAGACCTGACAGGTTTTTAGAAACCTGACACCTAAATTTTGTGCAAAATAACCTACAAGTCATTGAACATTGAGTAAGAAAGGCTTGAGGGTTGGCTGATTCGGCGGGCTAAAGCCCTGCCTCAGTTCATGAAAGACCGCTCAAGCGGACTCGTTGCGCCAGCCCCGAAGGGGCTTCCATGTTCTGAGCAGGTGGCTTCAGCCCCGCGAGCCTGACGAGCAACCCGATAGCCCGATGAGATATAGCCCATTTTGGGCAAAAACAAGGTGTCAGGTCTTATCTATTTATGAAACTCAACAACGCCATCACCGACATCCGCGGGATCGAGGTGGGACACGCGCAGGATGACGATGCGCTCACCGGTTGCACAGCCATCCTCTGCCGCAAAGGCGCGGTGGCGGGCGTGGATGTGCGCGGCGGCGGACCCGGCACGCGCGAAACCGATTTATTGAATCCCATCAATCTCGTTCAAAAAGTTCACGCTGTCGTTTTGGCAGGCGGGTCTGCCTTCGGACTCGACGCGGCTTCCGGCGTGATGAAATATCTCGATGAAAAGAAGATCGGATTCAACACCGGCGCGGCGAGAGTGCCCATCGTCCCTGCGGCGATTCTCTACGACCTCAATCTCGGTCGCGCCGACGTTCGGCCTGATTCAGCCATGGGCTATCTCGCGGCATCCCGCGCCACCTCCTCCGCGCCTGCTGAGGGGAATGTAGGTGTTGGCACAGGCGCGTCGGTGGGCAAGATGTTCGGCGCGTCACTGGCGATGAAAGCCGGGGTGGGCACAGTCAGCCTCCACGTGGGAGGAGGCGTGATCGTCGGCGCGCTGGTGGCGGTCAACGCGTTTGGCGATATCGTCGATCCGCACTCCGGGCAAATTATCACGGGTCTGCGTTCGGGCAGGGTGGGTCCGTTGCGCGTGGGAGGAAAGAGTCAATTTGCCGATACGCTCGCTATGATGAAAACACCCATCGGGCGGGGCATCGTTGGCTTTGCCTCGCGCGGAAACACGGTCATCGGCATTGTGGCGACCAACGCGGGTTTGACCAAAGCGCAGGCGACGAAGGTGGCGCAAATGGCGCACGATGGACTCGCGCGAACCATTCGACCCGCGCACACCATGCTCGATGGCGATACGATCTTTGCCCTCTCGGTGGGAACGAAGAAAGCGGATGTGTCCACCGTCGGCGCGTTCGCCGCGGAAGCGATGGCAGAGGCAATCGTCCGCGCGGCGCGAACGGCAACATCTGCGGGCGGGTTGCCGGGCTTGATGGCTTCAGCGCGCGAAAATTTTTTGTAATGAACATCAACAATAAAAGTTGGGAGTTTGTTTCCCTGTTTTTGGGCGGAATCGTTTCTTTCTTTGCCGTAGCCTTCCTTCAAAACTTTTATCCATCTTTTTGGGGATTCATCCTGCTGACAATTCTTCTCAACATACTGTGCGCCTATTTTTTTGAACTCATCAGAGAACGCGTGATCGCTGCGCCGAAGGATCGTTGGCGGGAGAACATACTTGTTTTTTTTGTATTAGGCGCGGGCGTCGTGTTCCTTTTTCTCTCCCTGCGACTCTTGTCTCATTACCCAAAATTATTCGCGGGCGAATTCTTTTCACTTGCGCCTACTCTCATCGTCGCGTTTTTGGGTCTGACCATGGCGACAAAGGCGGGGATGGTTTTCCTCTTCCAAAAACAGGACGGGAGTCGTTGGCGCGAGTCGCGTTTCTCGGCATGGTTATTTCAAAACCTGCCCGGGCTACTCCTTGCATCAACCGTGATAATCGCAACATTCGCCCTTGCAACCGCATTCAGCCGCCCCGAATTTATATTATCGGATAATTATTTTGACACTGACCCGGGAGACTGGATGAACCGCCTGACCGCCGATATGGATCAGGCGACAGTCATGCGCCCCGTTCACCCTCTCGCTTTTCTCATCTTTCGCCCGCCGGTATGGTTACTTTCGTTAGTTCTGAACGGGAATAAATTCTACGCGGCGCTCCTGTTCAATTCGATGTTGGGCGGAGTGTGCGTTTTCCTGACGTGGGCATTCTTCAAACAAAGAACAAAGAATTCAACGTACGCGCTGTTGATGGCAGGACTGTTGGGTCTGTCGAATTCGCATCTGATCTTGAGCGTCTTTCTTGAGTCGTACATGTTCTCGGCTGTGGCTCTCATCGTCTTTTTGCTTTTGATCCAACAGGAGGAAAAACCGCTGGCGCATCTTGTGCCTGCCGGGCTTTTCTCCTTCGGCATCACCATGACGAACTTTATACAGACTTGTATCTTGTTTTTTATCACAACCCCGCGGATCAAAACCATCTTCAAATATGTTTTGAGTGTCCTGATCCTTGCAGTGTTCCTCGCTTTTATTCAAGACAGCCTCTATCCATCCAGCGATCCATTTTATCGTCCGTTGTCGTATTCGCAGGAGCAGGATTATCGATTCAACCTCTTCGAGGCGCAACCCCAAAGCGTGGGCGGCCGCGCCAACGCGCTGGCGCGTTCGATGCTGATGTTCAGCGTAGTGGCGCCCCAGCCGCTTATCTTGCTGGAGGAAACGGGCTGTAGCTTCCCGTGCTCCATGGTGTATTATTTCGACAAAGACGGGGTGTATCGCATCAGCTCGTACGAAGGTTTTGGAAAAGGACTTGTGTTTGGCTGGTTGATCCTGCTCGCAACAGCGGGCTGGCTCTTTTTCAAAAATTTCCGCGTCGCGCCCAAAGCCTTTGCGCTATCAACGGCGTTAGCGCTCACTATGCTGTTCAATTTCACCCTGCACATGAATTACGGTGACGACTTCATGCTCTATTCCCCAGATTGGACCTACGCGCTTGTATTTTTCTTCGGCATTTCGTATGAAAGTTTCTCTGAAAAGAAATGGGCGCAATCCATGCTGTTGATCTTCCTACTTGGCTTGATGATCAACAACCTGAATCTATTCCGCGAGCTATTGAACGCCGTCCTGCCTTTTTATGGATAAAATTTGTCAAACAGACCTCTTGTATAAGTCTATAACATTGAGGCACGATCAAATTCTGCGCCACGGATTTCACGAATTCGCGCGAATTGTTATATAAATCGTAACTCCTCAGCCTCGGAACATATCGCTGCGAGGCGCTCTTTGTTTTGCCGAAGCAGTCTCCCCATACCGGGAGATTGCTTCGTCGGGACCCCGAAAAAACATCGGGGCAGGCGAGCAAGAGCCCTCCTCGCAACGACATGCCTGAGCAGTTACTATAAATCAGTGAAAATCTGTGAATCTTGTGCTGAGCCTGTCGAAGTATCCGTGGCTAAAAGCGCTTTCGCAAGAGGTAAAATCAAAAAAACTCTGGGTTGATCGTCCAGAGTTTTTTTGATTCTCAAGTAAATTAACTTTTTCTTCCCTTCAACTCATCTTTTAGGATCAGCGTCAACACCACGCTGACCACGCTGACCACCAACCCGCCGAGGAAAGCGTTCCACCAGACGGGGTCGCTGATGGACAGCATGATGCCGAACGATTGCCCGATCACACTCGTCAGCCAGAACAAGAAGGTGTTGATCACCACCGTGAACAAGCCCAGCGTGAGAATGATCAATGGGCAGGTCAAAATGCTGATCAGAGGTCTGACCAGCGCGTTGACCAGACCGAAGATCAACGCCAGCCAGAGTATGGAAACAGGTTCGCCGTTCAGCGCGATACCGGGCAGAAGCAATGCCGCCAGATACAAGGCGATCGCGTTGATGCAAAGTCGTAGGATAAATTTTGTCATGGGTGCTCCTCTTTTCAAGTCTTTATACGAGAGAGTGAAAGCTGGGTTGCATCCGCGCGCATCCAGATCAGTGTGCGGCGGAGTTTGAAGCCCGCGGAGGCGATGGCATCGGTCAATTCGCCGCCGGGAAAATCGAGCGAGAGGGACGAATGATGTCGCAGAGCGCGCCGGGCGTGGACGAGAAGGGACTTCACCGCTTCTGCCTCCCGTACAGTTGATTCGCCAGCGGCGGCAAGAAACAAGGATGCGAGCCTTGTCCCGCGCGGAGCAGACGAGAGTGTTGCGGCTAGTTCGCCATTCTGTATTGCCGCCCATTGCGCAATTTCGCTGTCCGTGAAAAGGTTGGAGAGCCACGCCCAGAACCCTGGTCGCAGGGAGTGAAAGCCCCAGTGGTGGTACCAGGCAATCACGTCGGGGTAGACGCGGCGAAGCCAATCCTGTTGTTGGGTCCAGAAATCGGCGTGGCGCGGGACGATGTGAATATCGGAATCGAGTGCGGGGAGCGTCGAGTCGGGGGTGGCGATCCAGGCAGAGCGGCGCGTGATCTCGTGAAATCCAAGATCTGCATAGAGTTTGACCGCGCCGGGGTTATCGTCGCGGACGTGAAGCCAGAGGGCGGTGGTATTTTTTTCGCGGGCGTGTTGCATCGTGCGTTCAGTGAGAGCGCGCGCAATGCCGCGGCGGCGGTGGTCGGGATGTGTCGCCACGTTGGCAATGAGGTGGATGCGTTTGCCCTTGTCGCGGAACGGGATGAGGCTGGCATTGCCGACGATGCGGTTATCCTCCTCCCAGACGTAGCCCATCAACGGCATGGAGGTGGTCTCTGCCACATAGTTTGCCCAGCGTAAAAAGCCTTCATCCCCGCCCGCTTTCCGCATATCGTTGACGTAGCGTTGACCGTCGTTGTCCATCGTGTTCGAGAAACACAACTCGATCAGATCCGCCACCTTCGAGAGGTCGCGCAACATATTTAGGGGCCGCATGTGCGGATGATCTTTGGCTTTGACCGGCAGGGTGATGGTGGTCATCGATGGGGATTATAGTACCGTTGTTGCAATGCAAGGAAGATTTTTGCTTCATGAATTCCAACGTTCCTCTTACGCCGCATTGACAGACCGCCGATGCGGTGTTTGTTATAATGCCACTCTAACAATGACCATAGACCATTGACCACCGACCATGAAATCAGGTCAATCGTCCATTGTCCACGGTCAGGAGGAACACACCCCATGATGCGATTTGACCGCTTTACCGAACGAGCACAGGAAGCCGCCCAACGCGCCGCGGAGATCATCCAGCGGTATGGGCATAACCAGATTGATACCGAACACATCCTGCTGGCGTTGATCGAACAGCCCGGCGGGGTGATTCCCCAAATACTTGAAAAATTAAGCGTCAGCCCCGAAGCATTGACTGAGAGACTCGACGCGACTTTACGCGCCAGCCCGAAAGCCAACATCTTTGGCGGCGGCGCGGGACAGATATTCATCACGCCGCGCGTCAAGCGGATCATTGATCTTGCCAACGAGGAAGCCAACCGTCTCAAAGACGAATACATTTCCACCGAACACATCTTCCTCGCCATTCTCACCGAACGCAACACGCCCGCGGCTCGCATTTTAGAGTCTGCGGGTCTGACGCGTGATCGCGTCTATTCAGCGGTTCAGGATTTACGCGGCGGACAGCGAGTCACCGACCCGCAGGCTGAATCGCGCTATCGCACATTGGACAAATACTCACGCGACCTCACCCAACTGGCGCGCGAAGGAAAACTCGATCCCGTCATTGGGCGCGATAACGAAATTTTGCGTTTGATTCAAATCCTGTCGCGCCGCACAAAGAACAACCCTGTGCTGATCGGTGAAGCGGGCGTCGGCAAGACCGCGATTGTGGAAGGTCTCGCACAGAAAATAGCGAACAACGATGTGCCTGAGATTTTGAGCGGTAAAAGGGTGGTGGCGCTCGACTTGGGCGCGATGATCGCCGGGTCCCGATTTAGAGGCGAGTTTGAAGAGCGGCTCAAAGCCGTCGTCGAGGAAATCCAGCGTTCGCAAGGCGACATCATTATGATGATTGACGAATTGCACACGGTTGTCGGAGCAGGAGCCGCTCAGGGGGCGATGGACGCGTCGAACATGCTCAAGCCTGCGCTGGCGCGTGGCGAACTCCAATGTATCGGCGCGACAACGCTGGACGAATTCCATAAATATATTGAAAAAGACGCGGCGCTCGAACGCCGCTTTGCACCCATTTATGTGGAAGAGCCCACAGTGGACGATACGATCAAAATGCTGTTGGGCTTACGTGATAGATATGAAGCACATCACAAAGTCCGATATGCGGATGATGCGCTGGTTGCCGCGGCTCGTCTTGCGGATCGTTACGTCACGGATCGTCGTTTGCCCGATAAAGCGATTGACTTGATGGACGAAGCCGCCGCGAAACTGCGCGTGGCTTTATATTCGATGCCGCCCGATCTCAAGGCGCAGAAAACTGAAATTGATAAACTGCAAGCCGAAGAGGAACAATCTGGCTTGAACCGCGATTACGAACGCGCCGCGCAGAAAAAATCGGAACGCTTGCGACTCGAAGAGGAATATCAAGAGAAGCGCGATAAATGGGAATCGGAAAACCAACTCGATGAAGAAGTGGGCGTGGACGATATCGCCTCCGTCGTTCATCAATGGACAGGCATCCCCGTGACGCAGATGTTGGAAACTGAATCGCAAAAACTCCTGCATATGGAAGCGCGTTTGCATGAGCGCATCATCGGGCAGGAAGAGGCTATTCATGCGATCTCCGATGCGATCCGCCGCGCACGAAGCGGACTCAAAGACCCGTCGCGCCCGATTGGTTCATTCGTCTTTATCGGTCCGTCGGGTATCGGCAAAACGGAACTCGCCAAAGCCCTCGCATGGTTCATGTTCGACGATGAAGAAGCGCTCGTTCGCATTGACATGTCGGAGTACCGCGAACAGCATACGGTGAGTCGTCTCTTCGGCGCGCCGCCCGGATATGTCGGCTATGAGGAAGGCGGTCAGTTAACTGAAGCAGTCCGCAGGCGTCCGTATCGCGTCATCTTATTCGACGAGATCGAGAAGGCGCATCCCGAAGTGTGGAATGCGTTGTTACAAATTTTAGATGATGGACGACTCACGGATGGTCAAGGCAACGTGGTGGACTTCCGCAACACGGTTCTCATCATGACCTCGAACCTGGGTACCGAGTACGTGAGAAAGGGCGGCACCCTCGGCTTCTTGCAATCCAAAGCCACCGACGAAGAACGCGACCAGCACGACAAGATCGAGAAAGCGTTGAAAGGCGCGTTCCGCCCCGAGTTCTTGAACCGCATTGACGAGATCATCATGTTCTCGCCGCTCACGCTCGAACAAATGGAAGAGATCGTCGTCCTGCAAATGAAAGAAGTGCAGGATCGGTTGAACGATCACAACATCACCGTCGAGTTGACCGACGCGGCGCGCAAGTGGCTGGCGAAGGAGGGATACGACCCCGCGTTCGGCGCGCGCCCGTTACGTCGCGCGATCCAGAAGAATGTGGAGAGTCCGCTTTCGATGGAATTGCTCGGCAACAAGTTCAAGGACGGCGCGGCAGTTATTGTAGACGTGAACGAAAAGGAGAACAAGATCGTCTTCCAAGCCTCCGAGTTGGTGAAGAAAAAGAGCAAACAACACGCGGAGGCGTGATGAGATGTGGGAGCAGTTCAACTGCTCCCGCAACTTTTTGAGTTGCGTAGTATAACTTCTAACACCGGTTTAGATAGCGCTTAGGAGGATCAATGAAAACCTACAACTGGCAAGTTAGATTAATAGTAGGCATATTGGTAGTTGCGTCGCTGTCTTTTACAATAGACAGAAATGTTCAAGCGCAAACAACAACCCCTCCTGCTCAAGGATGTACAGTAGCAGGGAGTGTAACTACATGCGCTTTTTATGTTGCGGCAAATGAAGACGATGCGGGTGTAAAACCTGAATGCAACAATTATGGAATATTCTGGCCCGAAATATATCTTGGAACCTGTAATTCCGGTGTTTCCATTGTCAGTGGGTTTAGATTTCAAGGAGTGTCTCTTCCACCTAATCAAAATATCCTTGCGAGTTATATTGAATTTACAGTTGATGGGCCATACGGTACAAATGCTATAACTGCTAATATTTATGGTCAAGCATCTGCATCGCCAAATTCATTTACGGGCACTTCAACCAGTGACATAACAAACCGCCCCACTGTTGCACCTACTGTAGCATGGAACATAGTGTCAGCCAATACAAGTTACAACATGGGTGATCCTTGGGTGCTGGGTTATACAAGACGAACGCCAGATCTCACCGAAATTACTAATGCAATTATGAATGTTGGTTGGCAGAACAATAACCCTATGGCGTTTTTGTTCAAAAACATGACGGCAAACCCAATAGGTTCACGTAGAGTAATATCCAAGGAAAGGGCTGCAGTTACAACATTTCAACCGGCTAGATTGGTTATTCGGCTTGGCCAAGTTCCGAAGCCATCGGTCAGCTATTATTGGCAATCCGTCCAAAATGTCAACGGAACTACCATTATTAATCCTACTATTCTTGAAATCAAGGCAAAAAAGGAAGCTGAGCGAAACCAGACTGTTCTTGTAATACTTGACTTTGGGGCAACCGACTACGATAGTGCGAATATAGGAACTAAACTTACTAGTACTAATATTTCTGTGTCCACCTCCGTCATATTAAATGGCTCAAAAACCTATATTCAAAAATTTATCCAATATAGTCAGCCTGCTTCTCACCTGATATTAGGTGTTGGCACAAACAACACCGGGGACATGATGTGCTCGACAACAACAGCCAGCAATCATGGCCAAGCATGGGCAACGATGATGAATGGTCTTCAATCCTGGGTTAATCAGCAGGGGTATGGCGGAATTGTGATTGTTGCAGGCGCAAATGACATCGAATCGTGGGCTGGACAAGGACTCCAATGTGGAAGTCAATTAAAGGATCCATCTCCTCCCCAAAACGCTTTAGCATGGGCGCAAGCATATTCTACTATTACAGATGTTCCGCTCATAAATTACGGAGCTGTGGACAGTGTTGCAATTGGGTTAGGGAACGGAGTGTGGGGCGCTGATACTTTTTGGCAACTTTCGTGGGGAATTCCTGAGATAGTTCCTTTTCCTGAAATATATAGTACTACTGGTGGAAATGCTGCAATGTGGCAGGAACTTGCTCGATTTTCAGCAATATGTACTGGTTGCTTACCGGAGCAAGTTGCTTCTAATCCCGGTTGGATAAAGGGCAGGACAATGCTGTTTCTCGGCGCTCTTACCAATCAAGGCGAACTATCAAAAACGACGCCTTGTTCTACGAATACGAATTCTCCCAGCCAGGGTTGGTTGCACCTTTATCGTCGCTTAGTAGTTGATGTGTCAACAGATTCACTTCTCTGGCCATTCCCACAATTCTCAAGCGATATTACTTTTGAAGATCAAGATGTTGGACTTCCACCTTCTCAAACTCATGAAACGGCAGATACTTGTGCTTTTCCTTAGATATTAAGGAGAATTAGTTATGAACAAAAAACCGTTTAGTGTCTTAATCTCCGTAGGCTTGATTCTTTTTCTCGCCTTTACTCTGATTGTTACTCGTATTAATGCGGGTGATATTCATCTCTTAGAGGATGTCACTCCTACTGTAGTGCCTCCTGACATTCTCACTGAGATAGCGCCGACGCCCCAATTTCTCTTGCAAGAAGATACAAATCCATTGTTCAACCCAGCGATTCAATCCTCGCCGCCAGCAATTGACCTTCAAAAAATGTACCCGATATTTCCGGAAAGACCCATTTCCGAATCGATCATCGAAATAAAGCTCGACGGGGTTTTAATGGGGAATGGTATGCTTAGGCCAATTGAGCCCCCGGTTATTTTACATGGTGAGGAAGTGGGAAAATATGAATTAAGTGATCTTGCATGGGAGGAATGGACATTTGATTCTTTCATTACAATCTGGCCCGGCTTTCTAACTGCATCTCCATCTCAAGGTATATTATGGGTGCAAATTATTCCTCATCACAAACAATATCAAGATAGGATAATATTACAAAGCCCACTTCAAGCAGGTGAGCTAAGTATTGGCGGAGCAAAAAGAGAGAAATTAATTTTGAATTCAGAACAAGGTCGAACATTCTACTTTGATGTGCCTAGTTTAAGTTTCGTGGATTCTCTTGAGGAGGAAGTCCCAATTGCACCTACCTCCACGTCAGCCGAAACAGTCATATCGCCGCAACCAGAAGATGCGCCTGACTTGCCTATTGATGCCCTCGATTATCAACCCATAAACATACCTTTGGACTCTTCCATTAGTAAACCAGATGATTACGACTGGTTCCATTACTACGCTAGTGAACCGGGCGCTATTACAGTATCTGTGATCTCGCAAACAGGAAACTATGGAATAAGAGTCGTGCTTGTAGACAGCAACCAATTGGGTGCGATTGTCGAAGAAAATAGCGCATTACGAACAGATAGCAAGCAAGTCACAATATCGAATGCTCCGAGCGGAGATTATTTGGTCAGAATATGGAGCTTAGATGGTTCATATAGCGAAAGGCATCGTTACACTTTGCTGTTTGAAGGTCCTGCACCAGATAAAGTCATTCCGATTCTCGAGTGTGTCACTGAAAACTCCGATGGAACATATACGGCACACTTCGGCTATGAAAACCCAAATTCATTTGTAGTTGTATTAGATTCTGAGAACTATCAAAATAAATTTGAGCCGGCACCAAATTTCCGAATTGGACAACCTGAAGTTTTCGCGCCCGGTCGAGTTAGTGATTGGTTCAGTGTCCTGTTTGATGATAGCTTAACATGGGAACTTGATGGGAGCATTGTAACTGCTAATCGCAACTCGCCGAAATGCCCGTAAGGAAATAATAAAGATTGGAAGAAACCAAGAGTTACAGGAGCAGTTCAACTGCTCCCACAACTTTTGTAGGTCACGTTTCAAACGTGACCTACGTCATTAACCCCAAATTCATTGAATCACGATAAGATGCAGGGACTTAAAAGGAGAATTCTTCATGGAATCGAACAACACTACGAAGATCGTCGGGGGAATTATCGCAGTCCTGCTTTGTTGCGCGTGCCTTGTAATTGCCGCCGCGGGCTATGTGATCTATCAGGCTTCGCAAAATATCCCAACTGATTTTCCGCCGCCCATTGATGTTTTTGAGACCCCCTCTCCTACACCGGAGATCGAACGCCCAACCACCGACACGATCTCTACGGAAACCGTTGAAACGCTGGCAGATACGATTGTGCCCGAAAATAACCCGTATGAACTGGCATGTCGTTTGCAAAACATTTGCAACGTGCCTACGACTGTTCCATCAAAGTCGTACAAAGTAGGCGATCAGGAAACATTCTGGGTGACGAACGTGGATACGGTTGAAAACTTTCAAACGAAAGCTACCTTGCGTTACGTTGGCGATCACATTTATTTCTGGATCGAAAACGGCGTGAAATACGATGAAGGCAATTTGAAAAGACTCGGCGATACGTTTGAGAATCAGATGTATCCCACCGACCGCGAATTTTTCGGCAGCGAGCCTTCTCCCGGCGTGGATAGCGATCCGCGTATCTACCTTTTGTTTGTGCGCGGGACGGGCGCATCCAACGCGGGATATTTCTCCACACCGGATGTCTACAACCCGCTGATCAAGGAATATTCCAACGGGCATGAGATGTTCTTCTTCAATGCGGATAACCTCGCGCTTGACTCAGAGGAGACCTATGGCGTGTTGGCGCATGAGTTCCAACACATGATTCACTTCAACACCGACCGCAACGAATCTTCGTGGATCAATGAAGGTTTCTCGATGGTGGCTGAGCACATCAACGGCTACCCCGCCTATTTTGATTATTATTATGTGACCAATCCCGACATCAACCTGACAGACTGGTCGCCGGAGCCGGGCTCCAACGGGCCTCATTACGGTCAATCGTTCCTGTACCTCACATATTTCCTCGATCGTTTTGGAGAGGATGCCACGAAAGAAGTGGTGAAGCACCCTGAAAACGGACTCGCCAGCATTGACGAAACGCTTGCTGAACTGAACATCACTGATCCGCAAACGGGAAAGGCGGTCACTGCCGACGATGTGTTCATGGATTGGGCGGCGACGATGTGGCTGCAAGATTCGTCGGTGGGCGACGGGCGTTATCACTACAATAACTACCCCGACGCGCCGCAGATCTCTGCCTCTGTCTCTGAGTCTATTTCCACATGCCCCACTTCCACGAGCGGATCAGTCAACCAATATGGCATTGACTCTTTCACCATCAATTGCGAAGGCGATCATACTTTGAAGTTCAGCGGCTCAACGGTGGCAAAACTTTTACCCGCCGACGCGCATTCGGGCAAGTATGCGTTCTGGTCGAACAAGGGCGATGAATCGGATATGACCCTCACGCGCGAGTTCGATTTCACGAACGTCAGCGCGCCGATTACGCTTTCGTATTCGATGTGGTACGACCTCGAGACCGATTACGATTATCTCTTCGTCGAGGCATCCACCGACGGGCAGACGTGGCAAATTCTCACCACGCCATCCTGCACCACCGAAGACCCCTCCGGTAATTCGTTCGGATGCGGCTACAACGGTCAGACCAACGATTGGCAACAGGAAGATGTTGACCTTTCGCAATTCGCCGGCAAGAAAGTGCAGATCCGCTTCGAATACATCACCGACGCGGCGGTCAATGGCGAAGGCTTCCTGTTGGACGATGTTCGGGTGGACGCGGCAGGCTACCAGTCCGATTTTGAAGCGGACGATGGCGGCTGGGTGGCGGCTGGATTCGCGCGCGTCGAAAACGTTCTTCCGCAGACGTTCCGTCTGTCCCTCATCGTCAAAGGCGACACCACCACCGTGACTCAAATCCCGGTCAACGCGGACCAAACGGCTGAGTTTCCGTTTTCGCTGAAACGCGATGAAAAGGCGATCCTAATCGTGACCGGCACGACGCGGTATACAAGACTCCCCGCCGCGTATCAGGTTGAAATCAAGTAAACATGTAAACACGTAAACACGAATACAAGTACCCACGTGTTTACATGTCTATCCAATAGGAGAAATAATGGCAACTGCCCCAAAATCTGAAATTCTTCACATGGCTGACCTTGTCGCGTATAACGACGGTTCGGTCGTCAGCCGCCAGATCACCAAAGCGGAGGCTGGCAACGTCACCCTGTTTGCGTTTGATAAAGAGCAAGAGTTGAGCGAACACACCGCGCCGTATGACGCGCTCTTGCATGTGTTGGACGGTGAAACCGAGGTCAAGGTCTCTGGCAAACCGTTCCATTTGAAGGCGGGCGACGCGATCATCATGCCCGCGAACGAACCGCACGCGATAAAAGCGTTGACGCATTTCAAAATGTTGTTGACGATGATACGGAAGTAGAAGTAGACAAGTAGACAGGTATACAAGTACGCAGGCACACACGGAAACGTTCGTTCCCTTGTGTGCCTGCGTACTTTAATTTGTGTACGTATTTACTTGTCTACTTGTCTACTTGTTGTAAGACACGGTAAACTCGTACCTGTCAGAAAAACCAGAAAAGTAATACCTGTCGGAACTTTAACAATTCATACCAAAAGCGGCAAAAGACCTGTGAGGGCTTGCAG
>Ga0138256_10001292_pt1 | contig 27030 bp, 24 predicted proteins | sample KNB2016incub_MG_FD_105486 | JGI IMG/M metagenome (GOLD analysis project Ga0138256, IMG submission 105486) | Active sludge microbial communities from wastewater in Klosterneuburg, Austria - KNB2014incub_MG | ecosystem: Engineered > WWTP > Activated sludge > Unclassified | place: Austria...
AAATCGTGCCGCCGGTGCTGGACGCGCTGGGCATCGCCGTGGCCGACGTGCTCGGTCACCACACTGGGGCAATGGTCGCGACCGAAGTGGCGCTGCAATTTCCAGACCGCGTTCGCAAACTCGTGCTGGCGGGTCCGCTTCCCATCGAAGAACCCGAGCGTCAGAAATTCCTGGCCGGCACGCAGCGCAACGAAATCGACTTCGTCTACGAGACGGACGGTAGCCACCTGGCGAAATCGTTCATGGGACGCTACCGCATGTACAGCGCGAGCGGCACGGCACCGAGCGCGAAGCTGATCACCCGATATGTCGTCGAAAAGTTCATGGGTTACGGGCCGTTCTGGTACGGGCACCACGCCGCGTTCATCTATGATCAAAAGCAAGCGATTCCGAAGATCCGCAAGCCGACGCTCATCATGACCAACACAGGCGATCAGATTTACGAACAAGCGAAGCTAACGAAGCAGATGCGACCCGACTTCGAGCTGGCCGTGCTGCAGGGAGGCGGCGTCGACATCGTCGACCAGCAGCCTCAGGCCTGGGCCGAGGCTGTCGGGAAATTCCTCAACAATTGAGGAATGTGGTCGGCCTGGGATGGCCGACGCACCGCCCGCCCCGATAGCCAGGCCAGTCGAGCGCCCCGGCGTCCGGGTTCGATCCCCCCGCGCAGCGCTATCTTTCGGCGTGTCAGAAGCGATAGATCGCGGCAGCACCCGTGCTGGTCGGCATGCGCTCGCTGGGGACGATGATCACCTCACCGCTCGCTCTGAGAGTCGCCTCGCCGAGCTCATCGAGCAGGTCGTCGACGTCCGGGTCACCCAAGTCGCCCAGCGTGATCGCGCCGCTAGCGCCGTCGATGCGGCCCGGGATCACTCGATCGGCATCGATCAAGAGCGTTTCGATGCGCCCGGCAACGGCCGCTGCCGCGATGCTACCCAGTTCGCCTGCGCCACGACCGCTCGACCGCGCAGCGCCAAACGCGTCGACAAAACCCGCCAAGCGATTCAGGTAGTGCGGTTGCACCAGTTGCCAGGCGCGCTCGCGCAACTCATCGATCGTTAGTGAGTCAGGATGAACGTCGATCGTGTCGCTCATCAGGTGAGGGTTGTCGCTGACGGTGCGAAAGAGATGATGGTGTTGCGGTAGCGCCGCCAGGATCAGGCGTTGCCCGGGGTGCTCTGAATAATGCCGCCGCACCGCCTGATCGACCGCACGAAAGAAATGCTCCGTGTCGCGATCGTCCGCGTCCTGTTTGACATCCGTGCCATGTCGGGTCGTGCCGCCGAGCGACACGGTGCCCGCACGCCCGTAAACGCGGTGCGCGCCCTCGCGAGCATCCGCATCCAACGCTAACAACTCCTTGGCGGTCTGCGGCAGGTCGTCGATCGGTGGCATTTCGTCCAGCGCGTCGCGATTGCCCTCGAACATTTTGTACGCGTGCTTGCTCAGGCCCAGGATCTGGTAGCGATCCGCCGACTGCGCGATGCGCAACAACGGTTTGGTATGGAAACTGTCGGCGACCACCGCCAATTCGACTGTTGGGCGCTGCAATCTGTAGGTGCGGAACAGACCCGGCGCCGCGAGAACCGCCAGACCGTCAGCGGTATGGTTCCAGAAGCCCCGATCTTGGGCCAGCTCTGCGAACGGCCGCAACCATGCACCGACATCGCGTGACGCATACTTCTTGAGAAGTGATTCTTCCAACACTTTCACCAGGTTGCGGAACCGGATCGGATCCTGTGCATTCTCGGGATGCCGTCTATGAGTCGGCTGGTACAAGGACAAACATGGCGACTCGTGTTCGCGCAGCAAGAGTTCGGGGTAGTCTTGTGTCAATTCGTTCATACGTGATTCTCCTGTCAATCGAAAGTTTGCTGCGGGCGTGCCGGTGAATGCTGCCCTCTCAATCTCCAACCAGCCGACGCACCCGGCGCCGCAATACCGGCAATAGTTCGCCTTCGAACCAAGCGTTGGCCTTGAACCAGGCAACGTTGCGTGGTGAGGGGTGCGGGAGCGGAAGAATGCGTGGTGCATGCGTACGCCAATCGCGCGTTGTCATCGACACGGAAGCGTGGCCGGCATCACGCAGGTAGTGAGCTTGCGCGTATCCGCCGACGAGCAGCGTCAGTTCGATCCGTGGCATCTGCTCGAGCAGACGGTCGTGCCACAGCGGCGCGCACTCGCGCCGCGGCGGCAGGTCGCCGCTCGTACCACGACCTGGATAGCACAGGCCCATCGGCACGATTGCGATGCGCGCGGCATCGTAGAACGTGAGTGCGTCGATGCCCATCCAGTCGCGCAGACGCTCGCCGCTCTTGTCACTCCAGGGCACGCCGCTCGCGTGCACCTTGGCACCGGGGGCTTGTCCCACGATCAGGATGCGCGCCGACGCACTCGCCTGCAGCACGGGGCGTGGACCAAGCGGCAGGTACGCTTCGCAGTTACGGCAGGCGCGCACCCTCAGCAACAAGGCATCCAGGGTCTCGTGCGCCGCCGCAGTGGTCACGCCGGGAGCAACTCGCGCAGCACCATCGGCAGGATGCCGGCATGACGAAAGTACTCGACTTCCGCAGGTGCGTCGATTCTGACGATCGTCTCGAACGTCGTCCGAGTACCGTCCGCGCGAACGACCGACACCTGCGCGAGTTGCCGCGGCTCGATGCCAGCGGCAATGCCTCTGATCGTGAACGTCTCATGGCCTGTTAGCCCCAGGGTCTTCGCCGACTCGCCATCCTTGAACTGCAATGGCAGTACGCCCATGCAGACAAGATTGCTGCGGTGGATGCGCTCGTAGCTCGCGGCAATAATCGCCTTTATGCCTAACAATGCGGCACCCTTGGCGGCCCAATCGCGCGAACTGCCCGACCCATACTCCCGCCCGGCGATTACGATGAGCGGTGTGCCCTCACCCTGATAGCGCATGGCAGCGTCGTAAATGCTCAGCTTGTCGCCGCTCGGTACGTGCAGGGTCCAAGGACCTTCACTGCCCGCGACCAACGCGTTGCGCAGCCGGATATTGCCGAAGGTACCGCGCATCATCACTTCATGATTGCCGCGGCGGGATCCAAAACTGTTGAACTCCGGCACCGGCACACCGTGCGCGATGAGGTATTGACCGGCCGGCGAATCGGCGGCGATTGCACCCGCTGGCGAAATGTGATCGGTCGTGATCGAATCACCCAAGACTGCCAACGCGCGCGCGCCCTCGATGTCGACCACCGGCGCTGGCTGATCTGCGAAATCGACGAAGAATGGCGGCTCACGCACGTAGGTCGAGTCGTCGGCCCAGGCGTACAAAGTGCCGGTCGGCGCCGGCATACTCCGCCACTTGTCGTCACCCTGGAAAATGCGGCCGTATTCGAGCTCGAACTGCTCCGCGTCGACCGACGAGGCGACCAACGCACCAATCTCCTCGGCACTGGGCCAGATATCCTTCAGGTACACCTGTTTGCCGTGGCGATCGGTGCCAAGCGGATCGGACGTCAAGTCGCAAAGAACCGTGCCCATCAGTGCGTAAGCGACCACCAGCGGCGGCGACGCGAGATAGCTCGCCTTCACCTGGGCGTGTATGCGGCCCTCAAAGTTGCGGTTGCCCGATAGCACGGCTACCACCGCGAGGTCTTTGCCAACGACGGCCTGGGCGACTTCTTCCGCCAAGGGGCCGGAATTTCCGATGCATGTCGTGCAGCCGTAGCCCACCAGATTGAACCCCAGCTTTTCCAGATAGGGCGTAAGCCCTGCTTTGTCGAGATACTGGGTGACGACACGCGATCCGGGCGCCAATGAGGTCTTTACCCAGGGACGGCTTTGCAGACCCGCTTCTACCGCTTTGCGCGCCAACAAACCGGCGGCAATCATGACCGACGGGTTCGAGGTGTTAGTACAACTGGTAATGGCAGCGATGACCACCGATCCGTGTGTCACGGCCGCAGCGGCCGTTGGTTGCGGCAAGCGCTCCGGCGGAGCCCGCAGGAATTCACCCGCCTCGGTATCACTCTCGCCGATCAGCCGGGAAATTTGCTTCGCATTCGGGCTCGGGGCCGTGCCGTCCATCGCAGACTGGAACGACCGCGCGACGCCGCCCAGCGCCACGCGGTCCTGCGGCCGCTTCGGACCGGCGACACTCGGCTCGACCTTGGCGAGGTCAAGGTCGAGTACCTCGCTGAAATCGGGTTCAGCGTCGCCGTCGGTCCTGAACAGGCCCTGCGCGCGGGTGTAGCGCTCAACCAGTTCGACGGTGTCGCCGCGCCCGGTCAGTCGCAGGTATTGCAGTGTGTTCGCATCGACCGGGAACAAGGTCGCGGTGGCACCGAATTCCGGCGACATGTTAGCGAGCGTCGCGCGATCGGCAATGCCGAGAGTACTGAGCCCGGGACCGAAGAACTCGACAAACTTGCCAACCACACCGTGCGCTCGCAGCATCTGTGTGAGCGTCAACACCAGATCGGTGGCAGTGGTGCCCGGTACCAACTGCCCGCGCGTACGCACGCCAAGCACGACGGGCTTTGGCAAGAACATCGGCTGACCGAGCATCGCTGCTTCGGCTTCGATCCCGCCGACACCCCAACCCAGGACACCGAGGCCGTTGATCATGGGCGTGTGCGAATCGGTACCGACGAGCGTGTCCGGAAAGGCCCAGCCATCGCGCGCGATCACGACACGGCCCAGATGTTCCAGATTGACCTGGTGGCAGATACCCATACCGGGCGGCACCACGCGAAACCCCTCGAACGCTTGCTGGGCCCAATTGAGCAGCGCGTACCGTTCCCGGTTGCGCTTGTATTCCCATCGCAAATTAGCGGCATAGGCATCGGCACTGCCGAAACGATCGACCTGCACTGAGTGATCGATGACCAAATCGACGGGCACGAACGGATTGACACGCTCAGGATCTCCACCGGCACGCGCCACTGCGCTGCGCATCGCGGCTAGATCGACGACCGCCGGAACGCCGGTGAAATCTTGCATCAGCACGCGTGCGGGCATGAAGGCGAGCGAGGCATCAGCGCCGTTGGGCCAGCGCGCGAGCGATTCAACATCCTGTTGCGAAACGTCGCGATCACCCATGCGGCGCGCAATGTTCTCCAACAGAATCTTCACCGTGTGCGGCAGGCGAGCCATGTCCGTGCCTGTCTGCGCGGCCAATTTGGCCATGCTGATGTAGCGGGCGTCGCCCGATTTGGTCTGCAAAGTAGCGGAGAAATCCAGTGAAGTCATGACATGCTCCTGATGGGCTCGAATCACGTGATCAAAAACGCCGAGGCGATTGAAAAGTACAGAATGACCCCGATCGCATCCGCAATCGTCGTCACGAGTGGCGCGCTGGCTGCGGCCGGATCGAGTCTGAAGCGACTCAACAAAAAGGGCAGCGACATACCGATCACGCTGCCGGCCAGCACTACCAGCAACATCGTGAGTGCTACCACCAGTGCGATCGCCGGGCCGCCTCGAGCGAGCCCGATCGGTGCGATCGCCAGCGCCATGGTTGCGCCCAATGCGACGGCCACTAACAATTCGCGCCCGAGAAGATAGCCCCAATCCTTGAGCATAACATCGCCGGTGGCGAGTGCACGTACCATCAAAGTCGCCGCTTGCGAACCGGCGTTGCCGCTACTGCCGATCAGGAGCGGCAGAAAAAACACGAGCGACACGTAACTCACGATCACGTGCTCGAAATAGGCGATGCCGGCGCCTGAGAAGAGATTGCCGAATATCAGGAGTCCGAGCCAAAGAACGCGCTTGCGGTACAGGATGCCGATGCTGGCATCGCGTACGCCCTGTGTGAGCTTGCCGACGGTGCCGATCTTGTGAAAGTCCTCGGTGGTCTCCTCCTGCAGGGCATCGAGGGCATCGTCGTGCGTGACAATACCGACAAGTCTGCCGTCGACGTCGACTACCGGCAGCGCGAGTACGTCATAGTGGGCGAACTTGCGGGCGACATCCTCCTGATCCTCGTGCAGTGTGACAGCCACCGGGTCACGCTCCATCAGATCCGCAACCTTCGCGTCGGTTGAGGCCAGGATCAGGTCCTGCAGGCGAACCGACCCGATGAGACAACGATCCGGATCGACGACGTAAGCACGATAGATAGTCTCGGTGTCTGGCGCCTCGCGACGCAGCACTTCGATCGCGTCCTGGGAAGTCAGTTCGGGGGTGAGTGCGGCGTAGTCCGACGTCATGATCGCGCCGGCAGTGCCCTCTGCATAGGCCGCGAGGCGGCGTATGTCGTCGCGCTCGGTTTGCGCGAGGCCGCGCAATAACGCCTGCTGCTCCTCGAGAGACAAGTCGTTGAAAAAATCTGCGCGGTCGTCCGCGCTCATCTCAGTGATGATCTCGGCCAGCTGACTCCGCTCGAACAGCCGGGCGAGCGCCACTTGCACCTCCGGCCGTAGGTAACCGAAGACCTCTACGCGACGCGTCAAGGGCAGCGCGAGCAGTTGCTGTCGCGCGACGTCTGGTTGCAATTCGTCGAAATAGGCGGCGAGATCGACTGAATGTGCCGTCTGAATAAACCGTTGCACCGCTGCCGGATCCGCCCGATCGAGGCTCGAATTCGGATCAGTCACTTGAAAGCGGTCCATCTTGTGCAATTCGCCGCCGCGATCGAACTTCGTATCGTCAGTACTCAGCAATTTCGTTGACTTGCTCATGCTTATTCTCGCCAGGTTGCCGCAATCACTTGTTCTGTTGTTAGCGAGAGCGCCACCTACGACCCATCGATCAGCGCAAAACGACGCGTGCAAGCGGTGTGGACGCCCTTCGCAGTCTAATTGGACGCTCGCGCGAGCTCAATGCGGGTTTGCCACGTCTGGACAACGCTTTTCACGGCATGGGCGTTTCGCAGAATTGGCGCTCTTGCGAATGGCGCGGAAGTGCACGTGGCGCAGATGCTGCCGCCTCATTGCTGCACCGCGCGCGCATCGCCCAGGCGTGCGGCGTGTCGTTCAAGATCGGTCGTGCGCACACGCAACTTGCTACTGGTTTACCCGCATGGTCACGAGCACGGTTGCTAGGTAGCCTCCAGTTGCGACAACCGCGTGCGAGGAGTAAGTGCTTATCGCTGTCGATGCGCAAGACTTTCTGGCGATGCTGAAGTGCTACAGCGCACAAGTGCGGCGTGATCGACGCTTGGTGGCAGAGGACGTTCTGACCAGCACCGTTCAAAGCCCACGATTGTGCGGCAGCCGCCTGACATTGGACGCGGTGATCGAAGCGGGCCGGGTTCGGGCTCTTGGGTACCGGGTCAGGGCATGTTCGCTAGGACAGGCAACGACAGCGATCGCAGCTGAACGTGTGGTTGGTATGAATGCAAACGACTTGCAGGCCGTGCAAGACGAGATGGAACGGATTCTAGCTGGGGAGGTGCCGGATGAAGATGTCCTGATCTGGCCCGAACTGGCGATTTTTCAGCATTCAGCAGGCATGCCAGCGCGCCATGGTTCGGCACTGTTGCCCTTCCTGGCATTGCAGGAACTTTTCATCGCCAACGAGCGTCGAGCTCGTCTGACAACCCAGGAGATCCAACATGGTTAAAAATGTCATTGTAGTCGGTGGTGGCATTGGCGGCACCATGACCGCAAACAGCCTGGTTGCGAAGCTCTATCCTGAAGTCAGCCGTGACAAAGTTCGGATCACGCTGATTTCGAATAGCCCCTGGCACTACTACAAGCCGGCATTCATGTACGTGGCCTTTGGAGCGTTCTACAAGAATGAACTGCGGCGACCCCAGGCGTCATTACTGCGCCCCGAAATCAACTTTGTTCTGGATGAAGTCGAGGGCTTTGAATTCAGCGCCAGCCGTTTGCGCATGTCGTCCGGCAAAACCTATGACTACGACTACCTGGTCGTGTCTACCGGCTGCATTCCGTCCCCAGAACGAATTGCAGGCCTCCAGGAAGCGGGCGATCATTTCTATCAGCATGATCCTGCGATGCAGCTCTACAGAAAGCTCGCCACGATCGAGAAGGGCCGCATATTCATCGGCGTAACGTTCCCGAAAACACCCAATGTGCCGCATCAATGCGGCATTGCGCCAATGGAAACCACGCTCATGCTCGACGAGTTCCTGCGACAGCGTGGCGTGCGCAACCAAATCGAAATTGTCTACACCTACCCCACCGTCTCACAACTGCTGCGCAATTGCCTGTTCTTGCAAAAAGACACCAGCGAAGTACTGCCGGCCATCTTCGAATCGAAAGATATCAAATACCAGCGCGGTTTCACCCTCGCGCGCGTTGATCCGGAGAAGCAGGTGGCGATTTCTGAGGAAGGGCAAGAAGAGCCCTTCGATATCCTCATGCAGACGCCACCCATACGCGCTGTGGACGCCGTTCTAAACTCTGGCGTCTCCCAAGCCTCCAACAACGAAGGCTGGCTACCAACGAATCGCCAATCGCTGCAGCTCGAAGGATTTGACAACGTGTTCGTGATGGGTGACACGGTGGATTTGCCAATTAGCAAGGCGGGCGGCAGTTGTCACAGCCAATCGCCCGTTATCTGCAATAACATGGCTGGGCTCATGCGAATCGGCAAGACCGTGGCGGAATACGACGGCAAGGTACAGGCGGTCGCTCAAATGGGAATGGAGGCCGGTATGCCCCTCTGGTACGACTACGATGTCGACGTCAAGCCGACGCCACCTACCAAGATTGGCGGGTTGATGCGCAAAGGATTCAATCGTGGCGTTTACTGGTCCGTCGCGCGCGGCCTGGTCTAACTGAAGGAGTGCGAAGATGGACAATACACCCACTGCGATGACAGCGGCCCACCCGATCGACCGCGTGCTGAGAGCGTCGCCAGAACTACAGGACCAGGCAACGCTCGACGGCATGTCCGACTTGATCACGAAAGTAGCGCCTCTCTTACAAGGCAGACGCTTGCACAACATCGTTGATCTGCTTGCGGCGACTTCGGATATCGTCGAGATGGCCGATGACGCGATGGTGCAAAAACTGATGGCGTTCTATGAGGACACGACCGGCGGAGTCTGGGCGGTGGGCAACGCCCTGCGCTACGCGTCGGCGCGCGCCGCGCGGGCGGAAGCGCCCCCCACACTCTGGCGCAGCATGCGGCGGCTGCGAAAAGACGACGATGCGCGCCGGGGTCTCGACATGGCCGTCAACTTCCTGGCCGAGCTGGGGCGACAATCCCGCGCTACGCATGGACCGATGCCTGCGGACTGACCGCCAATGGTGAGCGCCGACACTATCCTGCGCACCTATGGGGCTCGGGGTCGCACGACGCGACCGGGCTCGTACAGGGCGGTTGAACCAAGCAAATGATCCGCATCAAGCGCACGTATGAGCCGCGGGCACGAGGCGATGGCCGGCGCATTCTTGTCGAGCGTCTGTGGCCACGCGGCATGAAGAAGGAAGCACTACACGCGGATGCTTGGCTGAAAGACGTCGCCCCAAGTACAGAATTGCGCAAGTGGTTCGGACACCGCGTAGAGCGCTGGCCAGAATTTAGGCGGCGGTACAGGAAAGAACTGGACGCGAACTCGAACGCCTGGGCTCCCATTCTCGCTGCCAGCCGCAAGCGCACGGTGACATTGCTCTATAGCGCGCACGACACCGCGCACAACGGTGCGCGGGTACTCTGTGAATACCTCAGCGGTAAATCAGAATCGGCAAAGTCGCGTGAGCGAGCACCTTCTGCGTAACGCTGCCCATCACGAGCTTGCTGAATCCACTGCGGCCATGAGTCGCCATGAAAATCACGTCGCACTTGTGCTGCTTCGCCACAGCCAGAATACGCTCATGCGGACGATGCCCCGTACTAACGACCGGCGTGAATGGAACGCCCGCCTTGGTCGCGACTTTGCCGAGCTTCTCGACCAATTGCTGCGCGCGATCGAGATTTGACTGGTTGACCTCGTCGATCAACTCCTGAGTGACCATACCGCGAGCACGGTAAGCTGGTCGGAGCTCTTCCACGACATAACAGCTTACGACCTTGGCACCGAGCGCCTTGGCGAATGCGACTCCTGCTTTGGCCGCTTTGCTGGCGACGGGTGAACCGTCGATCGGAATCAGAACTCGCTTGAACATGACAACACCTCGAGATTAGTCGAAACCTGCGATCGCTGCTGGCGGTGCGACCACCGGGCGCGGGACGATCAGCACATCAGTCGGCGCCGCGGCCGATGCATAGCGGCAGACGCTGCCGAACTTCGAATTGGACGAGCGTCCAGCACTAACACCGTGCTTGCCGAGCACGATCAGGTCCGGATGCAATCTGTCGATCTGTAGGGACAACTGCGACACCGCATCGCCGCGCTCGATGATCCGCTCGGGGTCGGCGTTGGAACGCACCTCGGCGATGAGCGCAGCGAGCTCGGCATCCAACCGGTCGCGCTCGCCGTCCGCGTAAACGTCCAAGGTGCTCGTGCGGAAACCGTAGGTTTCCAGCCGGGCGGCGAAAGGAACTTCATACGCATGCAGCACATGCAGTCTGCCGCCGGCTGCCCAGTGCGCTGCCCAACGGACTATCGAAAGTGACAGCTCGCCCATATCGACAGCGGCCAGGACCGTTCTCGACTCGCGTTGCGGCGGCGTGCGCACGAGCCATAGCGGATCGCGGGTCGAGGAAACGAGCTTGCTCGCCGTACCGCCAAGCCCCGGTTGCCCTCTCGTCGCCTCATTTTCACCGCGTGCGCCGATGGCTAGCAGGTCAGCATCGTACAGCCGGGCGGCATCCACGATCTTCTGTGCCGCGTGCCCCGTGATCACGCCCGTCGAGAGCTCCAACTGCCGTGCCGGGTCGATCGTTTCAGCCAGGTTTTTCAGTGCCAGCGCGGCCTGGCGCTGCACGCCACGCAGGGCCGATGTGCTGGTGCGCCAGAAGCCAGTCAGTTGTCGTCGCGAAGGAACGACATGCACGATACGGAGCGCGGCGGCCTCGTGTCGTGCGAAATCTGCGGCGGACTGTACCGCACGATTTCCAGCAGCCGAGAAGTCGGTCGCAACCAGGAGTCGGTTGATTTTCACAGCTTGGGAGCCTACCTGACGCGTCGCATAGCGTCACTATCGTAGGCGGTCAGGCGCAGCAGCTGGTACAATTGGACTCCTCGGAATGTACCTACGCCCCGCGAGCAAAAAGGCCTGCGATTCAGGCTTGGGAACTAACTATCAAAGCATTGGTCGTTGGTCGCCGCGATAGCGGGCAGCGCTGTATCGAGTTCGGATGAATTTCTGTAGTCAATGCGGCTCGCCAGTCGAGCGCAAAGTCCCGCCCGGCGACAATCTGCCGCGCTACGTCTGTGACAATTGCGGCACGATCCACTACACCAACCCCAAGCTGGTGGTCGGTTGCGTACCGGAATTTGCGGGCCGAATTCTCTTGTGTAAGCGGGCAATCGAGCCGCGGCTGGGCTATTGGACGGTGCCGGCTGGTTTCATGGAGAACGGTGAAACCCTGCAACAGGCCGCCGCGCGCGAGACTCGCGAAGAGTCGATGAACGATGTCGAGGTGGGGTCGCTCATTTCGGTCGTCCATGTCACGCACACGCAGCAAGTGCACGTATTCTTCCGCGCACGAATGCTGCATGACCGTTTCGGACCGACCTCCGAGAGCCTCGAAGTCAAGCTCGTCACGCTCGCGCAAATCCCGTGGAACGACCTCGCCTTCCCGAGTACGGAATTCACACTTCGGCGGTACATCGAGGACCGCGCAGCGGGCAGCGATCGTCACCATTTTGTCGAGTTGGAACGGCGATTTAGCTGATCGCGCTCGCGCATGGCAAAATGCACGAATCATCGGACTCGTCCGTCGTCGATTCACAGGAACCCGCTCAATGACCTTCGTCGTCACCGAAGCCTGCATCAAGTGCAAATACACCGACTGCGTCGAAGTATGCCCAGTCGATTGTTTTCACGAAGGCCCCAATTTTCTCGTGATCGATCCCGACGAGTGCATCGACTGCACCTTGTGTGAACCGGAATGCCCCGTCGAAGCGATATTCTCGGAAGACGAGGTGCCTGCGGATCAGAAGGAATTCACGCAGATCAATGCGGATCTCGCCAAGCAATGGCCAGTGATCACCGAGATGAAGCCCGCGCCTGCGGACGCGAAGCAATGGGAAGGCGTCGCGGACAAACGCAAGCTGCTCGAGAAATAGAGCCTGTTAGCGTTGTGCGACGGTCTCGTGAAGTTTTGCCGCAAGACCCGCCGGCGGTAGGTAGCCGGGAATGAGATCGCCGTTTTCGAGCACGATCGCCGGCGTACCACGCAGCACCAGATTCTGTCCTAACTCGTAGTCGCGCGCGATCACGCTATCGGAACACTTCGGCGCCTTGATCGTCTCGCCGCGCTTGGACCGTGTCAATGCATCCTTGCGATTTGGCGAGCACCATACTTTCTCCGCTTTGACCCAAGCGTCGCTGCCGGGGCCCGTACGCGGATACAGCAAGTAGCGAATACTGATGCCAAGCTTGTTGTACTCGGCGATCTGCGAATGCAATCGCTGACAGTAGCCGCAGTCGATGTCCGTGAATACCGTGACGGTGTATTTTGGATCTTTCGGTGCGAATACGATCATTTCGTCCACCGGAATCTCACCGATGAGCTTCTTGCGGACGCCACGACGTCGCGCCTCGGACAAGTTGTCGTCGCTATCGAGGTCGTACATGTCGCCGGCAATCAGGTAGCGCGCGTCACTCGCAACGTACGCCACCGCGCCACCGCGGGTAACTTCAAAGACGCCCGGCACGGGCGACGCTCGAACGTCCTCGGGTTTGACGCCGTCGATCTTCTTGGCGATCGCCGCACGAACGTCCGGCTTGGTCTTCTCGGGCGCCGCTTGCTGCGCCTGCGACAGCGAGGCGATCGCGAGGGCCGCGAGACCGAACAGCAACTGAAACTTGGCCATAGGCAACTGCACCCGATGATTGGCTGGACCCCCAAGTCGGGGTTCGCGCTGGTTGGACCGTTCCGAATAGAGAAGGTTCGAGCGCTTCCGCCGAACCAGGCGGGGGCAGTCTAGCAGACGAGCCGCAGCGCCGCGTCAACCGCGGGGATGATGCTGCTGGTGCAAGTCCTTGAGGCGTTCGCGAGCGACGTGTGTATAGATTTGCGTCGTTGAGAGATCGCTATGGCCGAGCAACATCTGCACCACACGCAGATCGGCGCCATGGTTCAGAAGGTGCGTGGCGAAGGCATGTCGCATCGTGTGCGGCGACAGGCCTTTGTCGATTTGCGCCTTGCGAGCGTAGCGTTTGATGATGTGCCAGAACGCCTGACGCGTCATGCGATCCCCGCGTCGTGTGGGGAATAGAAAGTCGGTTGTGCGATCCAACAGGATTTCGTTGCGCGGGCCGCGCACGAAGTCCGTCAGCCAGCGTACGGCCTCTTCGCCGAGAGGAATTAGACGCTCACGATTGCCCTTGCCGACAATGCGGATGACACCCTGGTTAGTGTTGATCTGGCTGTACTTGAGGTTCACCAGTTCCGAAACACGCAAACCCGTGGCATACAGCACCTCGAGCATCGTGCGATCGCGATGGCCCAGGGGATCGGAAATCAGCGGTGCGTTGAGGAGCGATTCGACCTCTTCCTCAGTGAGCGACTTTGGCAACGAGCGGCCGATTTTCGGCATCGCGATCTGCGCAGTAGGATCGTCACGCAGAGTGCCTTCACGAACGAGATAGCGGAAGAAGCGCCGGAATGACGACAACTGCCGTGCGGTTGAACGCGGCCGAGCGCCATACTCGACACGATGCGCAATGAACGCGAGTAAATCGGCGCGTGTCGTTCGGGTGAGTTCGACGTCGCGTTCCGCCAGCCAGCGAGACAGCGCCGTGAGATCGGCACGATACGCGGCGAGCGTGTTCGAGGCCAGACCTCGTTCCATCCAGACGGCATCGAGAAACTGCGAGACCGCGGGATTGACGGCCGCCGCAGTGGTCGATTCGGCAGTGGCAGTGGCGTGCTTGGCCAAGTGCGTACTCGTTGATTGAAAGCGGAAAATTCCTGACGTGCAGTATGCAGATCACCTCGCCGGCACCGGCGTGATCACCTTCACAGCCTGCAAAAAGCATTAACATAAAGAGAAGCAGTTCACATCACCTGACCAGCAGACATAACCGACAATGAACCATGACTGAATTCGAGGCATTGCAGCAGCGCAGGCAGCGCAGCTCGTGGTGGTTGCCGCTGCAAGTGCTGTATGGTGCCTACGCTTTCAGCATTTTTCTCGTAGTGGCACTGCTCGCGCTCGCCTGCATCCTGCTGTTACCCAAACTGGCATGGCGGCGCGCTGCGGCGCGGAACGCAGCACGCACTTCCCTGTTTCTGATCGGCATGCCAGTTGCGGTACGCGGCACGTCGCTGATACCCGACGGCCAGTGTGTCGTAGTCGCCAATCACGCCAGCTATCTGGATGGTGTCGTATTCACGGCGGTTCTGCCGCCCAGATTCGGATTCGTCATCAAGCGTGAGATGGATGCTGTTCCGCTCGCTGGCTTGCTGTTGCGCCGCATCGGCTCCGAATTCGTCGATCGCAACAACCACAATAAGAGCGCGCGCGATGCGCGTCGCGTTTTACGCAGCGCGACGAACGGCCACTCGCTGGTGTTCTTTCCGGAAGGAACATTTTCCGACGGACCCGGCTTGCTGAAGTTTCACACCGGCGCCTTCGCGATCGCCGCTCGTGCACGCTGCCCGGTCGTGCCCGCGGTCATTCGTGGCACAAGGCATGCCTTGCCGAGCACGCGCTGGTTGCCGTTACCGGGGCGCATTGTCGTGGAGTTTCTCGCTCCCCTAACACCAGACCTGTCTGCCGGCGAGGAGCTGGCGATTGCATTGCGCGATCGGTCACGACAGCGGATTCTCGAGGAGCTCGGTGAACCCGATTTGTCGAACGCAGCCTGACTGCAGCCGATTGCACCCGCATTCAATGGTAACCGCTGTCAGCTGAGACTTTGCCCTTGAATACGCCGTAGGACCAGTAGGTGTAACCCAGCCTCACCGGTAGCAGCACGATCAACCCAACCATCACGAAACCCTGCGACGACGGCGGCGACGACGCCTCCCAGATCGACAACGACGGCGGCACGATGTTAGGCCAGATGCCAAGCACGAGGCCGATAGAACCCAGCGCGAAGAAAGTGAGCGTAAGCACGAACGGCGCGGCGTCGCGATCCCTTCGGATCACCGCGCGCCACAAGCGGTGCGCGGCATCACCTACATATTGCGCCGATACTGGCCACCGACTTGATAGAGCGCATGCGATATCTGCCCGAGCGAGCAACACACCACGGCGTCCATCAACGCCGTAAAAACGTTGCCGCCAGACGCAGCGGCACTCTGCAGTTCTTGCAATGCGCCGGGCGCGTCCGCGGCATTGCGCTGCTGGAACGCCCGAACGGCCTGCACCTGGTCGTCCTTTTCCTGGTCGGACGAACGAATCAGAGCTACCGCCTGGTGCTCCTGCGAGGCGTCGTGCTCCGACAGAAAGGTATTCACGCCAACGATTGGCAAGCTGCCGTCATGCTTCAGCGTCTCGTAGTACAGGCTCTCGTCCTGAATCTTGCCGCGTTGATACATGGTTTCCATCGCACCGAGCACGCCGCCGCGGTCCGAAAGCGATTCGAACTCCTTGTAGACAGCCGCTTCCACCATATCGGTCAACTGCTCTATCAAGAACGATCCCTGCCACGGATTCTGCGTCTTGTTGAGCCCAAGCTCCCGATTGATGATCATCTGGATCGCGACCGCACGGCGCACGCTTTCCTCCGTTGGAGTCGTCAATGCCTCGTCGTATGCGTTGGTGTGCAGGCTGTTGCAATTGTCGAACAGAGCGTACATCGCCTGCAGAGTCGTACGGATATCGTTGAACTGGATCTCGCGCGCATGCAGCGAGCGGCCGGACGTTTGAATGTGGTATTTCAACATTTGGCTACGCGCACTGGCCTCGTAGCGGTCGCGCATCGCACGCGCCCAGATGCGGCGGGCAACGCGACCGATGACCGCGTACTCCGGATCCATGCCGTTCGAGAAGAAGAACGAGAGGTTAGGCGCAAAATCGTCGATTGCCATGCCGCGTGCGAGGTAGTACTCGACGATCGTAAAACCATTGGCGAGCGTAAAGGCGAGTTGCGAGATTGGATTCGCGCCTGCCTCCGCGATGTGATAGCCAGAGATCGAAACAGAATAGAAGTTCCGAACGTTGTTATCCGAGAAGAACTGCTGCACGTCGCCCATCATTCTGAGCGCAAACTCGGTCGAGAAGATGCAGGTATTCTGCGCTTGATCTTCTTTCAGGATGTCGGCCTGCACGGTACCCCGAGCTAACGACAGCGCCTCGGCACGCACACGTTCGTAGTCGTCGAGCGACAACACACCTGGCGCCACCAATTGTCTGGCGGTGATACCGAGCAGCGCAAGTCCGGAACCGTCGTGGCCGTCCGGCAAATCGCCCTTGTACGTCGGCACCAGCGCGCCGCGCGCTTGAATATCTTGATGCAAGCGAGCAATCAACTTTTCGGCGGCCGGCCACCGCCCTGCCGCCTTCAATACACGCTCGATGCGCTGGTCGATCGCCGTATTCATGAACATCGCAAGCAGCATGGGCGCCGGACCGTTGATGGTCATCGACACCGAAGTGTTCGCGGCGCACAGATCGAAGCCGGAATACAGCTTCTTCATATCATCGAGCGTGGCGATCGACACCCCCGAATTACCGGTGCGCCCGTAGATGTCGGGTCGCGTATCCGGATCCTCGCCATACAGCGTGGTTGAATCGAAAGCCGTCGACAAGCGCGTTGCTGCGCTACCACGTGCCAGGTAGTGAAACCTTCTGTTCGTGCGTTCCGGCGGACCTTCGCCGGCGAACATGCGAATCGGGTCTTCCTGCTCACGACGATACGGATAGACGCCACTCGTGTACGGATACTCGCCCGGCAGATTCTCGCTGCGCACGAACCGCAGAATCTCGCCCCAGTCGCTGAACCTGGGTAATGCGATCTTGGGCACCCGATTTCGACTGAGCGTCTCGCTGTAGTTGGAACCGGTGATCTCACGGTCACGCACCTTGTAGCGATACTCAGGCTCGGACACCGCGGCCGCACGCGCTGGCCACCGGTTCAGTTCAGCCAACGAATCACTACCGATCTCATCCAACGCCTGGTTGTACGTCGTGCGCAGTGCGAGGCGCGTGGCATCCGCATCCTTGTCCTCGGCAGCGCGCAAGCAATTGTCCGCATAACGCTTTAACGGCGTCGGTAGCGGCGCATCGTGCAAACTCTTGAGAGACTGGTACAAGCCATACGCACGACTCGCTGCCGCTGCCTGCTTTTCCATCTGCGCCGCCGCGGTGCGCCCCATCTGGGCAATCTCGGCCAGGTACCGCGAGCGAGCGCCGGGGATCAGGGGATCGCGCGTCGTGAACTCCGTCGGTCCCAGATCGAGAGGCTTGGCGTCGCGCTGCGACCATTTCTGCCCGCCAATGCCGCGGTGATCGATCGCTTGGACGATCGCACCGAACAGCCGATTGACGCCGGGATCGTTGAATCGACTGGCGATCGTCGGAAATACGGGGGTTTCTGCGTCGGGAACCTTCAGGCGTTCGACGTGATTGCGTCGCCATTGTTTGCGCACGTCGCGCAGACTGTCCTCTGCGCCACGTTTCTCGAACTTGTTGAGCACGATCATGTCGGCGAAGTCGATCATGTCGATCTTTTCGAGCTGACTAGCTGCACCATACTCGTTAGTCATCACATACAGTGACAGATCGACTAGATCGATGATCTCCGTGTCGCTCTGACCGATGCCGGCCGTCTCAACAATGATGAGATCGAACCCGGCAGCCTTGTACAGCGCGATAACGTCCTTGAGGGCAGCACTGGTTGCCCGATTTCGCCGGCGGGTAGCCAGCGAGCGCATGAACACGTTCTCGGCCGCGAGGGAATTCATCCGGATGCGATCGCCCAGTAGTGCGCCACCGGTGCGTCGTCGCGTGGGGTCGACGGCTACAACAGCGATCTGCCGATCCGGGAAGTAGCGTACCAGCCGCTGTAACAACTCGTCGTTCAAACTCGATTTGCCAGCGCCGCCCGTGCCAGTGACACCAATGACGGGCACATTGCTTGCTGTATCGCGCGCTTGATGCTTGGCGACCGCCCGCAAGATCGTGTCGCGCATACGGTCGTCATCGGCGGCATCTTCGAGCGCGGTGATCGTGCGCGCGATCTGGCGATGGTCGCACGCGTTGAAGGGGCCGAATTCGTAGGCTGGGCGTCGCGCTGCGCGCACCCGCATCAGCACATCATCGATCATGCCCGTGAGGCCCAACGTGCGACCATGTTCCGGCGTATAGATCTTTTCGACACCGTGTGCTTCCAGCGCCGCGATTTCGTCCGGCGCAATCGTGCCGCCGCCGCCAACTACTACTCGAATATGCTCACTACCGAGTTCGCGCAGCATATCGACCATGTACGTGAAATACTCGTTGTGCCCGCCCTGGTAGGAGCTGACGGCAATACCATCGGCGTCCTCCTGGATCGCTGCGCGCACGATATCGGCAACGCTCCGGTTGTGCCCAAGATGCACGACTTCTGCGCCCCCCAATTGCAGCAAGCGCCTGATCATGTTGATAGCGGCATCGTGCCCGTCGAACAACGACGCGGCCGTCACGAAGCGCAGTGTTTCATGATGGTCAGGGGCAGACGCCCCCGCCCGATCAGCCGCTGCATCCGGTTGAGCCTTTTCAAGCAGTGAGGACATGAGGCGCTCCCTCGACAACAACGAAACCAACGTTCGTCAAGCTCAACATTGGATCGTTAAGTTACCGGGTGGTAATCTAATTACCAATGAGTATCATTCCACCGCCGTCAGAAGTCAAAAAGGAGCTCCCCGTGCTCAGCAAGTCCATGCGCAGCGAGTTCGCGCGGCCCGCATCGCCCTGGTCGCGCCCACGAGCCCGAGCGAAACAGCGCGACATCAAGCGTGACGCGGTCATCCTGACGGCTGCGCGAGCCTTTCAGCAGCGTGGCTATCACAACACCGCGCTCTAGGATCTTTCCGCGCAGCTGGGCGTTACCAAACCGACGCTGTACCACTACGTCGCGAACAAGGAGGAGATCCTGTTCGAGTGCTTCCGCACGGGTCTGGATCAGATCCGGGCAGGTTTGCTCGAGGCTGACGCAACCGACGCGCCTGCGCGCGAACGGCTGGCGATCGTCGTGCGTCACTATGCGGCCGCCATCGCATCGGATTTCGGCTGGTGCATGGTGCGTGCCGAGGATCAGGACCTGAGTCCCGACATGGGCGCTGCGATCAAGTCGCTGAAATCGGAAATCGATCAAGGTCTGCGACGCTTGATTCGTGCCGGCGCAAGTGACGGATCGATACCGGCCGTAAAGGATCCCAAGCTGGCGGCCTTTGCGCTCGCCGGGGCGCTCAATTGGATGGGTCACTGGTACCGGCCGGGCCGGGGCCTGACGTCCGATCAGGTTGCCGATGGTTTTCTGGATTTGTTTGATCTCGGGGCCGCCGCAAATGCACGGCCGCCTCGTTACAATGGTCGTTCCAAGCGACTCAGTCGTTGAGTCGGAAAGAGTCATTCATATGTCGGATCACGTAGTCATCGTCGCTGCCCAGCGCACACCAGTAGGCGCCTTCCTGGGAGCGCTCTCATCAGCCACTGCGGTGCAACTCGGCACCGCCGCTATCAAGGGCGCACTCGCTGCGGCCGGAATTGCCGGCAAGGACGTTCAGGAAGTCATCATGGGATGCGTACTGCCCGCGGGGCTCGGTCAGGCGCCGGCGCGACAGGCTGCGTTGGCGGCAGGCATCCCGGCCAGCACTCCCGCCACCACGATCAACAAGATGTGCGGCTCAGGAATGAAAGCGATCATGATGGCCGCCGATCAAATTCGTACGGGCGACATCGAGATAGCCGTTGCCGGCGGGCTTGAGTCCATGTCGAACGCACCCTACCTACTACCAAAAGCGCGAACCGGTCTGCGCATGGGCCACGGAGAAGTGCTCGATCACATGTTCTATGACGGTCTGCAAAGTCCTTTCGACGGGCAACTAATGGGCTGCTTCGCGGAGAGCACGGCCGACAAATACAAATTCTCGCGCGCCGAACAGGATGCATTCGCGACGGAATCCACGCAACGCGCGGTACGCGCGGTGGAATCGGGCGATTTCGCCGCCGAGGTCGTTAGTGTCACGGTCAAGACTCGCAAGGGCGAGGTGGTCGTCGACAAGGACGAAACGCCTTACACCGTCGATCTCAAGAAGATCCCGCAATTGAAGGCCGCGTTTCGCAAAGATGGCACGGTGACCGCGGCCTCGTCGTCGTCGATATCAGACGGTGCGGCAGCGGTCGTGCTGATGAGTGAAAAGGCGGCACTGGCTCGCGGCATCAAGCCGCTCGCGCGAATTGTCGCGTATGCGAGCCACGCGCAGGAACCTGAGTGGTTCACCACGGCTCCGGCGGGCGCTATCAAAAAGACGCTTGCGCAACTCGAATGGCGCGCTGACCAGGTAGACCTTTACGAGGTGAACGAGGCTTTTGCGGTCGTCGCGCTGGCAGCGATGCGCGACGTCGGCTTCGGCCACGATCGACTGAACGTCAATGGCGGTGCTTGTGCGCTCGGACATCCGATCGGTGCGACTGGCGCACGGATCCTCACAACGCTCGTACACGCCTTGCGCAAACGTGGCGGTAAGCGTGGACTGGCGTCACTATGTATCGGCGGCGGCGAAGCCACGGCACTTGCACTCGAATTAATCTGATCAGGAATGACACGATGAACATGCAGGACATTCGCGCGGTCATCACGGGCGGCGCCTCGGGTCTCGGCAATGCGGTCGCCCAACATCTGGTCGCGCAAGGCGCCAGGGTCGCACTTCTCGATGTGCAGGAGGGACCCGGCCAAGCCGCCGCCACCGCACTGGGCAAAGCAGCCAGCTTTGCCAGGTGCGACGTGACGTCGGAAGCGGAGGTCAATGCCGCCATGGACGCCGCCCGTCAACAGATGGGAGCGATCAACTTGTTAGTGAACTGCGCCGGAGTCATCGGCGCGGGCCGTGTACTGGGCAAGAATGGGCCGATGGCGGCCGATTTCTTCACCAAGGTCATTCATATCAATCTGATTGGCACCTTCCTGAGTGACAAGGCCGCTGCCGCCGTCATGCAACACAACACGCCGAATGCCGATGGTGAGCGCGGCGTGATCATCCACACGTCCTCCGTTGCGGCATTCGAAGGACAGATCGGCCAGGCCGCTTACTCCGCGACCAAGGCGGGGGTCATGGGCATGGTCCTGCCACTGGCGCGCGAGTTCGCGCAGTTCGGCATTCGCGTTTGCGCGATCGCACCCGGCATCTTCCGTACGCCGATGGTCGCAGGGCTTCCGCAGGAGGCACAGGATTCGCTCGGCAAACAAGTGCCTTTCCCACCGCGGCTCGGCAAACCCGAAGAATTCGCGCGACTGGTGCAGGCGATCGTGGAAATCCCGATGCTGAACGGCGAAACCATCCGACTCGACGGCGCCATTCGCATGCAACCCAAGTGAGCTGACACGAGATGAACGAAGCCATCGAACGTGACGTGATGGAGTACGACGTGATCGTCGTCGGCGGCGGCCCGGCCGGTCTCGCGGCGGCGATTCGTCTCAAACAGCTCAAACCCGATCTGAATGTCTGTCTGTTGGAGAAAGGCTCCCAGATCGGCGCACACCTGCTGTCGGGCGCGGTGATGGAGCCAGGTCCGCTCGATGAACTGCTGCCCCAGTGGCGCGACGCGTCGCTGCCGATCTGTCTGCCAGCGAAGCGCGATGAATTCCTTCTGATGAATCGTAGCGGTAGTCGCAAGCTACCGTACATTCCCCCGTCGCTGCACAACACAGGCAATTTCATCCTGTCGTTGGGCGGGCTCGGTGTCTGGCTCGCCCAGCAGGCGGAGAATCTCGGCGTCGATGTGTTTGCCGGCTACGCGGCCGCCAAGCTGCTGTTCACGGATTCAGGAGCAGTCGCTGGCGTACAGATCGGCGACATGGGAATCGAGAAGAACGGTGAGCCCGGCCCTAACTACACACCCGGCCCTGAGGTTCGCGCCGGACTCACCATCCTGGCCGAGGGTTGCCGTGGCAGCCTGACCAAACTGCTGATCGATCGGTATCGGCTCGATGCCGATTGCGACCCGCAGAGCTATGCGCTTGGCTTCAAGGAATTGTGGCAACTGCCAGCGGGGCGTGTCGAAGCCGGACTGATCCAACATTCGTTCGGCTGGCCCGTCGACAGCAAGACCTACGGTGGCAGTTTTCTCTACCATCTCGACAACGACCGTATCTACGTTGGATACGTCGTCGGTCTTGATTACGCGGATCCGCACTTCAAGCCATTCGAGGCGTTCCAGCAATTCAAGAATCACCCGCAGGTCAAGCCACTCCTGGAGGGCGGCGAGATCGTGTCGGCCGGCGCACGCAGTATCGCCGCAGGCGGCTGGCAGTCGCTGCCCAAACTGGAAATGCCGGGCGCATTGTTAGTGGGTGACACGGCCGGCACGCTCAACGTACCGAAGATCAAGGGCATCCATCAGGCGATCCGCTGCGGTGTACTGGCTGCCGAGCACTTCGCCGAGACCGGAGTATCGGACGGGTTCGATACGCGCTGGCGCGCGTCGGCGGGCGCACGAGAACTCAAGAAGGTGCGCAACTTCAAACCAGCATTCAAACGCGGCTTATGGTTCGGACTGTTGAATGCCGGGCTTGAAACAGTCACCGCCGGCAAACTGCCGTGGACTTTGAAGAATCACGCGAGCTATGCAGCGCTGCGGCGAGTCGATGAATTTCAGTCGCCAGACCGCGGCTGGAGCGAGCGTACCCTACCGCCTCGCGATCGCCTGGCTTCGGTATTCTTTGCTGCAACGACGCATGATGAGAATCAGCCGGTGCACCTGCACGTGAGAGACACCAACATCTGCGCGACGAAGTGTGCACAGGAATTCGACAACCCCTGCACCCGCTTTTGTCCCGCCCATGTCTATGAAATGGTGCCAGACGGCGCGGGCGGCAAACGCCTGCAAATCAATGCGGCGAATTGCGTGCATTGCAAAGCCTGCGACATCAAGGACCCCTATCAGATCATCGACTGGGTGACGCCGGAGGGCGGCTCCGGGCCTAACTATCAGACCCTATGATGAGCGACCCCTTGTGGCGACCCTCCCCGCAGCGCATTGCCGGCGCCAACGTTACACGCTTCATCGATTGTGTGAATGCACGCCGCGCCGCCGAGATTTCCGATTACGACGGCCTCTACCGATGGTCCATCGAACAGCCGGCTGAGTTTTGGATCGAGCTTGCACGTTTCGCCGACGTACGTGCCGACTGGGGCACCGGACTTGCGCTCATGGATGGCGACAAGATGCCCGGCGCCGCCTGGTTTCCCGGCGCCACCCTCAATTTCGCAGCGAACTTGCTGCGCTTTCGCGATTCGACCGAGGCGCTGGTCTTTGTCGGCGAACGGACCGGCCGGCGCGCGCTAACCTATCAGCAGCTCTTCAGCGAAGTAGCACGCGTTGCGCAGGGCCTGCGCGCCGCAGGGGTCGAGGCGAACGATCGGGTTGCCGGTTTCTTGCCTAACATCCCGGAAGCCGTGGTGGCGATGCTCGCCACCGCCAGTATCGGCGCCATCTGGTCTTCATGCTCACCGGACTTCGGTATCAACGGAGTGCTCGACCGCTTTGGCCAGATCGAGCCCAAGGTGTTGTTCACCGCAGACGGCTACTTTTACGGCGGCAAGACACTCGATTCACTGGCCTCAATGACGAGCGTCGTGAGCCAGTTGCCATCGGTACAACGAGTGGTCGTCATACCGTTCGCCAGCGCGGCGCCGAGCTTGTCATCGCTGCGCAACGCCATATTCTACGATCAGTTCGGCGTGGCCGCTAACGACATCGACTTTGCCGTATTGCCATTCAATCACCCGCTCTACATTCTGTACTCGTCGGGCACGACCGGAGTGCCCAAGTGCATCGTGCACGGCGCCGGTGGTACGCTGCTGCAACACCAGAAGGAACATCTGCTGCACACCGATCTGAAGCGCGGCGATCGCATGTTCTACTTCACGACCTGCGGCTGGATGATGTGGAACTGGCTGGTGAGCGGGCTCGCTACCGGTGCGACGCTCATCTTGTACGATGGTTCGCCGTTCTATCCGGATCGCAACGTGTTGTGGCGACTGGCAGAATCCGAATCGATCACCATTTTTGGCACCAGCGCGAAGTATCTCGCAGCACTCGAGAAAGCGGCGGCGAGACCGGGCGCCGAGCACGATCTCAAGGCACTGCATGCCATTTTGTCCACCGGTTCGCCGCTCCTGCCCGACAGCTTCGACTATGTTTATCAGCACATCAAGGAGGACCTGCAGTTGTCGTCGATCTCCGGTGGCACGGATATAGTCTCATGCTTCTGTCTAGGTAGTCCCGTGCTGCCTGTCTACCGCGGCGAGATTCAGACACGCGGGTTGGGAATGCGGGTCGAGATCGTCGATGAGTCCCGCCAATCGGTCCGCGGCGAATCTGGCGAACTTGTTTGTACGGCGCCGTTTCCTTCCATGCCACTGGGCTTCTGGAACGATCCCGACGACAAGCGCTATCACGCGGCCTATTTCGAGCGCTTTCAGAATGTCTGGCACCATGGAGACCTTGCCGTGCTGACGGAGCACGACGGCATCGTTATTCTCGGTCGCTCCGACGCCGTGCTCAATCCGGGTGGCGTTCGAATCGGCACGGCAGAGATCTATCGACAGGTGGAAACCCTGCCTGAAGTGGCCGAGTCGATCGCGATCGGCCAACAATGGCGCAACGACATACGAGTCGTGTTGTTTGTGCGCATGCAGCCTGGACAATCGCTCGATGACAGTCTGCGTCAGCGCATCAAGGATACGATTCGCACTAACACGACGCCACGTCATGTCCCCGCAAGGATCGTCGCCGTGCCCGACATTCCGCGCACGATCTCCGGCAAGATCGTCGAGTTGGCGGTGCGCGACGTGGTGCACGGGCGCGAGGTACGCAATGTCGATGCGCTGGCGAACCCGGAAGCGCTCGAGCATTTTCGCAACCGACCCGAACTCAGCGCCTGACAACCGTGCAGAAGACTCCGAAGAGCTCGGTGCTCGCCGGGCTGTATGCCGCTGAAGCGGCCAAGCGGGGCTTTCGAGGCGATCCCGCGCAACTCGCAGCGCTCGTGCCGCTGGAACGTCTGCGTCGCACTCTAAGCACCCCGCGTCCGCGCTCGATCACGAGCCGACTCAGCACGTTGCTCGGCCATGGCCCAGGAATCGCTACCCCACGGGGCGTGTATCTGTGGGGCGACGTTGGTCGCGGCAAGACTTGGCTCATGGATTTGTTCTATTCGAGCCTCAAATTCGCCGAGCGTCGACGCAGCCATTTCTATCGCTTCATGCATGACGTGCACGCCGAGTTGCAGACGCTCAAGGGTGAATCAGCGCCGCTCGATCTGCTAGCCGCGCGTATCGCTGCGACGACGCGTGTACTGTGTTTCGACGAATTGTTCGTCTCCGACATCGGCGATGCCATGATCCTCGGCGGCCTGTTTGATGGCTTGATCCGGCATGGCGTCGCGTTAGTGTTCACATCCAACGTGCCGCCGCAGGGACTGTACCAGGATGGCTTACAGCGTCAGCGCTTCCTGCCGGCGATCGCTTTGCTCGAGAAGCACACCGAGGTTATCCACCTCGAAGGACCATTCGACTACCGGCTCACGCAGCTCGCGCGAGCGCAACTCTATCTGCCGAGCGCGGATCCAGCGACATCCACCATGCTCGCCGAGCTGTTCGACGACCTCTCCGACGACGATGAGGACACGGACGGGTTCGTCGAGATCGGCAACCGCAAGATCGCAGTGCTGCGCGAAAGCGAGAACGTCGTCTGGTTCGAATTCGCGGCATTGTGCGAGGGTCCGCGCGGACCCTCGGACTACATTCACCTGGCGCGCGAGTATCAATCGGTGTTGATCTCGAATGTGCCAGTATTCGACTCTACTGACGAGAATGCAGCACGTCGGTTCATCACCTTGGTGGATGAATTCTACGATCGAGGCGTCAACCTGATTCTATCCGCGGCAGCGCCGCCGCAGCGACTCTACACAGGTGACCGACTGAAGTTCGAATTCGCGCGCACCGCAAGCCGTCTGATCGAAATGCAGAGCCGCGCTTATCTCGCGCGCCAGCACGTCGCCAATTGAGCGACGCAGTTACGCACGATCCGGCTGATTTTCGGGTGACGCGCGCACGAATGCGTCGCTGCGATCGCACGCTGCCGTGACTCGCATGATCGTCGCGAACGCGGCCGGATCCACGCCAAACCGGCGGGCGGAAGCGACTTGCGGATACAGACAACAATCCGCGAGCGTCGGCTGATCACCATGGCAATACCTACCAGTATTCCCTGCTGCTACCAGCTTCGCTTCGAATGCTGCGAGCCCGCGTGTAATCCAGACCCGCAGCCATTCTGCGAGCTGCTGCTCATGCAGATGCAACTGCCCGGTCAGGTACTGCGTAACGCTTGTATTCTGCAGCGGCTGAACGTCGCTGACGATAGTCTGCGCGAGTGATCGCACGTATGCGCGATCGAAAGCATCGGCCGGCAGCAATCGCGGATTTGGGAAAGCGCCCTCGAGATGCTCGAGAATCGCCATCGATTGCGTGATGACATGACCGTCGTGAACCAGCGTGGGTACCCTACCCTGCGGGTTGATCTCGCGGTAGGCCGGCTGGTTCTGTTCGCCGCCGTCGCGCACCAGGTTGACGAAACGCGGCTCGTAATCGATGCCCTTGAGGTTCAGCGCAATGCGTACTCGGAACGCTGCGGAACTGCGCCAGTAGGTATACAGCGTGATCATCAGATGACCCCGCGCCGCTCCTGATTCAACTCGATCGATTCAAACAACGCCTTGAAGTTCCCCTCGCCGAAACCCTCGTTCCCCTTGCGCTGTAGGATCTCGAAAAATATCGAGCCGATCACGTTCTGCGAGAACACCTGTAGCATTACACCCT
>Ga0138256_10001293_pt1 | contig 27025 bp, 21 predicted proteins | sample KNB2016incub_MG_FD_105486 | JGI IMG/M metagenome (GOLD analysis project Ga0138256, IMG submission 105486) | Active sludge microbial communities from wastewater in Klosterneuburg, Austria - KNB2014incub_MG | ecosystem: Engineered > WWTP > Activated sludge > Unclassified | place: Austria...
AGCTCGCGAAGCGCCGTGTGGGTCTGGCGCAGCGCATCGACGCTGGGCAGGAACCTCATCAGCGTCAGGCCGTCGTACGCATCAAGTGCGAAGTCGACAGGAAAGGAGGTGACTACGAATCCGTGCTGTTCGAAGACCAGCCGCGCACGGCGCATGTGGAACGCCGATGTGACCAGCAGGATTTTCGGTGATGTGAGTTGACGCGCCCTCAGGAGCGACGCGACTTCCCTGGCCTCGTCGGCGGTATTGGCGACACGACCGGTGATCGCGATGCGATCCGCAGGGACGCCGAGTGCCATCGCCTGCCTCGCGAGCAGGTCGCCTTCTGTCGGAAGGTCCGGCGCCCCGGCTATTGGCGCCGCCGTGAAGACCAGCAACGGAGCCTTGCCGGCCTGGAACAACTCCACGCCGCCGAAGAACCGATTCGGGTCGCCCCATTCACTGACACGCTCCGGCCCAGGCGCCAGACCGCGGCCGGCGCTCAGGACCACAATCGCGTCGACCACCGGACTGAGCGCCGCCGACGGCCGCACGGCCCAGTTTTCGGTCGCCCTCATCAGCCATGAGCCCACGTAAGGATTGGTGCTCACCAGCAGCACGACGAGCGCCGCAAGCATGGGGGCGCGACGCCGCCGTGCCAGTCCCCAGACGAGCAATATCAGGCACATGCCGAGCGGCAGCACAAATTGCGGCAGGACTTTGCTGAGGAGGAACATCCGTCCTGTGGATGTCAGGCGCGGGGTAACTGCACCACGACTGCGGGCGCGCGGGGGCCCGCGGGTCGAGGCCGTGCGGTGAGCGTCGCCGACGGCACACACTGATGAAAGAGGCGAACGATGCGATCGTGATCGTCGGCGGCCGCCGCGTCGGCCAACCGGTTCACCATGTCGTCGAGGTTGTCTTCGGTCACCACAGTCGGCTCGAGCACACGTCTGACGTCACCTCGGGCGGTGGGCTCGATCACCGCACCGGGCTCCCACAGCACCTCGTTGAGTTTCTCTCCAGGCCTGAGCCCGGTAAACACGATGGGCACCTCACTCTCCTGGAAACCCGACAGCCGGATCATGTCAGCGGCCATCTCGCGCAGCAGCACGGGCTCACCCATGTCGAGCACAAACAGTTCGCCGCCCTGGCCGATGCCTCCCGCCTGCAGGATGAGGTGCACCGCCTCGGAGATGGTCATGAAATACCGGCGCACGTCCGGATGCGTGACCGTCACGGGCCCGCCGCGTTCGATCTGCGCCTTGAAGATCGGGACGACACTGCCGCGACTCCCGAGGACATTGCCGAATCGCACCACGACGTACGCCCCACCCTGCGTGCGGGCGGTCCGTTGCACCACCAGCTCGGCCACGCGTTTGGAGGCGCCCATGATGTTGCTCGGCGCCACGGCCTTGTCGGTTGACACCATGACAAAACGCTCAACGCCCGCTGCGACGGAGGCATCAAGGACGTTCCTCGTGCCAAGGATGTTGTTGGTCACCGCCTCGGCGGCGTTGTCCTCCATCAGCGGCACGTGTTTGTGGGCCGCGGCATGGAACACGACCGTCGGTTCGCACCTGCGGAAGATTCGCATCACCCGTTCGCGGTCCCGCACGTCGGCGATCGCAACCTCAACGATCACGGAAGGGAACCGCATCCGCAGTTCACCGGCAATCGCGAAAATGCTGTTCTCACCGTGTCCCAGCAACAGCAACCGAGCCGGCCTGGCGTGCGCCACCTGCCTGCACAATTCAGACCCGATGGAACCGCCGGCCCCCGTGACCACGACGCTCGCGCCCTGGAGGTACGTCGGACCGGCGACATGCGCGGGCACCTGAGGCCGGCGCAGGAGGTCGGAGATCTCCACGTTCCGAAGGCGGCTGACGCTGACGTTGCCGTCAAGCAGTTCGTAGAAACCTGGCACGACGCGCGACGGGATCCCCAGTTCCTGACAGCGTTCGGCCACGGCCCGCACGATGTGCCCGCCCGCGGTGGGAATGGCGATGACCACTTCATCGACGCGCTGGTCAGCGGCGATTTTCGCCAGGGCGCCAAGTTCACCCAGGACGGGAAGTCCGTGAATCTGCTGATTCACCTTGTTCCTGGCGTCGTCGAGAAATCCGATCGGCAGAAGACCGAGTTGGGGATTCTTCTGCATTTCGCGGGCAACGAGCACACCCGCATCACCTGCGCCAACGATCAGGACTTTGCGGGTGGGCGGAGGGCCGCCGCGGGGACGCATGGCGATGGTTTCGGCAATTGCACGGACGGACGCACGAAGACCGACCGTCATCGCGACGGCAAACAACCAGTCGAGCGGCGGCACCCAGCGCGACCAGCCCTCAGTCCACTCCAACAAGCGCAGCACCACCATGAAGGTGGACAGGATGGCGGAGGCCACACAGTTGGCCAGGACGATGGCCATCAGATCCCAGAACCCGGCGTACCGCCAGTAGCGGCGATAGAGACCGAATCCGTAAAACGTGGCCAGCTTGATAACGATGGCCGCCAGCAGGAACGGCACAAACTCCGGCCGAAACTCCAGGAACAACCAGCCGAAGCGCAGTCCGAACGCACCCCAGGCGGCCACGATGATGGCCAGCAGGTCGGCAAGGAAGAGGTATCGGTTGCGGATCACGTTGCCGTAGGGATTATCGCCGAAAAACGCAATATCAGTGGTGCGGCGGACCGCCGCCGAGCATCCCACGCCAGAATCCGGCGCTCCAGCTCACCTGCAGGGTGGCCAACGCGGTAAAGGCCGCCAGGGCACTCGCCCCACGTCTTGCCACCAACACGGCACCGGCCGTGAGCACAGCCGGATACAGGCCCGCAGCGACGCCGCTCAGCGGCGAGGGCCACAGCAGTGCCATCACGCCGGTGGCCAGCACCCAGGGCACCAGGAGCATCGGCGGCACCTGGCGCCAGTGAATTGCCTGCACGTCTTTGCGCAGCATCTGACGCTTCCAGTAGCCGTATCGGAAGTACTGGCGGCTCAGCGTTGCCAGCGTCGGCCGCGCGGTGTACGTCGCTGAAATCCGGCGATCGAACACCACGTCCAAGCCAGCCTTCCGGACACGATAATTGAAGTCGAAGTCCTGATTGGCTGAGAGGGACTCATCGAACCCGCCGAGCTGCTTCCAGAGCTCGCGGCGGAATGAGCCAAACGGGACGGTCTCCACCCGAACGGTGACCGGACCGGCAGAATCCGGATGCCGATAAAGGGCCCCGCCCGATCCCAGCGGGTGCGACACAACGTCGGCGATTGCCCGGGCCATGCGGGTCTCGGCACCGGGCTGCACCTTCCAACCTCCACCCACCACGCCGGCACGCGCATCGGCCAGCCCGGCTATCGAGTGCTCAATGTAGTTGGCATCGGGCACGCTGTGCCCATCCAGGCGGACGATCACGTCGGCAGAGGTGGCGAGGATCCCGGCATTCATGGCCGGCCCGGGGCCGCGGCCAGGTCCGGCGACGACTCGTGCAGGCGTCCTGGTGTTCGCCGAGGACCAACGGCGAATCACGCCGGCTGAGTCGTCGGTGGATCCGTCATCAACGACGACAATTTCATCGGGAAGGACCGTCTGGGATCCGAGGGCGTCGAGGAGGGCCTCAATGGACCCCGCCTCGTTGCGGCACGGGACAACAACGGCTACGTTCAGCGGCGCTCCAGTGCCAGGCGCTCGCGAACGACGAGGAACCCGAACACGACGACCATCATGGCCATGAAAGCTGCGGCCACCAGCTGCAAGAGCGAGCGTCGGGTGAACGCCCGGTTCTCGTCAAACGCCACAGGCTTTTCAGATTGGTAGAGTCCACCCGCCGGGCGCAAGGCGACGCGGGAGAACTGGTCGTAGAGTTCGCCGAACTGCCTGGTCAGCATCTTGCCCTCGGCCTTGATCTCCTCAAGGCGCTTCTTCAGGTCATCCGCGCTGATTGACGCGCCGCCGGAGTCACGTAGCGACTGCAGCCGCTTGTAATAGTCGGCGCGATTCTGCGCGCGAACCGCGTCGAGATTCGCGGTCACCATTTGCTGGGTCAAAGCCTGCCGGAATCCCGCCGTCATGCCAGACATCTGAATAATGCGATCGATGAAGGACTGATCGATCAGGGGCATGGGCGCTTGCCCCGCGTCCCGGTTCGAACCCGCTGGCGCCGCGGCCAGCCTCGCGTCCATTGGAGCCGAGGTGCCGGAGTATTGCTGCAGGCCTTCCTGGTATTTCTTCGCCCGGTTCTCAGCCGATTTTTGCTCGCGTTCGGCAGACGCCACAGCTTCGTTGATCCACGCAAACGATTCCCGGGCCAACGCCCTGCCGGACGTCATCACCAGTGGTTCGAGCTGGGCGCGCAACAAATCGTCGAGCTTGCCGCGAAGTTCCCAGAAGGTCAGCCGATCGACGCCGGCCGGCGCAGCCGCACCAGCACCTCCGGCCGCGTCCGGTGCTGGGTTCAAACGCACCTGGACAGCGCCAGGAATTTTTGCAACTTCTTCGACGTTCAGAATAATCCGCTCCAGCGCGCTACGAAGCTGGTCGGCCCCAATGACCCATCCTCCAGGCCCTTCAGATGTCACGTCGAGGGTGGTGGGACTGAGCACGGTCACCTGGTACTTCAACACGCCTCGTTTGGTCTCGCTTTCGGTCGCCCACGTGGGCAGCACAATCGACATGGCCTTCAGCAACACGGCATTCGGGATCGACGCGCACTCAGACGGCAGACTGAACACCAGACGGTACTGAATCGGCAAGGCGCGCCGCTTGGCCGCATGTTCATCCTGCAACTGCCGCCGTTCGACCGGGTCGAGTCGAGGCTGGCCCAGGAGCGCCTGGTACTCGAGGTCGAGCCACACGGAATCATCGGACCGTTGTTCGACAAAAAATCCCGCACGAAACGGTTCGGGCGCGCAATAGGGTTTGACCTCGGCCGTGGTCCACACCTGGTCGATCACCGACGCCGCTGTGACGTCGGAGGACGAAAAGGGCAACCCGTTGGGATATTCCATCTTGTCTGCGGCAAGGAAGGTCGGCCGAAACTCCAGGCTCACCTGCCGCGTCACCGGCTGGATAAACCGCATGTACACGAAGCCGCCCACGCCAACAAGAACCGCCACCGCAGCCGCCGCCAGGATCGAAATTCGTCCGTGGGCCTTGAGCAAGGCTACGACATCAATCTTCCAGGCCTCAGAAACGTCGCGATTCGGTTCGGTCATAACGGACAAATCTCCCAAGCATCGGGTCGGGTCATCAGCCTAACATGGCACTGGTCGTCACCGCCGGCCGGTGGCCACCGGTGGCAGCCCCGCGCCAAGCATCACGGCCGCGACAACCAGCGGCACATAGGCCACCACCAGGCCCCCCAGTACACTCAGTTGCCCGATCGCGACCAGGGCCGCCAGAGGCGCGAGCCAGAGCGCGTTGATTCCGATGATCGCCAGCGTGACTGGCTGGTGCGCGCTCCACGCCACCGCGAGGTGCTGGTACGCATGGCTGCGATGCGCCTCGACCACGCGCTCACGCCGCATCGCCCGTCGCAACAGAGTAATCGTGGCATCGGCGATGAAGACACCTGAGAGGATGAGCCAACTCCAACCAAGAGCCGGAGTGGCCGACAGGGCGCGCAACGAGAACACCGCCACGATGAACCCGAGATACCCGCTTCCGACATCGCCCATGAAGATGCGCGCGGGCGGCCAGTTCCATGCGAGAAACCCAGCCGTGGCTGAGGCGACCACCGCCGGCTCCAGCCACAGGACCGAGCCCGGCAGCACGACCGCCGACAGCACAGCCCCGCCGATGCAGACCGTCAGTGTCTGCGCGCCCGCGATGCCATCGATGCCGTCCATGAAGTTGGTCAGGTTGATGAGCCAGACAATGGCGACAACCAGCAGGGCGGCGACGGGCACACTCCAGGCCGGGTCCGCCAGGCTTGAGACCGCGAGACTCGCGGCAATGAAGTGCATGGTGAGGCGAAGCGCTGGAGGCACGTGGCGATGGTCATCCGCGAAGCCGACCGCGGCCACCAACACGCCGCACCCGAGCACCACCGGCGGGAGCGCGCCGGGGCTGCCGGTCCACCACCACCAGCACAATACTGCCGTGGTAACCAACACAATCGCCCCACCCCCGCCGCGGGGCGTGGCGACAGAATGCGAGCTGCGGGAATTGGGCACATCCACCATGTCCCGGCGGAGTGCGTACTGCCGTACCCGATCGGTCAGCCACCAGGACACGACGCCGGCCGTCAGCAGCAGAATCGCCCCCATGACTGGCGTCATCATTGGCGCGCCGCCTTGCGCAGGCCTTCATCCACCGAAAACGGAGGCTGCCACCCCAACACCCGTCGCGCCTTGGAAATGTCCACCTGCAGGGAACCGGTCAGGCGTTCGATCGCCGGCGTCTGCCCGCTCAGTGCGCCGGCCAGCCGAAGTCCCCAGCGAGGCACCGGCACAAGCCGCGCGCGACAGCCAGCGGCCGCCGCCAAGCGGCGCACGAGGGCCGGCGTCGACAGGTCTTCCCCATCACTGACCAGGAAGGTCTCGGACGCGGCAGCGGGATGATCCAGACACACGACGATCAAGTCCACCAGGTTGTCCACGCTCACCAGACTGCGGGAATTCGCGATGCCCCCGAGCGGCAGCGGAATGCCGCGGCGCACCGCGTGCAACAACGACCGGAAGTTTGCCTTCACGCCGGGACCGTACACCAACGGCGGCCGAAGGATGACGACCTCAAGCGGCGCTCTCCGCGCAAGTTCACGCAGAACGCGTTCACCCTCGCTCTTGCTCTCAGCGTACGGATCCGCCGGCGCCGCGGGACTCTCTTCGTTGAAGCGCCCCTGTTCTCCGTTGACTTTGACCGAACTCAGGAACACGAAGCGGCGCACACCGGCGTCGGTGGCCTGCAGGGCGAGACGCCGGGTGCCCTCCACGTTGGTGCGGCTGAACTGCTGCGCGGCCGCCGGGCCGGCCGCATTCATCACGTGCACGCGCGCCGCAAGATGGACAACGACATCCACCCCAACGAGGAGAGGGCGCCAGTCGGCGTCAGGCCCCAGCTCGGGCCCCACAACCCACTCGATACCCGCCGTCGGCGCTGAAGGCGGAGTCCGGCACACGGCGCGCACCTCACACGATGGCGTCGCGGCCAGCCGCGACACCAGCACCGACCCGACAAACCCGGTGGCGCCGGTGACCATTACTCTCACCGCGTGACCTCGCGCACCAGCGCGTCATAGCGCGCGCTGACCGAGCGGCGGCCGTAGTGCTCCAGCACATGCGCCCTGCCTGCCAGCCCCATCGCGGCGCCCGCTGAAGGGTCGCGCATCGCGCGACGAATGGCGTCCGCCATGGCCGCCGGAGACTCGGGTGGGACAACCATCCCGGATCGCGTGCCCGACACCAGAACGGCGAGATCGGAGTCCACATCCGCCGACACCAGGACCGGACGCGCGCAGGCCATGATGCGGTACACCTTCGACGGCACGGCGTCACTCCCGGTCCTGGCCGCAAGCGTCACGAGACAGAGATCCGACGTGGCGTAGATCTCGGGCACGACCGCGTAATCCTGGTGCGCCAAAAACCGCACATGTCCCAATCCCAGGCGTCGCGCCTGGTCCTCAAGCGCAGCGCGGCGGCCGCCGTCACCCACAAACAGGAACGTGAGGCCGGTTTCGTCTCGTAGCAACGCGGCAGCTTCGAGGACGGTTTCGAGATCCTGGGCCGGCCCCATGTTGCCGGCGTACGTCACCACAAAGTCGCGGTCCAGTCCATGCGCGCGGCTGAAGGCATTCTCCTTGGGCAGCGGCCTCATGTCATCGACGTCGACAAAATTCGGAATGAGCCGGACTTTGGTCTCAGGGACGCCTTTTTCCAGAATGCGTTGGCGCATGTGCTCGGCAATCGGCGTGATCACGCGAGCGCGCGCGTAAACAAAACGCTCAAGAGCGTACAGCGGCCGGATCAGCCACGGGCTCCTGATCGCGCCCAGTCGAACGGCGATGTCCGGGTACAGCTCCTGCACGTTGTAAATAAAGGGCGCGCGGTAGATCAGTCCCAACAGCCACGCGCACAACCCGATGGTCAGCGGCGGTGAGGGCGCCACTATGACGTCCACGTTCCGCACGAGCGCCAACGACGCAATGAGGCTGAGCACATGAAACTGCGCCCACGCCAGCACACGGAGCACGGGACTCGCGTTCTTGCGCGGCATGATGACGTGAATCACCGGCACGCCGGCGCATTCGCTGCGCGCCAGCAGCCCGCCCCACATGCGGCGCAGCGGCTGCCGCGCCTCGGCCTGGGCATCTCGGTTGTAATGCGGCACGGTCGTCATCACCGTCACCTCGTGGCCCGACGTCTTGAGGTCCGCCGCGAGTTCTCCCACAATCACGGCCGTGGACACGCCGTCTGGCGGAGCCACCAGCGTGAGCACCAGCACGCGCGCCATCAGGTGCCGGCGGCCGGCGATTCGTGCCACACCACCCGCCGCACATAGTCGGTGTAGCTCAACAGAATGCGGACCACTTTCTCCGAGACGTTCGGCACGTCGTAATCCCGAACCACGCGCAGGACTCGCTCGGGGCCACGCGGCTGCCCCGCCAGCAGGGTCAGTCCCTGCGCGACACGCGGCCAGCGAAGGCCGGTCATGATGACGGCCGCTTCCTCCATCCCCTCGGGTCGCTCATGCGCGTCCCTGATATTGAGCGCGCGGAGATTGAGGATCGACGCTTCCTCCGTGATCGTGCCGCTGTCGGACAGCGTCACGTCAGCGCCCAGCTGCAGCGCCACGTAGTCGGTCAGCCCGAACGGTTTGTGCAACTCGACGCGTTCGTCCAGAGCAACGCCGTCCAGCCGCCGGCGCGCGCGCGGGTGGGTCGTGACAATGACCCGCTTGCCCGTTGTGGTCGCCAGACTGTTCAGGATGTCCACGAGGCCGGACAGATTCGACGGCGAATCCACATTCTCCTCGCGATGGCAACTCACCAGAAAATAGCCCTGCGGCGTGAGACCGAGTTGCTCCAGAATCTTCGATCGTTCAACCTTGGGCATCACATGGTGGAGGACTTCGTACATCGGACTGCCGGTGACGACCACCCGATCGGGGGGCACGCCTTCACGCAGAAGGTATTCCCGTGCGATGGCGCTATAGGGCAGGTTGATGTCCGAAATATGATCCACGATGCGCCGATTGATTTCCTCGGGCACACGCATGTCGAAACAGCGATTGCCGGCTTCCATGTGGAACACCGGAATCCTGCGGCGTTTGGCTGGAATCGCCGCCAGCGACGAATTGGTGTCTCCCAGGATCAGAACGGCTTCAGGGCGTACTGCCTCGAGCAGCCGATCCACGGCGATGATCACCTGCCCAATCGTCTCAGCCGCGGTCGCCCCTGCGGCATTCAGGTAGTGGTCGGGCGGGCGCAACTCGAGGTCGTCAAAAAACACCTGGTTGAGCTCGTAGTCGTAGTTCTGGCCCGTGTGGACCAGCACATGGTCGGTGTCGCGATCGAGCCGCACCATCACACGCGACAACCGGATGATCTCGGGCCGCGTGCCGACGATCGTCATCACCTTGAACCTGGAACTAGCCACGGCGCACCTCGTTCGCATAGGTGTCTGGCCGCGCCGGGTCGAAGATCTCCGACGCCCAGAACAATGTAATCAACTCGGACGTGCCGACATTCTCAATGCTGTGGGTCACACCCGGCGGGATATCGACCACCGTGAAGTCACGGCCCGACACCCGATGCTCGGTCACGTCGTCACCAAGAATGGCGCGGAATCGAATGATGGCGTCGCCTTCGAGTACGCAGAATTTTTCGACCTTGAGATCATGGTAGTGGTTGCCGCGGGTCACGCCGGGGTGGGTGCGCGACACAAACATCTGCCCGAACGTGGGCGACTTCAGCAGTTCGGCCAGCACCCCGCGCGCATCAACGCGCTGCTGCAGGGGATACGCGAGGTCTGACAGCGGCAGGTACGTCAGGTAGGTCCCCAGAAGTCTTCGCGTCAACGGGTCGGCGGCGTCGGCCACTTCAAGTGTGGTCCGAGCTGCCTTGAACCCCTGGATTCGCGCTGCGAGCGCACCCAACGAGATGGTGAAGGACGGTCGCACGGTTCCGCGACTGAGACCGGACGGCATCGGCGGAGACATGTGCGACTGGAATTGTTCGACCACATCGTCGACGTGCACCAGTTCGATGACACGGGCCGGATCAGAAATTTCGATCGCCTGGCCGCGCGCAATCCGATGGCAGAACGTCGACACGACGGAGTTGTAGTCGGGCCGGCCCCACTTGCCGAACACACCAGGCAGCCGGTAAATCACGACCGCCAGGCCCCGACTGGTGGCGTGTGCCTTGAGCGCGGCTTCTGCCGCCAACTTGGAGCGGCCGTACGCATTGGCTGCGGCGGCCTGGGTGGAAGATGACAGGACGATCAGCGGTCTGGCGCGGACATCGTCGATCGCGGCCAGGAGAGCGTCGACCGAGCCGACGTTCCCGGCGGCGAATTCCGCATCGGCGTCGATCCCCGGCGCGGGGCGATTCATGCCGGCAAGGTGGAAGACGACGCCGGCGTCGCGCACACCGGATCGCAGATCATCGGGCGTTGAACCGCGATGCACCTCGGCCACGTCCATCCCGGCCCGGCGGAGCCTCACCACGAGGTTTCTGCCGATGAAGCCGTGCGCGCCGGTCACCAGTGTCTTCACGGCGCTGGCTACTCGTCGATCTTCTCGCCGGCTCTGGCGCGCTTGATGGTGTCGACCGACAGGAGGAGGTCACCGAGTTCGGCCACCGACAGTTGCGTGGTGTTGTGGCTGGTGTAGTCGTCGTGGGCCGAGGAGTCGCGGCGGCCGGTGTCGAAGTAGAGGCTGTAGTTCAGGTCGCGGCCATCCGCGGCCACTCGGTAGTAGTGGCCCATGTCCTCGGCAATCGCCATTTCCTCGCGCGTCAGCAGGGTCTCGAACAGCTTCTCTCCGTGTCGGGTCCCGATCAGCCGGATGGCACTCTGGGTGCCGAGCGCGCGGTTGACGGCGTGCGCCAGCGTCTCAATTGTGGCCGCGGGCGCCTTCTGCACGAAGATGTCGCCGGGATTGCCGTGTTCAAACGCCCACAACACCAGGTCCACGGCGCCGTCAATGGACATCATGAATCGCGTCATCGCGGGGTCGGTCACCGGCAGGGACTGCCCCGCCTGCGCGTGGCGCGCGAAGAGCGGCACCACCGACCCCCGGCTCCCCATGACATTGCCGTACCGTGTGCAACAGATGACGGTGTCGCGGCCGGCGACGCGTGACTTGGCCACCGCGATCTTCTCCATCATCGCTTTCGAGATGCCCATGGCGTTGATGGGATACACCGCTTTGTCGGTGGACAGGACAATGACGCGCTTGACGCGCGCAGCCATCGCGGCGTTGAGCACATTTTCCGTCCCGAACGCGTTGGTCCGCATGGCTTCGACCGGGAAGAACTCGCAGGACGGCACCTGCTTGAGTGCGGCGGCGTGGAAGACGTAGTCGACACCGGCCATCGCGTCGCGCAGGCCCTGTTCATCGCGGACGTCGCCGAGATAAAACCGCACGCGGCGGTCCGCCCAGCGGCGGCGCATATCGTCCTGCTTTTTTTCGTCGCGCGAGAAGATGCGGATCTCGCTGAGGCCTTCAGCCAGCAGCCGCCCGGCAACGGCGTTGCCGAACGTCCCGGTTCCGCCAGTGATCAACAACGATCCGTGCAAACTCATGTTTCCTCAGGCGGCGTTCGCATGCGCGAGGCCGCCAGAATCAATCCGCACGACAGCCACTGGAACAGCCCGACCTTGGCTCCGAGCGGCACGGCATCGAACAGGCCGTAGACGTGGACTGAGACCACTGACAATCCCGCGCCGACCCCGACATATCGCGCGAGTGTTTCAACGCCGGGGGCAGTCACCAGATCCGCCGCGCGGCGCAAAACGAACCCTATGATAGCCAAATATGCCACCAGGCCGCAGAGGCCGACATCCAGGGCCGTCTGCAAAAACATGTTGTGCGCGTGCGGCGCGCCGGCCATCCGGTCTGGCGCAATGCGCACCATCGCCAGACCGCTTTCCCTCAAGTAGTCGAGGCCGATGCCGAACCAGGGCGACGATCGCCACGCGTTGACACCATCGCGCCAGATGTCGGCCCGGGCGCCGACGGCCGTGGCTGTGGCTATGACCACGGGATGATCGCGGGCGATCACGACGGCAACCGCGACCAGGACACCAGAGGCCGCCACCAGTCGCCACCAGGTGCGCGCCTGGATCCACCGCCGCGTGAGCAACACCAGAAGGCACATGGCAGACAGCCACACCGAGCGTGACTGCGTGAGGAGGACGACCACAGCCGAGAGGGCGGCCGACATCCATCCCAGCAGACGCAGCGCCAGAGGCAGACCGTGCCATGGCACCGGCGCGATCGCCACCGCAGCCGCGATCGGCAGGATGAGCATCGCTGTGGCGCCGAGTGCGTTGGGGTTCACCGACCGGCGGGCATGCAGTTCCTGCAGCGGGAGCGGCACGGATGTCCGGGGATCCGACAGGGGATTGCCGACCTGCGACTGGGTTTCATGGAGCGGCGTCGTACTCCTGAGGCCGACGCCAAGCACCACGGCTCCCAGGAGCAGGCACGCACCGGTCGCGGCGGCGAATGTCAGCCGGTTGCGGCACCAGACGGCAAGTGTGCTCATCGCCAGGGCTCCCAGCGCCAGTCCGCAAAAATGGTTGAGCGTGTTCACGTTGTCGGGGACGCGCCACCACCCGAAGATGGCGGCGAGCGACAGCAGCGCCAGGGGCCAGGCGAGCCGACCCGTGTTGTGGATCAGACCGACCGCCACTCCAAGCGCCACCATGCCGACCGTGGCGGCCACAAGCATGTTGGCGTACCCGAGTATTCCCGGGAAGACGAGCACCGGGGTGACGAGTGCCAGAAAGGCGACGGCAAGCCAGGCGGCACGAGTGGTCATGTGCCGGCCACCCGACTGAGCAACTCGTACGTCCGGCGAATCGCGGCCGGCCTGTCGGCCCGCTGTGCGGCATACGCGGTCGCGCGGGCTGCGGCGGCGTCGCGTTCCTGCGGCGAACGCCGGCTGACCGCGTCGATGGTGTGCGCGAAAGCCGCCATGGAGTGCAGAGGCAGGCTCCACCCGGCGCCGTGCTGATCCAGATCGGTCCAGGGGGTTTGATCGCTCGTCAACACAGGCACACCAGCCGAGAGTGCCTCATGGATGACATGACCAAAACTCTCGCCCCGACTGGGCAGGAACAACAGGTCATGCCGCGCCAGCGTTCCCCTCACATCGGCGGATGGCACCTCGCCGGCGTAAACCGCCCGGATGTGCTCCGGCAACCGGGCGACCAGTGCCTCGCACGCCGCCCAATACCCGGCATCCTCGATGGGGCCATAGATCGTGAAGACCACGGGCGCCTGCACCGAGGCCAGCACGCGCAGGGCGAAATCGAGGTTTTTGATCGGGGAGATACGTGACAGGAAACAGACACGCAGGGCGCCATCAGCGGGCGCCGGCGGCCGGGACGGAGCCGCGGTTGTCTCGGCGGTCAGCACCGGAGCGACATGGATACGCTCGGCAGGCACGGCCGTCATCACGCGCATGATGTCCTGGCGCTCAAGGGCACTTGACGCATGCCACGAGAGATCCCGATAGAGTCCGGCGAGACGCGCGCACGAAATGTAGACGGATTTTTTGGCGCGCTTCAGACTCAGCGCACCCGGAGAACAGTCACCCCTGGGCGCGAGGAGGATGGGGATCCTCGGGATCATTCCGAGCCGGCGCGCCACCATGAGACGGATGGTAAAGACCGGCTCAAAGAATCCGTTGAGGTACATCAATTGCGGCGCATGCCGGTCTATTTCCCCGGCCAGCCTGCGGATCGACACGGCGCCCCGCGAGAGATACAACACCTCGGTACCGTCAACCGTCTGCCAGACGCCGGACGTGACGGTGGCGTAGGGTGTGTGACTGCCGACATCCGTGTCGAGCGTCACGATCCGGAAATCGACTTCCGCACCAAGCGCCTTCACGAGATTCACCAGCGAACTAATCGGACCACCCGCCCGGAACCCTGGGAGGTAACATCCGCTGAATACCAGCACACGCAACTTCGGCGTCATACGCGCCTACGCTCCTGCGTGCCGTGGCACCGATCGTCCGGGCCATTCCAGGATCAGCAGGAGCACCAGACCGGCCGACCACATCACCCACTGGAACGTCTGGTACGCCGCCACGTCGGCGAAACGCGCCGGGAACCAGAGCGACAACCCGACGGCAACAAAACCCGTCCACGCCCACGCCCGGTCGTGACGAAGGGCGTGCACGCCCAGCGCCAGCATGAGAAAGATCAAAATCAGGTTGTCGTAGTGCGTGTGGTAGGTCCAGAATCGCGCCGCCACACTGGCGATCGCAAACAGACTCAGCATGGACGCGTGGCGCCACAGATACAACACCACCAGGGCCGCTGCCGTGGTCACGACGGCGGCAATTTTGACGGCATCACGCGCACCCAGACCAGAGCCCACCGTGAGCGACACGACACTGTTGTCGCCCACGTAATGACTTGCCGTACCCAGAACCTCGGTCAACCACACGAACGGGCTCGCATCAATGGCAGGCCAGACCACCAGTGCGCCAAGACCGACGTACGCCGCTGCGCTCAGCACAGTTTTCCAGCGTTGTCGCAGCAGGAACGGCAGCAGGAACGGCCCGGCGAGCGTCACCTTGATCATCGCCACACCAAGGAGGACCCCGGCCAGTAACGAGCGACCCCGCTGGTCAAGCTGATAGGCGCCCACGAGTGCGGCCAGAACGATCACGCCATATTGTCCGAGTCCGAGCGTCGTGCAGATGCTGCTGGTAGCCAGCAGCGAGGCGGCAAACAACAACCCCAGCCTCCGGTCGGCGGGCCCGGCGAGCCGGACGGCCCAAGCCAGCAACAGGGCCAACAGTACCAGGTTGATTCCGGCGAAATACCACCGGGCGGCCACAAAACTCGAAGGCCAGGCAAAGACCGCCCCAGTGAAGTAGGCCCACGGAGGATACCCACCGATCGCCGTGCCAAGATCGGGGTCAGGAGGCAGGTCACGGTATGACTCCCTCCTCGGGTCGGGTAGCCGGCTCAGTGGAATCACCGCGGACGGATTCTTGCCCCGGAATACGTATTGCTGCTCGGTCCACCGCAGTTGGAAGTCCGCCGAGGACGAAAAGGCGAAGTACGCTCCGCGCGCCAGATAGGCAGCGCCTGCGAGGAAGAGCACCATCGTCGAGGCGACCAGAAAAAACTTCACCAAACGAGCGTGTGTTTCCAAACGAACGCGAGTGTACCCCACCTTCAGCGGGCCGACGATCCGGGCACTTCGCTGGTCCGATCAAATGCCGCCACGAGCCGGTGGGCCCACGCGCGGCTGTCGGGCACCGGCGCACCGCCGTCCGCGCCTGCCGCCAGCCAGCGGCCTACCGGAATCCCGAATCCGGTCTTTCGACGTTCGAGAATCTCGCGGGGGAGCGCGTCGTTCGGCGTCTCTGCCAGAAGCCGTTTGCCCGGATATCGGAAAAATGACGCGAGCACGGGCTGCAGGGACATCAGCAGTCGCGCATCCACCAGCGGCGTCCGCAGTTCGACGCTGTGGTCCATGCTCGCCCAGTCGCTGTCGCGCAGCAACTGATTGCGCAGGTACGTCATGGATTCAATCTGGCCCAGCGCCAGGCGCGGGTCCGCCGCGAGTTCGCCACACATCCGACTGACCCACCGACCGGCATCAAACGCCCCGAGCGAGGTCGCAGCCTGGCGGTCACCCATGATCGCGGCAAGCGCTTCGGGTGCGTTCAGGCTGCGCCGCAGCCACCAGGCGCCACCGATGGTGCGCGCCCACTCCGGGGCGTGACGCCATCGGTCGTTGCCGGTGCGCCAGGCCTGCGCCGCGCCTGCCAGCTTCGCCAGCGCCGGCACGCCGGGGACTCGTGCCCACGCGTTCCACCGGCGCACCAGCCGTGGCAGCGTGGTGAAGCTCTCGTACCCCTGAAACAACTCATCGCCACCCACGCCCGACACCACCACCTTCAAACCACATTCGGCGGCGGCCTTGCTCGCGTACCACGTGTTGATTCCGTCGATACTCGGCTGATCCATCGCGTCGATGATGCGCGGCAGGTCGGCGGTGAACTCGTCACGCGTGACGCGCCGGACATGGTGGCGAATGCCGTACCGCGCCGCAATCGTCGCGGCGACCGGGGCCTCGTCCTCACGACTGCCTACAAACTCGTCGTAGGCGATCGTGACGCCCTCGATTCTGCCGCGGCCGGCTTCCGCCATCACTGCGGCCAACACCCCCGAGTCGATGCCGCCTGACAGGAACACCCCCACCGGCACATCGGACACCATGTGCCTGGCCACGGACTCGCGAACCGCAGCGCGCACCTGTGTTCGCACGTCATGGTCCGACACGGAGTCCGGCACAGGCGAGACCGCCGCCTCACGCCAATGCCGGCCAATGTCCGACCAGCACACCGTGCGTGTCAGTTGCCCGTGCTCGATCCAGCCATAGTGCCCAGCAGGGATGGCCGCGATGTCGCGATACCAGGTCAGTGGGTCGGGCACACTGCCGAGCAGCCAGAAGCCGAGTTGTCCCTGCGGGTTTGGCTCGCGGGCCACGCACCCGGTGGCGAGCAGGGCCTTGACCTGCGACGCGAGCATGACGCCGTTCGACGTCACGGCGGAATACAGCGGCTTGATCCCGTACGGGTCGCGCGCCACAAACGCCCGCCTGGCCACCCGATCCCAGATGACCAGCGCGAACATGCCGTGCAGTCTGGGCAGCATCGCCGCGCCTTCGGCCGCGAACAACGCGAGAATCACCTCGGTATCCGACGTCGTCCGGAACGTGTGGCCCTGCCTCGCCAACTCGTCACGCAAAATGGAAAAATTGTAAATTTCGCCGTTATAGACCATCAGGTAACGGCCGCATGCGGACGGCATCGGCTGCGCCGCCCGCGCGTCGAGATCAATGATGGCGAGACGTCGGTGACCCAGGCAGACGCCCGGTTCCTGCCACAGCGCCTCGGCATCGGGTCCACGCCGATGCAACCGCTGCATGGCCAGACGAACCGGTTGCTCGAGGTCTGCTGATTCAGAAAACGCCGCGATAAAACCACACATCAGCCGGCCCCTCCCTGATGGGCCAACCGGTCCCAAATATCGACAAAGGCCTCGCCGGCGACGTGTTCGTCATACCGGCGTTCAACCGTTAGCCGAGCCTGACGTCCCATTTCGACGTTGCGCAACGGCTCGCTCAATAACACCGTCATTCGTCCTGACAGCGCCTCGACGTCGTCGAGCGGAACCAGATACCCGTCGAGGCCGTCGGTGATTATGGCGTCCGGACCACCACTTCGTGTAGACACCACAGGCACGCCGCACGCCATGGCTTCGAGAAGGACCAGACCGAATCCCTCTTCGTCCGACGATAGCGCGAACAGACTCGCGTTCTGGTAGAGATGCAGCAAGGCCCGCTCATCCGGCCGTTCGACATACTGCACGCGGTCACGCAAACCCAGCGCGTCGGCCCGCCGCCAGAATGACTGCGGGGGCGCCGACGCGCCCGCCAGAACCAGCTTGGTTCGGCTCCGAAACACATGAGGCATAAGGGCGTAGGCGTCTAGGAGGAGACCAATTTTCTTGCGTGGGTCGCCCAGCCTCGCTACGCAAAGGATGTACGAATCCCGGAAGGTCTGACGCGATTCGACGGGCCGGTAACGGTCGGCGTTAATGCCAGGCGGCAAGTGGCGCATGTCAACAACGCGCCCGGCATTCAAGTTCCTTGCGTAATCAAGCAGTGTTGGATTCATCGCTTGAATTGCCTGAACGCCGCGCAGCGCCCGGTCGTCGAGCTTGTCGGTGACAAACGTCATCGCGCGGCGCCACAACGCCGAGGGGCTGCGCGGACTGGCGTCACGCTGTCGCCGTTCAATCCGCGCACGGGTCGCCACGTGCAACGACACGGGTTTTCCCAGCCCCAGCACGGAGTTGGCCCACGCGGGTGAGCCGGACACCACCTGCACCACGTCGCAGCCGGCCAGCGCGCTGGTGAGCACCGCTCGCGGTCGATACCGCTGAAACTCGAACTCCCCAACCATTGCACCGACGTGGACAAAGGGAAGACCTTCCCATTCGCCGGTCGCCACCGTCGGGCAATTCAGCCAACTCCAGGGATTCGCAAGCCGAAGGCTCTGATGATCATTCGCGGATTCAGACAACGAGACCAGCTGCAGGTCGAACCCGCCTGAACGCAGCACCACGTCCTTGATGAAGCGCGCCGTGGCCGCCACCCCGCCCTCTCGGCTCAGGCTGGGCACCACCAATGCCAGACGAGGACGACGCCCCAGCGTCACAGCGTCCGCCGATCTGCGGGGCCACTCATCGCTCTTCTAACCTGATCGATGACCTCGGCCGCGCGATGCGTCAGGGAATACGCCGGCACGGCGCGCGCCTGCGCCCGCGCCGCCATCTGCCGCCGCTCCGCCTCTAACGGGAGATACCGGAGCACGAGACCAGCCAGTTCCTGCGGTGTGTCCCACATGGGCACTTCTGTGTGTTCGTCGTACACCGACTGGGCGTACGCGGTGCGGCGATGCAGGAAGAAGCAGCCCATGGCCGCCAGCTCATACGTGCGCGTGGTGTCTTCGTCGCCGGGTTGGCGAACCCCCTGGATGACCACCTCGCGATTGACCGGCGCCACCACGATTCGGCCCCGGCGCAACCACTCGCCATAACTCCGGCCGTGCAGCGACGGCGCCACCTCCCATTCGGGGGGCAGTTGATGGCGGCGTTCGATCCATCCACTCCCAATGACGCCGACCTTCAACGAGTGACCGGCCAACGCCGACGCCAACTCTTGCATCAACGCGTGATACTCCGGCCGCCAGGTCGCGGCCAGCAGCAGATCAAAATCCTGCACGTCCGGAGGCTCAGGCCAGGCGTGCACGTTCGGGTCGTAGCCATGAGGCACGAAGACGCAGTGGTTCCTATAGCCGTAAGTACTCGCCCAGATCGCCGGATGAAAGGGCTTGGTGGACACCACCAGTTGGTATTCACCCATGGCGGCCTTCAACCTGGCGCCATACGCGTGCGGTGAATAGTCCGGAAACACGTTGACCGTAAAGACCCGTGCCCGTCTGGCCACCTCGACGGTGGCCGCGGCCACCTGGGCCCCCTTGTACACCATCAGGACATCGGGCCGTCGCGCATCCAGGGCCGACACGATCGCGCGATGCAACTCCCGTCGATACCACGGACCGAGGAGCCGACGCGTGGCCCGTACCCGGCGCGATCGCGCGCGGGGCGAATAGTGATCCTCCCCCACATCGTCCACTTCGATGCCGGGCAGGGGCACCAGCGCTTCGCGCAGGGATCGCGCGAACGATCCCTGCCACGTTTCGCCCACAAACAGCACCCTCAACGGCTCGCTCCGACCGCCGCTGTCGTCACGCCGGCGCCGGCCGAAACGCGGGGCACGAACAGGGCCGCCGCCAGAATCGGGTAGAGGATGAACATGAAGGCGCCCAGATAGTCGGACACAAAGTCGCCGTCAATGCGGAACGCGATAAACAGGCCGAGCAGCGACAACGGGAGCATGAGCAACGCACCGCCGAGGTAAATGGCCCTCGCGATCGCGGAGGTCTGCGCCACAATCCATCCGCACACCACACTGGCGAACACCAGTCCGAACCATCCGCCGTGATAGTACCCACTGGCGAAGATCCCTTGCCCGTCCGACGACGTGGTATACCCCGTGATCTTTTCGTACAACTCGACACTGGTCTTTGTGATCTGCGGCTTCTGCGGCGCAAGGAACCTGGGCACGGCCACCCACCACATGAGCTGAAACCCGTCGCCACCATTGCCTTCATCGTAGAAGGCGAGGCCGGCCGCCGCGGTCGGTACGTAACACAGCCGGCCCCAATAGGAATATTCGTCTTCCTCTTCGAGATCGCTGGACAAGGCCCACGCGTCAAACACAGTGACCACGCGTTCGACCATGGACATGGTGTAGCTGCTGTACGAGGTGATACGCGATTGGATCGTGAGATTGCCGAGGATAAAAAACCCGCCGGCCAGCATGACCAGCCCAAGAGGCAATACGCGTCGCGACCCGTACCGCATGGCCAGACCCGCAACCAACGCAGCCAGCGGCAGCAGCGCCCCCGACTTGCTGAACATCAGGGTGCTGGTAAACGCCAACCCCAACGCCACGAGCACCCCGAACAACCGCAGGATCCTCTCGCGCTCCCCTCGGTGGGACACCGCAAGGAAGATCGCGACCAGCACCAACTGCGCGAGGTTGCGGAAGAGTCCCGCAGGGATGCCTTGACGCCACCCAAGATCAAAGGTCAGCAGATAGTAGGCCGCGCCTCCGCCCAACACCAGCAGGGTGGTGATGACCCGGGTCGCCGGAAGGCGGCTCACGACCGCTGCGGTTTTCGCGGCTTGAGCACCGAGCCATGTGCCGCGCGACAACGCCGCCGTCAACAGCGCCATCGAAAACCCAATTGCATTGATGCCGTCGACCCTGAGCGCTTCAGGTGTCCCGATGGGAAAGTGCCCCAGCACCGCGCCCACCTCCAGCTCCGACCCGTAGGTCAACATGGCCGAACCGAACAGGAAGTAGAGCGAGAACGACGACAGGAACATCAGGCGGTGATCGGTCAGCACCTGCGCAAAGTCCAGGCGCACCACACGCACCAGCGTCGGCACCGCGACCGCCAGCCCGACAAAACACCAGACGCCGTGCACCCACCATTCATCGGCGTGGTACGACGGCCCCATCCACAACGCCCACACACCCATCACGAAAAAGGCGATCGCGATCTTGACCCAGTACGCGCGCGGAATTGCATCGAGGTGTTGTGGCGGCTGGGCCACCGGCGACAGCCGAGTCACCGCTGGTCCCCCATCGCGAGGCGCAGCCGCTGAACGATCATCGTGACCTGCATCCGCCCTTCGGCGTCCCGGACGGCCACGGTCAACAACCCGGCCGCCAGCAGGGCGACGCCCGCACGCAGCACCCAGCTCAGGTCCGCCAACTGCGGCTGCACCGCCACGCAGGCGACCACGATGGCCAGAACCGCCACCACGTTGCGCAGGGAGTACGCGGCGCCCCCCCACCGCCGGTGCACAAAAAACAGCGACACGCCTGCCATCAGCAGCATGGTACCTGCCCGGGCGACGGCAGCGCCGAACAACCCCGCACTCGCAACCAGAACTGTTGCAGACGCCATCAAAGCGATCAGGCCGGCCGATGTGGCATTGCGGCTGAACCGGCCGTCCGTCGCAATCTGGAGCAGGTGGTTCTGACAGGAAACGGTCAGGCCGATCAACCCGAGACTCAAGACGGCCAGCACGGTCGAGCCGGCGCGAAACCCGGCCCCGAACGCCAGTTGCATCACTTCAGGTCCCAGCCCGATGAGCATGACCGCGGCGGCGCCACAGACCAGCAGTTGCATGTCCATGATCCTGCGGGCCAGTGCGACAGCCTGTGCCTTGCCCCCTTCGCCCCACAACCGCGTCAGCTGTGGCGCGACGCCCCCGGTCGCCAGCATCACACCCTGGATGGCGCCGCCGAACAGCACGAGAGCAGCGGCGTAATGAGCCACGCCGGCATCGCCCAGATAGGCCCGGACGATCGGCATTTCTCCACGCGACCAGACAAGGCTCCACAGCAACGCCGTCAGCCACATGTTGATCGCGTATTCACGAATGCCCCGCCATCGCGGCGCATCGATCACCGCTGGTGGGCCGTCAAGCAACCGTCGCGTCGAGGCGGAGCCCACCACGGCCGCGCTACCCGAGGCGAGCGCCATCAGTCCGAAGACACGGCTGGGCCCGTTCGCGTCGAGGGGCATCCACAGCGCACCGGCGACCAGCACCACGGCGGCGACGACGCTTCCGCCGAATGCGAGATCAAACCGCTGCATTCCCGTCAGCGCGGCCGTCTGCATCGCCCACAAGCCGCTGGTCATGGTCAGCAGTGCCAGCAGCGCGAGACCGTTGGCATCAAGGGACAGGCCAGACAGCCATGCGGCAAACGGCACAGCTGCCGCTGCGACCCACGGCAAGCCAAGGGCGAATGGCCGCCAACGCCGGACCACGGCCGTCAGCAGGCCGGGGTCATGGCGAAACTCGGCAACGTAGCGGCTGATGGCGCCCATAGCGCCAAGCGAACACACCATGAACGTCAGGTCCGCGAGCCACTGTCCGTAGACATACTGGCCGAAGTCCGTCAGCGAGAGCCGTCGTGCCAGGATGGCGGCGAACAGGAAACGCGCGACCGTCAGGACGATGGCGGCTGCCGCAGCCCAGGCGGAATGGCGCAGGATCGACACGATAGTCAGCGTGGCGACATCTGATCAGGGACCCGCACGCTCTGCGCTGCCGCGACAATGCCGAGGCGGCACCGCTCGTAGCTCCACCCGGCCATCAGGTCGCGGGCCCGGCGCCCCATCTCGAGGCGCTCGGCATCACCGGCCAGCAGGCGGCGGAGCGCAGCGGCAAGCGCAGGGACATCACCGGCCGGCATCAGCAGGCCCGTCCGGCCGTCATGCACCAGATCCGGCACACAGCCCACTTCCTCGGCGACGACGACCGGAACACCCGCGCACATCACTTCATTCACGATCAGGCCCCACGGCTCGCTCTCGGCGGGCAGCACAAACACATCCGACGCCGCGTAGACCCTCGGCAACTCAGCCTGGTTCACGAAGCCGCCAAAGACCACCCGGCCGTCGAGATTGTATTCGACGACAAGCGCCTTGAGCGCCGCTTCCATCTCCCCGGTGCCGACCATCAGCAGCGACGCGTCCACGCCTTCGTCGCGCAGGAGCGCAATCGCCCGAATCACATCCTCGGGATGTTTGCGGGGGATGAACTTCGAGGCAAACAACACCACGGGCCGGTCCGCTGTCAGGCCGAACCGCTGACGCATCGCCGCGCACTCGTCCTGCGACAACGTGGACGCCTTCATGAAGCGATCGTTGTCCACGGTGTACGGCACATCGAAGATCTTCTCGGACGGCACACCCAGCGCGCGGTAGTACTCGCGGTTGGCCGTACCGATGGCCAGGAATCGATCCACAAAACGGAACGCGCGAGACAACACGCCATCACGCACGCGCCGCTTCCACGGCTGCCGCCGCAGCCCCAGGTGTGTCTCCGACCGCAGGAACACGGGAATGCCCCGGCTCCTGGCCGCGAGGAACGCCAGGACATCTGCCGCGTAGGCATAACCGTGCAGCAACACCGCGTCGTATTTCCCGCGGCGAATTTCGGTCCAGACCTCCGGACACACCAGCGACCAGAACCCTCCGGGCACACGGCGGCGAGCGTTGTCGCCAAGGAACACCGATTGATACCCGTTCAGCAGGTCCACATCCCATTGGACGGCCTGTCCAAACCCAGGGTCCAGTCCGCCACGCAGGCTGAAATCGCTGCAATAGAGAGCGGTCACCTCAAGCCCCTCATCGCGATTCAGGTACGCGTAGAGCGGGGCAAAGTACTGAATCGGGTGAGAGTTGACTACGGCCAGCCGGAAGGGCTCCGCCATTACTGGTGGCTCCGCTGCCTGACAAAACGCCCCATCGCGTCCTGCCAGGTGGGCATCGTGACCCCGGCACGATGCAGCTTGGCATTTGAGAGCGCGGCAAAGAGCGGACGCGGCGCAGACCACGTCATCTCGGCTGCGCACCCGGCCTGCAGGCTCATCTCGGGAAATCCGCCCAGGCGCCGCAGATGGTCGGCCACGTCAAACCACGTGGCGTGGCCGGTATTCACGCAGTGATACAGACCCGCGGGCGCCTGGCGTTCGACGAGCGTACGCGTGGCGGCAATCACGTCTTCAACGAAACTGGGTGACACCACGCGGTCGCTGAACGCCACCGCCGGCCCGCCCGACGACATCTGCGACCAGAGCCGGTCGATCGAACTGCCGGCCGTCCCGCCACCAAACAGGCTCTCGACCCTGAGCACGTAGTGGCGCGGGGCGTCGGTCGCCAACTGTTCTCCGAGGAACTTGGTCATGCCATACACACTGCGCGGATTCGGGGCATCGTCTTCGGTGTAGGGTCGATCGGCGTCTCCGTCAAAGACGAAGTCGGTGCCGTAGTGGACCAGTGTGGCGCCGTGTTCGGCCGCCACGCGCGCGAGCGTGCGCACCGCAAAGGCGTTGGCCGCGAGTGGCGGCAGCGGCGCCGCCTGTGCGGCATCCACGCGGTTATCGGCCGCACAGTTGAGGATGAGGTCAGGCGCAAATTGCGCCATGACGCGGCGGACCTGATCACACTCGGTGATGTCGAGATCGGCACGCGACAGTCCGGCTACGGTGTGGCCGTCCGCCGTCCAGGCCTCCACCGTCGCGGCACCGAGTTGGCCGGCCGCACCAGTCACGAGCACGTTCACGCCGACGCCGCCTCATAAAAACGCGCGAGGGTGGCCACCACGTACTCCTGATGCGCTTCGGTGAGTTCGCCATAAATGGGCAACGCCAGCGACTCAGCCGCCGCGCGTTCACTGTGCGGAAAATCTCCGGCGGAGTGACCCAGATCGCGGAAACACTGCTGCAGATGAAACGGCACCGGGTAGTACACCTCGCACCCGATTCCGGCCGCCTGCAGGAAGTCTTTCGCGGCGTCTCGCTGCGGCAGGCGAACAATGAACTGATTGTAGATATGGAAGGCGCCGGCCTGCTCCACAGGCAACACGACTTGCGACAGGCCATGGGAGGCAAACAACGCGCGGTAGCGGTCGGCGTTGCGCCGGCGTGCGGCCGTCCAACCGGACAAGTACGGAGCTTTGACGCGCAAGACTGCAGCCTGCAGCTCATCGAGTCTGAAATTGCCGCCGACCTTGTCATGGTAGTAGCGACGTTCCGCGCCGTGGCCGCGCAGGAGACGAATCTCTGCGGCAAGCGCGGCATCCTGCGTGGTCACCAACCCGCCGTCCCCAAAGGCGCCGAGGTTCTTCGACGGAAAAAATGAAAAACAGCCGGCCGCGCCCATGGACCCGGCCTGACGCCCCTGCCAGGTAGCGCCGATGCTCTGACAGGCATCCTCAATGATCGGCACGCCGGCGCCGGCGGCGATGGACATCAGCGCGTCCATGTCCGCGCAATGGCCATAGAGATGCACCGGCACGATCGCCCGCGTCTTCGAGGTCAGGGCGGCGGACACACCCGCAGGATCGATGTTGTACGTCACCGGGTCGATATCCACGAGCACTGGTCGCGCGCCAAGTCTGCTGATGCAACCGGCGGTGGCGAAAAACGAGTACGTCGAGGTCACCACTTCATCGCCGGGGCCCACACCCAGCGCCATCATCGCCACCAGAAGGGCGTCGGTCCCTGACGACACGCCGACCGAGTCGGTCACGCCCAGCATTCCGGCCAACTCGCGCTCGAGGGCCTGGGTTTCGGGACCCAGGATGAACCGCTGGCTGTCACAGACGCGGGTGACCGCCGCAAGAATCTGCTCGCGCAGGGGTTCGTACTGTGCCTTCAAATCGAGCAGCGGCACGGGTGAGTGAGACGGGGGTGTGGAGGTGGGAGTCGTCATCGTAGCTGCTATCGTAGCGCGGAGATTACCGAGCGGCTGTGTTATCGTCCTGAACCGATGGCATCACGGCGCGCGCTAATTACGGGTATTACCGGCCAGGACGGTTCGTATCTGGCCGAACTGCTGCTCGCCGAAGGGTACGAGGTCTTCGGCCTCACCCGCCGCTTGTCGGCGGCGAACTACTGGCGCATCGAGCACCTGCTCGATCGCATCACCCTCATCCCGGGTGATTTGCTCGATCAATTGTCGCTCATTCGCGCGCTCGAACGCGCCCAGCCGCAGGAGTTGTACAACCTTGCGGCCATGTCCTTCGTGCCGGCGTCGTGGGACCAGCCCATGCTCACTGGTGAATTCAACTCGCAAGGTGTCACGCGGGTGCTCGAAGCGGTGCGCGTCGTGGATCCGAAAATCCGGGTCTACCAGGCATCCTCCTCCGAGATGTACGGCAAAGTGCGCGAGATTCCCCAGACCGAACTGACGCCCTTTTACCCGAGAAGCCCGTACGGCGTCTCAAAGGTGTTTGCCCACTACATCACGGTGAACTACCGCGAAAGCTACGACCTGTTTGCGGTGTCCGGCATCCTGTTCAACCACGAGTCGCCGCGGCGCGGGCTCGAGTTTGTCACGCGGAAGGTCACCGATGGCGTGGCCCGCATCAAAGCCGGCCTCACCGACCAACTCGGACTGGGCAACCTCGATGCACAGCGCGACTGGGGCTTTGCCGGCGACTACGTCCGCGCGATGTGGATGATGCTGCAGCAGGACGAGCCGGACGACTACGTCATCGCGACCGGCGAGAGTCACTCGGTCAGGCAACTCGTGGAGATTGCCTTCACACATGCCGGCCTCGACTGGCAGCAGCACGTCGTGCTCGACCCGGCATTCATCCGCCCGGCCGAGGTGGACCATCTCATCGGCGATGCGTCAAAAGCCAAGGCCCAGTTGGGCTGGGCGCCCACGGTGGATTTTGCCGGGCTCGTCACCATGATGGTGGACGCCGACCTGGCACGCTACGGCCGCTAGCGTGTGACGATGGCTGGGGCGCCCCAGACCGCCAGATCGTTGTCGGGCGTGGCCGCACCCGCGCCTGCGCGGGTATTAAAAATAATCTCGACCTTCTGACCCGCGTACGGCGACAAGTCGAGCAGGAGTGTGTACCACTGCCGGTCAGCCGTGTTCCCAGACGGGTTGACGACCAGGCTCACGAGTTCATCGTACTTGCCGTTCGCCGTGACGCCGACCATGAAGAGCACGCCGTCGCCCGGCTTGGTCCAGGCTTCTTCGCGCACCCCCAAGCTGACATCCAGCCAGGCGTGAGGCGGCACGTCTTCCTGCCAGATGATTCGAGAGGCCTCTGAAACGGCGATCGACTTCAGCGTCCGCCCGGCGATCGTGACGTCACCCAGGGTGAACGCGTCTG
>Ga0138256_10001294_pt1 | contig 26997 bp, 26 predicted proteins | sample KNB2016incub_MG_FD_105486 | JGI IMG/M metagenome (GOLD analysis project Ga0138256, IMG submission 105486) | Active sludge microbial communities from wastewater in Klosterneuburg, Austria - KNB2014incub_MG | ecosystem: Engineered > WWTP > Activated sludge > Unclassified | place: Austria...
CTGCTACCCGGCGCTCCGACGCCTACCGGGACGGGACTCTCACCCGTTGGACTGGCGCAGCATGCAGCAGCACTACCTTCCCCCTTCGGGTTCAGTCGCACCTTTGCTTCGTGACGCACCATCCGTCGATTCTAGGAGGGTGGGTCGTCGCCGTCGCCAGGCGATCGCGACCCCGGGGTGCACCGGCAGCGCTGAGCACGAAGACCGAGAACACGCCGCTGGCCATGCCCGGCGTCACGTTGTTGGCCGACAGCGAGAAGTCCACGCTCAGCGACAAGCCGGCATGGCTGCCGCCGGGGCCATTGACGATGCGCGTGGTGTCGGTGCTGGCCAGCGTCGGCGAGTGATTGTCGTCAACCAGCAGCGCAACCCGCGCCGCTGCCGGACCACGGGGCGCCATGTGGTGAAGTGTGAAGACTCGCATCAGTCCGAACACACTGTCGGCGGCAGGTCGCCTGCCCTGCGCCATGCCTCGAGGGATCGATTCAGCGCGGGGCTTCGGTGACGAAGCCGATGCGGCTCAGCCCGGCCTGCTGCACGCCGGCGATCAGTTCGGCCACGCGGCCGTAAGGCACGCGGCTGTCAGCACGCAGCTGCACTTCGGTGGCGGCATTGCCGCGGGCGGCCTCGCGCACACGCTGCACCAGATCGGCAGCAGCCAGGGGCTGGTCACCCAGGAACAGCCGGCCTTCGGCGTCGATCGCCAGCGTGATGAAGGTCGGTGCGTCGCTGGGCTGGCCGCCTTCGGTCTGCGGCAGCTCGAGCTTGAGGCTGCTGGTCATCAGCGGCGCGGTGAGCATGAAGATCACCAGCAGCACCAGCATGACGTCGATCAGCGGCGTCATGTTGATGTCGCTCATCGGCTGCGACGCGGGGCTGCGTTCGAGGCGACCGAAGGCCATGTCAGTCCCGCCCGACCGTTCCGAAGGTACTGAGCCCCCTTGGGTGCAGCAAACCAAATGAGCGTGAAGCTTGCACTTCAGCGCTCCGACTGGCCGAGCGCCATCTCGCGCAGGTCGTGTGCAAAGCCTTCGAGCTCGGCCTCGCAGGCTGCGATCCACTTGCCGTAGACGTTGTAGGCCAGCACCGCCGGCACCGCCACGGCGATGCCGGCGGCGGTCATGATCAGCGCCTCGCCGACCGGCCCGGCCACCTTCTCGATCGACAGGTTGCCCGCTGCCGCGATCGCCAGCAGCGCGTGGTAGATGCCCCAGACGGTGCCGAACAGACCGACAAACGGTGCCGTGCTGCCCACCGAGGCCAGCACGACCTGGCCGAACTGCAACTGCGACAGGCCCTGGTGCAGCGCATCGCGCAGGCGCCGCGTCAGCTGCGCGGACGCCTGCCCGCTGCCGTCGAGCGTGCCATGGCGCGGCTGCAGCAGCGCCGCCTCGAGCAGCGGCAGCAGCACCAGTTCGCGATCGATGTCGCGCAGCCGCTCGCGGCCATCGGCGACGCTGGCCGCGGTCCAGAAAGCACCGATGCCACGCTGCACGTCCTTGGCCGCGCGGCGCAGCACCCAACCCTTCCAGAGGATGACCACCCAGGCGCTGACCGACATCAGCAGCAGCAGCAACGCCACGGCGCGGCCGATGCCGTCGCCTCGGTCCCAGTACTGGCTCAGACCGTCCACGGGCGGCGGCGCCTCAGCGCGACAGGCCGAGCACGTCGTCCATGCCGTACAGCCCTGGCGCGCGGCCCTGCAGGAAGCGCGCAGCGCGCAGGCTGCCGGCGGCATAGTTGGCGCGGCTGCTGCTGCGGTGCGTGATCTCGATGCGCTCGCCGGTGCCGGCGAACAGCACCATGTGGTCGCCGACGATGTCGCCCCCGCGCACGCTGGCAAAGCCGATGCTCGATGGATCGCGCTCACCGGTCACGCCTTCGCGCGCATAGACCGCACAGTCCTTCAGCTCGCGACCCAGCGCCCGGGCCAGGGTCTCGCCCATCGCCAGCGCGGTGCCGCTGGGGGCATCGACCTTGTGCCGGTGGTGGGCCTCGACCACCTCGATGTCGTAGCCCTCGGACAGCGCCCGCGCCGCCTGGTCGAGCAAGCGCAGCATGACGTTGACGCCCACGCTCATGTTGGGGGCCATCACGATCGGCAAGGTGCTGGCGGCGGCCGCGATGTCGGCCTTCTGCGCAGCGCTGAAGCCGGTGGTGCCGATGACCATGGCGACCCCGAGCGCATGGCAATGCGCCAGGTGCGCCAGGCTGCCTTCAGGACGCGTGAAGTCGATCAGCACCTGCGCGCCAGCAAGCCCCTGGCGCAGGTCGTCGGTGACGCGCACGCCGGTGACGCGGCCCAGAAAGGCGCCGGCATCGCTGCCCAATGCCGCGCTGCCGGGCTGGTCCAGTGCCCCGCTGAGCCGGCAGTCAGCACTGGTCAGTACCGCCTCGACCAGCATGCGGCCCATGCGGCCCGAAGCGCCGGCCACCGCGATGTCGATCGCCACGGTTCAGTCCCCGAGCGGCGGATAGCTGCGCGTGGCGCCGGCGGGCTCGGCGACCGCAGGCACGTCGCGCCTGGCCGGCGGCGGCAGGGCCTTGCGCTGGTCTTCGGTGAGCTCGAGCACACGCGGCTCGGGCTTCTTGCGCGCGACGCTGATGGCGGCGACAAAATCGCGCTCAGTGGGCAGGTCGGGCGCCTCGATGCGCTTGAGCCGGTCGCCGTCGAACCACACGACCACGCTGCGACGCTGGTTGGGCAACCCGTCGCGGCGGAGCGTGAAGATGTAGTCCCAGCGGTCACTGTGGAAAGGATCGGTCAGCAAGGGGGTGCCCAGAATGTCGCGCACCTGCGCGCGCGTCTGCCCCGGCTTGATGCGCGCAACCTGCTCGCTGGTGACCACGTTGCCCTGCACGATCTGGATGCGGTAGGGCGTGATGCGGGCGAAGAAGCCGTCGTCGGTCTGGCGCGACGAGGCACAGCCTCCGAGCAGCAGCGAGATCGACAACAAGACGCCGAGGGTCGGCGCGGCAAAGGGAGATCGGGTCATGGAATTGAGGCCATCCGCACCGCGGCAGCGGTGGGCGCTGGCTATGATCGGTTGATTCTAGCTGCGCAGATCTGGCGCAGGCACAGTGCGAGGGCGGCCATGACGAATGCAGATGAACTCAAGAGCAGCGGGCTCAAGGCGACGCTGCCGCGCATCAAGATCCTGGAGGTGTTCCAGAACACCACGCGCCGCCACATGACCGCCGAGGACGTGTACAAGGCGCTGCTGGCCGACGGCGCCGACATCGGTCTGGCCACCGTCTACCGCGTGCTGATGCAGTTCGAGCAGGCTGGCCTGCTGACGCGCAGCAACTTCGAGTCGGGCAAGGCGGTGTTCGAACTCAACGAGGGCCAGCACCACGACCACCTGGTCTGCCTGAGCTGCGGCCGTGTCGAGGAATTCTTCGACCCCGAGATCGAGAAGCGCCAGCGCGCCGTGGCCGAAGCGCGCGGCTTCGAGTTGCAGGAACATTCATTGGCGCTGTACGCGCGCTGCACCAAGACCGACTGCCCGCATCGCGACCATTGACGGCCGCGGCAGCAGCGTCAATCGGATTCGCCCTGCTCCATGGCGCGCTGGTGGCGCGCGATGAACTCCTGGTAGGTGTCGATGCCGCGCAACTGCAGGATGGTGTTGCGCACCGCGGCTTCAACCAGAACGGCCAGATTGCGGCCGGCATCGACCGCGATCACCACCTTGCGCACCGGCAGGCCCAGAATGTCCTCGTACAGCGGCTCGTAGGGCAGGCGCTCGAACTCGCGCTCCAGGGTCTCCTTGCGCACCAGGTGCACGATGAGCTTGAGCCGCATGTTGCGCCGCACCGCGGTCTCGCCGAAGATGGCCTTGATGTCGAGCAGGCCGATGCCGCGCACCTCGAGCAGGTTGCGCAGCAGCTCGGGACAGCGGCCGTCGAGCGCGGTCTGCGAGATGCGGTAGAGGTCGACCGCATCGTCGGCCACCAGGCCATGGCCGCGCGAGATCAGCTCCAGCCCGAGTTCGCTCTTGCCCAGACCCGACTCGCCAGTCAGCAGTACGCCCAGGCCCAGGATGTCCATGAAGACACCGTGCCGCGTGGTGCGTTCGGCAAACAGCTGTGCCAGGTAGGCGCGCACGACGTCGATCACGTGGCCGGCTGATTCGCGCGTGACGAACAGTGGAATCTCGGCGCGATCGCACATCGCCACCAGCCGCTCGGGCGGCAGCTGCGCGTCCGCGACGATGATGAACGGCGGCTCGAGCGTGACGATGCGCGAGATGCGCCGCTCCTGGTCTTCGGGCGCCTCGGCGTGCAGATAGGGCACCTCGCGGCGGCCGACGATCTGCACGCGATAGGGGTGGATGTAATTGAGGTAGCCGACCAGGTCGGCCGCCGAGCGGGCGTCACGCACCGCGGCATCGTCGAAACGACGTTCAGGATGGGCGTGGCCGGCAATCCATTCCCAGTGCATCGCTTCGCGATGCGCCTCGAACAGGGCCTCGGCGCTGACGCTGGTCGGCTTCATGGGTTGGCTCTGCCGGCACTTGACAGTGGCCGCCGCGGAGGCGCAACGGGGAAGGTCATGCCACCGACTTCAAGGGCTCCCAGTCGGAGATCAGCTTGTGCACGCCTATGGCGTCGGGCTCGGTCTTCAGGCGCTCGCGCAGGTCACGGTCGGACAGCATCTCGGCGATCTCGGACAGGATCTCGAGATGCCGCTGCGTCGCCGCCTCGGGCACCAGCAGGAAGATCAGCAGCAGCACCGCTTCGTCGTCGGGAGCGTCGAAGGGGATCGGCTGCTGCACGCGCACCACGGCGGCCAGCGGGTTTTTCAGGCCCTTGATGCGGCCATGCGGAATGGCCACCGCGTGGCCCAGGCCGGTAGAGCCCAACCGCTCACGCGCGAACAGGTTGTCGGTGACGGTGCTGCGCGCGATCGAATGCTGGTTCTCGAACAGCAAGCCGGCCTGTTCGAACACCCGCTTCTTGCTGGTGGCTTCCACGTTGACCAGCACATTGGCGCTGGGAAGGATCGCGGCAAGACGGTTCATGTGGGTGCATCCCCCCGTGGGCCGCTCGTTCCATGACGGGCAGCCACCCGACTGTTACAGAGCGTTGAATTATAGGAAGCCGGGTGCAGCGCCAAGGCCTTGGTGGCCACCCGGTTCATGGGGAATTCGGCTGTTCTGCGGCATTGCAGCAACAAAGCCTCGGTCATGAAAAGCGGCCCCCGAGGGGCCGCTGTCGGGAAACGTCGATGCAGCTTGTCAGGCCGGTGGCGCGTCGATGCGCTTGGCCGCCTGATGGTGATGGTCCTGCAGGCGGTCCTTGTGACGCATCACCTGGCGATCGAGCTTGTCCATCAGCTGGTCGATCGCGGCGTACATGTCCTCGCTGGCCTGTTCGACGAAGATGTCGCGTCCCTTGACGTGCAGCGTCACCTCGGCGCAGTGCCGGCGTTCCTTCTCTTTCTTGTTCTCGACCGTCAGCAACACGTTGACATCCACGACCTGGTCGAAATGCCGTGTCACCCGATCCAGCTTGGTGAGCACGTACTCCCGCAGCGCGGGTGTGATTTCAAGGTGATGTCCGCTGATCGTCAAGTTCATTAAGACCTCCTGGTCAAGGGGTGGGAAATGCGGCTTGGGGAAATGTCGGCCCGGGCAGGGCCCGGAAAACATGGCGGGTGGGGGTGAAAAACAAGGCGGAAAGAGCGTTGATCGCCTGGGCCCGACACGGGGTCCGGCGAAGCCAGTGTGCACCCGTTTGGCAAGCCCGTGCAAGCAATGGCCCACGCCGCACAGGGCCCCGTTTCGTGCGAGGATCGACGGCTGGCAAAGCCTTGCTGCTGGGCCTGATCAGCGCCGGCAGGTTGGCAACACCGGTCGCTGCCAGCGGCGCGCGCCGGCGTCGCCCAGGCTGCGCAGAAAGGCCTGCAGATCGGCCTGCTCGTCGCCAGACAGGCGCAGCGGTTCGAGGATGCGCTCGCCGTCTGCGTGCAGGCGGTCGAGGTCGAGTTCGCTGTAATGCCGAACCATCGCCGCCAGCGTGGGCACGCGTCCGTCGTGCAGGTAGGGCGCGGTCAGCGCGACGTTGCGCAGCGAGGGCACCTTGAACTCGCCGAAATTGCGGTGCTGAGGGCTGACGTGGCGGGTCTTCAGCGCCGTTTCGCCCGGTGCATCGGCCCAGTGCGAGAGCAGCGTGAACTCGCTGCGATGCAGGTCCTGGATGCCGCCGTGGCGGCCGGGGTCGACCTGGCCCGGCCGCACGAAGAAGCCGGCCCCGATGTCGGCGAACTCGCCGTTGGAGAAACGCGGCCCGCTGTGGCACAGGTGACAACGACCACGCCCGACGAACAGGCGCAGCCCGCGCTGTGCCGATGCCGGATATCGCGCCTGTGCCGGCCCATCGTCGGCGGCCAACGCGTCACGAAAGTGATCGAACGGCGTGGCTGCCGACTGCAGGCTGCCGACAAAAGCGCCCAGCGCCTTGGCCGCCTGCACCAGCAAGACCTTGTCGTCGTCGGCCAGCGTGCCGAAGCTGGCCGCCCAACGGCAGGCCAGGTCCCTGTCCTGCGCCAGCCAGCGGCGCAGCTGCGCCGCGTTGCTGCCCAGCTCACGCGGTTCGAGCAAGGGACGCAAGGCCTGCGACCACAGGCTGTCAGCGGCGCCGTCCCAGCCCAGCCAGCGCTCATGCACGGCATTCCACAGCGATGGCGCGTTGCGCTCGAGTTCGACCCGCCCGAGCGACCGCGCGCGACCATCGGCAAAAGCCAGCGCAGGCTGATGGCAGCTGGCGCAGGCCAGACGCGCATCGGGCGACAGCCGGGTGTCGAAGAACAGACGCTGCCCCAAAGCGATGGCCTCGGCACGACCTGCCCAGGCGTTGCCAGGGTCAAGCGCCGGGGCCGGCGGCCAGGGTCCATGGGTCAGGATGCGACTGCGCTCGGCGGCGCTGAACTCGATCTTCTGTGCCGACACGGCAGCAGTCAGCAGCGCCAACATGGACAACACCAGGCCGGCGATTCGGCGCCGGGTGCAAACGAAGCTCACTCCAGATCGACCTCGTGGCTCAGGCGTTCCAGGCGACCGTCGGCACTGAGGTCAAACAGCAGCCGCCATCGACCAGGCATGTGCAGGAACAGGCCTTCGGCACGATAGCGGCCCTCGCCCAAGGTCTGAACCGTCGCCCGGTAGTTCATGCCATGGCGATGCGCCGGCATGTCGGCGTCGACCTTCAGGGCCAGCGGCAGGCTGGCACCGGCGCGTGGACAGACCACGATGTCGAGCCCGAAATGACGGCCCAGTGCCAGCGGTGCCGGGCTCGGCGCAAAGACCAGCAGGTGGCGCGGCGTCCGGATCTCGCGCCGCTGGCGCGCATCCAGCTGCTGGCCACAGTCAGCCGCCTGCGTCGCGTGAGTTGAAAGCGCCGACAGCAACAGGCCGAACAGGCCCGCGACCAGGGCTTTCACGTTGAACGCTCCGGCGCACGCAGCAGCGCTTCGGCGTTGCGCCAGGCCAGGTGCTCGGCGATCGGCAGAGGCAGGTCGGCCAGCCAGGCACGCGTGAACTCAGCGTGCGGCACGATGTAGTGCCAGCGCTCAGGGGTGAAGGTGTCGGTGCCGGCCATGAAGCGCTGCGGGAACTCGGTGAAGGCTTCGCGCCAGGCCGGGTCGACCTTGCCGCCGCTGGCATGGTCGCCGCGAAAGGCCAGGTCACTCCACAGTCGCGGATGCCGGCGCAGCATGTCGCGTACCGCCTGCGGTGCTTCGAAACCCGAATGCGCCCACAGCACGCGCGCGTCTGGCCATTGCACGAAAAGCCGGTTGACGGCGTCGGCGTCGGAATGTGCGTGCAGCAGCAGCCCACGTTCACGCGCCAGCGCGACCATGCGCTTGGGCACCGGCAGTTCGGCGTCGGCGCCGTAAAGATGGAACTCACCGATGCCCACATAGCGGTGGCGGGCCAGGCGCTGCTCCAGGTAGCGCACGATGCCATCGTCACGCACCCAGCCGCTGGTGTCGGCGCGGGTGCGGTAGGGGCGCAGTTCGGGCACGATGAGGTCGGGCGCTTCGGCCAGCAGCTTCTGCGTGCCGTCATCGTCCGACGAGGACACCAGCACGCCGCGCAGGCCCGCCTGCCGCAGGATGGCCACTGCCTGCGCCGGCGGCACGGCGATGACGGCGTCGTGGCTGTAGTGAACATGGGCGTCGAACAGCGGCAGCGGACTCGCAGCGCGTGCTGGACTCAGCACCGGGGCGGCGGCCGCCGCGGCAAAGCTCGACAGCCATTGACGGCGGGACAAAGTGATGGACATGCGGTTCCTCCAGCGCCGGCCCGGTCGGGCCCACCAGTGACAAGCCTAGCGCAGGCTCGGTGCACACTGGGGCAGTGAGTCAATTCCCCATATCTTCAGGCCGTCACCGCCAATGGCTGCGCTGGCTGGCCGGACTGTTGCTGCTCCTGACCCTGACCCTGACGCTGGCACTTCTGCTGACGCAATTGCCGGCGCGCGAGCCGACGGTGCTGCAGACTGCAACACTCAAGGTCGACGATGTCGAGCGCGCGTTGCAGCTGGCGCGCCAGCACGACCCACGACACGCCATCCCCGGCGTGGTGCGCACTCTGCGACTCACCCAGCGCGAAGCCGAGCTGCTGATCAATCACGCCGCGGCGCGCTGGCGGCCCAGCCGCTGGGCTCTGCGCGTCGATGCCGGCCAGCTGCAGCTCGACGGCAGCATCCAGCTGCCCAACAACCCGCTGGGCCGCTGGCTGAACCTGTCGCTGCGGGCGCACCCGACGCGCGGGCTGCCGCAGCTCGAACGCGTGACGCTGGGCCCAGTGTCCTTGCCCTTGCCGCTCGTCAACTGGGCATTCAACCGTTTCGCCGCCGCCTATGGGCTGGACGACGCGCGCGCGCTGACCCTGGTGGCGGTGCAGACGCTGCGCCTGCGGCCGCAGCGTCTGGAGCTGGTCTATGCCTGGGGCCCCGACGCCCCAGCCCGCATGCTGACCCCGCTGCTGCCGGCGCAGGAACGCCAGCGGCTGCAGGTCTACGCCGCGCAGCTGGCGCAAGTGACGGCCACGCTGCCGGCGCAGGCGTTGTCGCTGTCGCAACTGTTGCCGCCCATGTTCGAGCTGGCGCGTCGGCGCAGCGCCGACGGTCACGACGCCGCGTCTGAGAACCGCGCCGCGCTGCTGGTGCTGGGTATGGTGGCCAACGGAGTCGGCCTGGGCACGCTGCTGCCCGAGCGCGCCGCCGAGCTTGCAGCGCGGCCGATCCGGCTGACCCTGGCCGGGCGGCATGACTCGCCGCAGCACTTTCTGGTGTCGGCCACGCTGGCGGCCGGGAACGGCAGCCCGCTGGCCGACATGATCGGCCTCTTCAAGGAGCTGTCCGACGCCCGTTCGGGCAGCGGTTTCAGCTTCAACGACATGGCCGCCAACCGCGCCGGCACGCGGCTCGGTGTGCTGGCCGTCGGTTCGCCCGAGCGGCTGCAGCAGCTGCTGACCACCGGGCTGCAGGAGCAAGACCTGCTGCCCGATGTGTCTGACCTGCCCGAGGGCATGAACGAAACCGAGTTCCGGCGCCGCTTCGGCGCACCGGGGTCACCGGCCTACGAACGCCTGATGTCCGACATCGAAGGCAGGCTGGGCAGCACCTCGCTGGGTCGCTGACCGAGCAGCAACGCTTCGGCACTAAGATCGACCAGACCCGCCATGCCCTTGCACTACCGCACCATCCCGGTCACGCCGTTTGCGCAGAACGCGTCGCTGGTCTTCTGCGACGCCACGCGCAAGGCGGCCCTGATCGACCCCGGCGGCGACCTGCCGCAGCTGCTGGCAGCGGTGGATGAGCTGGGCGTCGAGCTCGAGCAGATCTGGCTGACGCACGCCCACATCGACCATGCCGGGGGCGCCGGTGAACTGGCCCGCACTCGCGGCCTGCCCATCGTCGGCCCGCACCCGGGTGACAAGTTCTGGATCGACGCGCTGGCCGAGCAGAGCCGCATGTTCGGCTTTGCACCGGCCGAAGCCTTCACGCCCACGCGCTGGCTGGCCGATGGCGACCAGGTCACGGTCGGCGAATGCACGCTCGACGTGCGCCATTGCCCCGGCCACACGCCAGGGCACGTGGTCTTTCACAGCGTGCAGGCACAGCGCGCCTTCGTCGGCGACGTGCTGTTCGCCGGCAGCATCGGCCGCACCGACTTTCCGGGCGGTGACTTCGACACGCTGATCGCCAGCATCACCCAACGACTGTGGCCGATGGGCGACGACACGGTGTTCATCCCGGGCCACGGCCCGGAAAGCAGCTTCGGCCGCGAACGCCGCTTCAATCCCTACCTGTCCGGCACCTGAACCGCATGCCCCGCCAGAAGCCACCGCCGAGCGACCCGCTGCAGACCGCACCGCTGTCGGATGACCTGCGCGCACTGGCCGAGCGCGGCACGCTGTGCCGCTTTGCCAAGGGTGCGGGGCTGATCCAGGAAGGTTCGATCGACGACACGATCTACATCGTGCTCGACGGCCGGCTGCGCGTGTACGGCAGCCACCTGGTCAACGACCGCGAGATCACGCACGGCACCTACGGCCCGGGCGAATACGTGGGCGAGATGAGCCTGGACGGCGGCGCCCGCTCGGCCAGCGTGATGGCACTCGAGCCCACCACCTGCGCCATGATCACCCGGCGCACACTGGAAGCGCACCTGACCGAGCGCCCGGCATTCGCCTTCGAGCTGCTGGCCAAGGTGATCCGGCGCGCGCGTGCGGCCACGCTCAGCGCCAAGAGCATGGCGCTGAACGACGTCTATGGTCGGCTCAAGCAGCTGCTCGAATCTCTGGCCGAAGCACAGCCCGACGGCACACGAAGATTGAGCGAGGCGTTGACCCACCTGGAGCTGGCCAACCGCGTGGGCTGCTCGCGCGAGATGGTCACGCGCCAGCTCAACGACCTGCAGCAAGGCGGCTACGTGAAGGCGCCGCGTGGCGGGCACCTGCTGTTGCTGAAGGCGCTGCCGCCACGCTGGTAGGCGCAGCGCCGGGACTCGATCAGCGCGAACGCTGGGGCGCCGGCGGCAACCTGGGCGGCGGACTGAAGCGGCGCGTGGGTTTGGGCGCCGCGTCGAAGATCGGCATCACGCCGGGCAGCTTGGACTCGATGTCCTTAATGCGTGCCGGCCCCGAAGGGTGAGTCGACAGCATCTGCGGCGGCGCACCACCACCGGCCGCGCCCATCTTCTGCCACAGCGTGACGCCGGCGCGCGGGTCGTAGCCGGCCTTGGCCGCCATGATCAGCCCCAGCGCATCGGCCTCGGACTCGTCAGAGCGGCTGTAGGCCAGCGACGCCAGTTGGCCCGCGCCTTGCGCCGCGACGTCGCCGACCTGGCCCCAGCCAAGAAGCGCCGCACCCAGGCGCAGCGCACCGGTGGTGATCGTGTTCTTGCCCATCTGCTCGCGCGCATGTTCCAGCAGCGCGTGCGCGGCCTCGTGGCCCATGATCATCGCCACCTCGTCGTCACTGAGCTGCAGTTCGGACAGGATGCCGAAGTAGAACGCGATCTTGCCGCCCGGCATGCAGAAGGCGTTGATCTCGCGGCTGCCGATCAGGTTCACCTCCCATTGCCACTGCGCGGCGCGGCTGTTGCACTCGCTGGTGAAAGGCACCATGCGCGCACCGATGTACTTCAGCCGCTGCAGCTGCGGGTGATCGGGGGGCGCCAGCGCGCGGTCACTGCCGGCCTTCTGCAGCAGCTGGCGGTATTGCCGTCCGGCCTGACTTTCCACCGTGTCGGCCGACACCGCACTGGCGAATTTCGACCGCTTGCACTCGGGAATCGTGGCCGCCGCCGGCAAGGCCGCGACCAGGCCGGCGCCGAGCAGACTGCCGGTGAACAGGCGGCGCGCGTGCTGCGGGCAGCGGCAGGCTGTGGCCAGGCTCGGGCGTGGCAGCTTCGCAGTGGTGTTGAACGGGCGATCCATGATGACGTCCTCGGCAGATGGTGCTGCCCAACGGGAATTCTAGGTTTGCACGCCGCCTCAGCGCAGCGGCCCACTTTCCAGCGCCCGCAACGGCACCCGCAGCCAACCCAGCATCAGCAGGGCCGGCAGGGCCATCAAGGTGCTGACGATGAAGAAGCTGGGCCAGCCGATGGTCTCGGCCAGCACACCGGCCAGCGGCCCCACCCACACGCGGCCGATCGACGCAAAGGCCGACAGCAGTGCGAACTGCGTGGCTGTGAAGCGCTGGCTGCACAGGCTCATCAGGAAGGCCAGGAAGGCCGCCGTGCCCATGCCGCCGGACAGGTTCTCCAGCGCCACCACCAGCAGCAGGCCGCCGTCCACCGGCGTGGGTGCGGCCAGCTTGATGAAGCCCCAGTCGAATGCCGGCAGCAACGTGGCGCCCAGTTGGCCGCGACCGCCCTGCGCCAGCCACCAGAAGCCCAGATTGCTGAGCATCTGCAGCAAGCCGAACAGCAGCAGCGCGCGCCACAGGCCCAGGCGCAGCATGGCCGCGCCGCCCATCAGGGCACCTGCGATGGTCAGCCACAACCCGATCACCTTGTTGACCACGCCGACCTCGGCCGAGCCATAGCCCATGCCGGTCAGCAGGAAAGGTGTCAGCAGCGCGCCGGCGAAGGCGTCACCCAGCTTGTAGAGCACGATCAGCAACAGGATCGCCGCTGCGCCGGGGTGGCTGAAGTAGTCGCGCAAGCCCGCCAGCAGCGTCTCGAAGCGGGCCCGCCGCGCGGCCCAGGCGGCCAGCGGCAGCGTCAGCGCCACGCCCGCCAGCAGGGCCACGAGGTCGATCCAGCGCCCCTGCAGCGGCGCCGGCAGCCGGGTGCCGGCCAGCCAGGGTGTCAGCAGGGCCCGCGCCAGCGGACCGATCAGGCGATCGGTCAGCACCGCGCCCAGCGCCACCGCGGCAACCACGGCCAGAAAACCCAGCAGCTCGCGTCGCACCGGGGCGCGTGATGTGCCGACGGCGGCCTCGGGCAGGCGCGGCAACAGCAAGGCCGACAGCAGCGCCGCAGCGACCATCAGCGCCGCCATCAGGCGATAGACCTGCGGCCAGCTCCAGCCGCCGCCCTGCGCGGCGTCGGTCCAGATCAGCGCCAGCCCGCCGGACACGATCATCGCCATGCGATAGCCGGCCACGTTCAGCGACGCGCCCAAGCCACGCTCGGGCGCGGGCAGCAGGTCGGTGCGGTAGGCGTCGATCACCACGTCCTGCGACGCCGACACGAAGGCCAGCAACAACGCCAGCAGCGCGAACACGCGCAACGCTGCGCCGGGCGGCGTGGCTGCCAGCGCCAGCAGCAGCGCGGCCAGCAACAGCTGCGTCAGCACCAGCCAGCCGCGGCGGCGGCCCAGCAGGGGCAGCTCGAAGCGGTCCATCAGCGGTGCCCACAGGAACTTGAAGGTGTAGGGCAGGCCGACCAGGCCCAGAAAGCCGATCGTCGCCAGGTCCACGCCTTCGGTGGTCAGCCAGGCCTGCATGGCCTGGCCGGTCAGCGCCAGCGGCAGGCCGGACGCAAAGCCGAGCAGGGCGACGACGAGCAGACGCCCCAGGCGCGCCAGCAGCGGTGCAGTCGGCGCTGCGGCGATCGGGGGGACGGGTGTCATCACGGCATTCTAGGAATGCCTCTTGCCGTTTGACCTCTGCCCTAAACTGCCCGCGCCCATGAGCCTACTTGCCTGCACCGACCTGACGGCCCTGCGCCACGTGCTGCGCGCGCACGGCGCCAGGCCGATCCACGAGCAGCACCTGCTGCGGCGCTGGGTGCAGGCGTTGCCGTTGGACGGTGGCCGCCACGACGCAGCCGATTTCCTGCCGCGCACGCTGCGCGACGCCTTACCCGAACTGCGCGACGCACTCGATGCGCTGGCGCAGCTGGTTGCCGAGCATCCGGCGCCCGATGGTTCGGCTCGCCTGCTGATCGGGCTGTGCGACGGCCAGCAGGTCGAAGGCACGCTGCTGCCGCGCGAGGGCCTGTGCGTGTCCAGCCAGGTCGGCTGCGCGGTCGGTTGCCGCTTCTGCATGTCGGGGCGCGACGGCCTGCTGCGCCAGCTTGGCAGCGCCGAGATCGTCGCCCAGGTGGCGCTGGCACGGCGCCGCCGCCCGGTGCGCAAAGTGGTCTTCATGGGCATCGGCGAGCCGTCGCACAACCTGGACAACGTGCTCGACGCGATCGACTTCCTGGGCACGCTGGGCGGCATCGGCCACAAAGACCTGGTGTTCTCCACGGTCGGCGATGCGCGCGTGTTCGAGCGCCTGCCGCAGCAGGCCGTGAAACCGGCGCTGGCGCTGTCGCTGCACTCCACATCGGCCGAGCGGCGTGCACAGCTGCTGCCGCGGGCGCCGGCTATCGCACCGGCCGACCTGGTGGCCGCTGCCGACGACTACGCCCGCCGCAGCGGCTACCCGGCGCAGGTGCAGTGGACACTGCTGGCCGGCGTGAACGACGGCGACGACGAACTGCAGGGTCTGGTGCAGCTGCTGCGCGGCCGCCGCCTGATGCTCAACCTGATCCCCTTCAACGCGGTCGATGGCAGCGGCTACGTCAGGCCCGACTGGGACCATGCGGCCGAGTTCACACGCCGGCTCAATCGCCAGGGTGTGCTGACGCGGCTGCGCCGCTCGGCGGCGCAGGACGTGGATGGCGGCTGCGGCCAGCTGCGCGCCAGGGCCGCCGGGCCCAAGGCCGAGCCCGGTGCGTCGACCGCGCGGCGATCGATTGCCGTGCTGCCGGTGAGCTGAGAACTAACGTTCTATTCGAGTTGACGGCGCCACCGCGTCGGGGCTGACCTCACGCGCGTCGATGTCCACCACGTCCAGCGGCGGCGCGCTGCGCCCGCGCGGGCTGGTGCCGCGCCAACGAAAGGCCTGCGCGCGCAGCACCGGCTTGCGGCCGCGCAGCAGCGCCCAGGTGATCAGCGCCAGCGACAGCAACAGGCCCAGCGACAACGCGGCCAGGCCCATCAGCAAGCCCAGTCCGAGCAGCAACACGCGCAGCACGGCAGCGACGACGGCGCCCAGCGCCTGCTGGACGGGCTGCAGCCAAGTAGCGGTCATGGGGCTCCAGGGTTGGCTAAAGGGCCATCATTTTGGCGCGCAGTCGAACAGCAACACGCACGCTGTGGGCTTGGCGCCGGTGGTCAGCACGGCCTCGCGCTTAGCGACCGCTGGCTGCGCCAGCACCTGGTGCCGTCGCAGGTGCGCGTGCGGGTGGACATCTTCAACGCCGTGGCGGCCATGCTGCGCACCGGTGTCGGTGTCGGCGTCCTGCCCAGTTTCATGCAGGACGCGAATCCCGATCTGCTGCCGGTGTCCGACGTCATCCCCGAGCTGTCGGTGCCGGTCTGGATGCTGACCCACCCTGACCTGCGCCAGACGGCGGTCGTGCGCGTCTTCATGCAGCAATTGGGAGATGCGCAGGCACTGCGCCTGCAAGGCCCTTGAGCTGCGCCGCGGCGACCCCATGTGACCCGACATGGACTCGCCCAAACTGATGATCGCCTGCCCGCAATGCGGCGCCACCAATCGCGTACCGGCCGAACGCGCCGGTGAATCGCCACAGTGCGGCAAATGCAGCCAGCCCTTGCTGGACGGACACCCGCTGACGCTGGGCGACGCCGACTTCGACGCCGTGGTGGCGCACTGCAGGCTGCCGGTGCTGGTCGACTTCTGGGCGCCCTGGTGCGGGCCTTGCCGGACCATGGCGCCGGCCTTCGAACAGGCCTCCCGGCAACTCGCCGGGCGCGCGCTGCTGGTCAAGGTCAACAGCGACGACAACCCCGGGCTGTCGCAGCGCTTCGCCGTCCGCAGCATTCCCACGCTGGTGCGGCTGCAGCAGGGTCGCGAAACGCAGCGGCAGTCGGGCGCGATCCCGGTATCGGCCATCGTCGCGCTGGCCGGGGCCTGATCAGACCTGCCGGCGCTGCGTCGCCAGCGCCACGAACCAGTCGATGCTGTCGGCGTTGGCGGTGGCGTCGCGGTTGAGCACCTGCTCGGGCGCGGCGCCCTGCAGCAGCTTCTTCACCGGCAGCTCCATCTTCTTGCCCGACAGCGTGCGCGGAATGGCCTGCACCTGGTAGATGCTGTCGGGCACGTGGCGCGCCGACAGGCCACGCTTGATGGCCTCGCGCAGTCGCGCTTCGAGTGCAGCGTCCAGCACCAGACCGTCTCGCAGCACCACGAACAGCGGCATCCAGCTGGGCCGGCCCAGGTATTCGAGGTCGACCACCAGGCTGTCCAGCACCTCGGGCTGCACCTCGACCGCACGGTACAGCTCGGCCGTGCCCATGCGGATGCCGTGGCGGTTGATGGTGGCATCCGAGCGGCCGTAGATCACCGAGCCGTGATGCGAACCCTGGTGCGGCACCATGCGGATCCAGTCGCCGTGTCGCCACACGCCGCGCCAGCCGCCTGCGCCATCGCGCTGGCGGTACATGTCGAAGTAGCTGTCGTGCAGGCGCTGGCCGCTGTCGTCGCCCCACAGCCGCAGCGGCATCGACGGCATCGGCTCGGTGCACACCAGCTCGCCCACCTCATCGATCAGGGCCCGGCCCACGCCGTCGGCGTCGGGCTCACCGAAGGCCTCGACCTTGGCACCCAGACAGCGCACCTGCATCTCGCCGCGCACCACGGGCAGCGTGCGCAGGCCGGCAACGAAGGCACCGGCAAAGTCGGTGCCGCCGCTGATCGGGGCGATCCAGATGCGCTCGCCTTCGACCTGAGGCAGGTACTCCCAGATCCAGTCGTAACACGCGTCGGACAGCGGCGACCCGGTCGAGCCCACGGCGCGCAACCGCGACAGGTCGGCCTGTTTCATCGGCTCGACGCCCGCTTTCAGGCAGCTGGCGTAGAAGGCCGCTCCGGCGCCGAAGAACGTGACCCCGGCCGCAGCGACAAAGCGCCACAACACGCCCCAGTCGGGCTGGCCGCTGACCGGGTCGACGCCCGGGTTGCCGTCGTAGAGGCCGACCGTGGTGCCCCCGAGCAGGGCACCGACCTGGCAGTTCCACATGATCCAGCCGGTGCTGCTGTACCAATGGAAACGGTCGCCACCGTCGATCGAGGCGCCGACATCGTTGTGCAAGGTCACCATCTTCAGCATCTCGAGCATCACGCCGCCATGGCCGTGCACGATGGCCTTGGGCAGCCCGGTGGTGCCGCTGGAATAGACCACCCAAAGCGGGTGGTCGAAAGGCAGCCATGCGGGCTCGAAGGCCGGTGCATCACCCTGCAGAAGTGCGTCCCAGCGCTGCGCCCGGCATGTGGCCGTGGCGAACTCGGTCGCATCGGCGGCCGCGTCCAGGTCGGCCACCAGCACCAGCTGCTGCAGCGTCGGCAGACCGGCCAGCACCTCACGCAGCACCGGCCGGCGGTCGTGCGCGCGGCCGCCGTAATACTGGCCGTCGACCGCGATGAAGACCTTGGGCTCGATCTGGCGGAAGCGGTCGAGCACCGCCACCGGCCCCATGTCGGGCGAACAGATCGACCACACGGCCCCCAGCGACGCACAGGCCAGGAAAGCGATGATCGCGTGCGGCGTATTGGGCAGGTAGGCGCAGACGCGGTCGCCGGGCTGTACGCCCATGCTACGAAGCGCGCTTGCCAGCAGCGCCACCTGGCGCTGCAGTTCGGGCCAGGTGATGCTGACCGGCGCGGCCATGCGCTCGTTCTGGAACACGATGGCCGGGTGTCCGGCGGCATGCGCAGCTTCGCCATGGCGCAGCACCTGGCGCGTGTAATTGACCCTGGCACCGTCGAACCACTTGGCGCCGGGCATCACCGGCGCCACCAGCTCGGTCTCGAACGGGGTTGGCGACTGAATGTCGAAGTAACGCCAGATCGAACCCCAGAAGCCGCGCAGGTCGTCGACCGACCAGCGCCACAGGTCTTCGTAGCAGGCAAAGCGGCGACCGGTGGTGTCGGCCAGCCAGTCTTCGTAGCGAGTGATCTGGGCTTTCATGCGGCAACTTCCGGATGGGTCAGCACATCGACGTTATGCCACCATTCCTGCCAGAACAGCGGCCGGCGATAACCGACCACCCAGGGCTGGACGAGGTCGGTGGCCATGCGGTGCACATGCGCCTTGTAGGGCATGTAGACGATCGACAGCCGCTTGATCTCGGCAAATGCCGCCGCCCGCTCGGGGCCGTCGGGCAATGCCGACAGCCTGTCGTACAGCGCATCGAGCGCCGGCATCCTGAAGCGCGCCATGTTCTGACCGCCGATCTGCTGGCTGTGGAATCGCTGCAGGCTGCTTTGGCCATCCGGGTCGGCGGCCACGCCGCCCACGCTCCAGAGCTGGAACTTGCCGGCGCGCGCGGCCTTCAGGTTTTCGGGCCATTTGCCGGTCACGAACTCGGTGCGCACGCCCAGCGCCTTCATGTCGCGCCGCCACAGGTCGTCGAGCTCGCGGCTTTGCTGGTTGGCCTGCGTGGTCTTGCGCAACAGCAGCGGCCGGCCGTCGGGCTGCTCGCGCCAGCCGTCGCCGTCGCGGTCGATGTAGCCGTACATCTCCAGCAGCGCCTTGGCGCGCGCCAGGTCGTATTCGCCGTTCTCGCTGCGGAAGGCGGCGGCGTAGGCATAGGTGTGCGGCACCACGGCCGACTGTGCACGAATGGCCTGACCGCGGCGAACGCGGTCGATCTCGGCCTGCACGTCGACCGCCAGCGCGATCGCCCGCCGCAGCGCCACCTTGTGTGGTTGGTAGCCGCCGACCACCGGGTCTTCCATGTTGAAGATGGTGTAGTCGGTGGCCGAGCGCACCACGCGCTGCCCGCTGATGCCCTTCTTGGCCAGGTAGGGCGCCACCTTGCCGCCGGGCAGCGCCTGCTCGATGTATTCGGCAGGCACGTCCTCAAGCACATCAGTGGCACCCTGCAGGAAATTCAGCCAGCGCGGCTGGTTCTCTTCGATGATCGAGATCTCGACGCGGTCGATGATCGGCAGCCGCCGTCCTTTCAATCGCTGCAGGATGGCCTGGCCCTCGGCGTCGTCGGCCGCCGGGCTGGCGTCGTAGCGCAGGTCGCGGTAGTCGGGGTTGCGCTCCAGCGCGATGAAGCTGCTGCGCCGCCACTGCACCAGCCTGAAAGGCCCCGTGCCCACCGGGTGGGCCGGGATGTTGTCGCCATAGGCCTCAACCACTTCGCGCGCGACCGCGCCGACCAGGTCGCTGCTGGCCAGCACCCCGGTGATGAAGCGCGGCCGGGGTGAAGCCACACGAAAACGAACGGTGTAGCGATCGAGCGCAACCAGCCCCTCGATCGCCTGGTCGTAGTCGAAGGGCTTCTTGCGGCTCTGGGCCTGCTTTCGAAGCTCGGCCAGGCCCAGGAACTCGTAGGTCTCCAGCCAGTTCCAGGCCGGGCTCTTCACCGCCGGGTCGGCAAAGCGCTTGTAGGCATAGACGTAGTCGGCTGCGGTCAGCTCACGCTTCGTACCTTTGAACACCGGGTCGTCGGCGAAGTAGATGCCGGGGCGGATCTTCACCGTCCAGGTGCGGAAGTCGGCGTCGTGCTCGGGCATGCCGTCGGCCGTCAACGGCCGCACGCGCGCCGGCCGCGCCAAGGGGTCGTACTGGTACAGCCCCTCGAAGATGTGCGGCGTGACGGTGCGCGAATAGATGTCGTTGATCTGCGCCGGATCGAAACCGGTTTCGGCAACACGAAACGACACGCGCAAGACCTTCTTGCCCTTGCCGTCGGGCGCCGCGCCGGCCATGCCCGGCAGACTCAGACCGGTGGCCGCAGCGAGTACCAGGGTGTCACGACGTTTCATGGGCCTTGCTCGGTGCGCCTACGGTGCCGCCTGCGCCTGCCGCAGCGGGTCGATGTCGACCAGGTGCCACCAGTCGTACCAGAACAGCGGCCGGCGGTAGCCGCTGAGCCAGGGCTGCGCCAGCATGTCGGCGTACTGATGCAGCAGTACCTTGTACGGCGCGTAGGCCACGGCCAGGCGCTTGGCCTGTTCGAACAACTGTTCGCGCTCGGGGCCGTCGGGCAGCGCGGTCAGGCGGTCGAACACGGCGTCGAAGGCCGGCAGCTTGAAGCGCGCCAGGTTGGCCTGGCCGACCTCGGGGCCGTACAGGCGCTGCAGCGCCTGCTGGCCGTCGGTCGACGTGGCCGCAGTGCCCACGCGCCACATCATCAGCTTGCCGGCGCGTGCGGCCTTCAGGTTTTCGGGCCACTTGGCCGGCCTGAATTCGATGCGCACGCCGATCGCGTCGAGCGACTTCTTCATCAGCTCGTCGAGCTGGCGGCTCAGCTGGTCGGGCTGCGACGCACATTCCAGCAGCAGCGGCCGGCCATCGGGCTGCTCGCGCCAGCCGTCGCCGTCGCGGTCGACCCAGCCGTACAGATCGAGCAGCGCCTTCGCGCGCGCCGGGTCGTAGTCGCTGTTCTCGCTCTTGAAGTCGGCGCGGTAGCCCGAGGTGCCGGGCGCGATGATCGACTCGGCCTGCACACCCTGGCCGCGGTAGGCGAGCCGGATCACGCGCGGCACGTCCTGCGCCAGCCACACGGCACGGCGCAGCGCGACATGGGTGGCGTCGTTGCCGCCGACCAGCGGGTGTTCCATGTTGAAGAAATGCAGCTGCGTGTAGGGCATCAGCACGCGCCAGGCCTGCATGCCCTTGCGCGCCAGGTTGGGCGCCAGCCTGCCGCCGGGCATGGCGATGGGCACGAACTCCTGTGGCACCGCGGTCAGGTCGGACTGACCGTTGATGAAGCTCAGCCAGCGCGGCTGCGCCTCTTCGATGATCGAGATCTCGACACGGTCGACCAGCGGCAGGCGGCGGCCCTGCATGCGCTTCAGGATGGCCTGGCCTTCGACGTCGCCGGGCGCCGGATCGGCGTCCCAGAGTTCCTGGCGGTAGTTGGGGTTGCGCTCGAGCACGATGCGCGACGAGCGCCGCCACGCCGCCAGCCGGAACGCGCCCGTGCCCACCGGGTGCTCCATGATCTTGTCGCCGTAGAACTCGACCACCTCGCGTGCCACCGCGCCAAAGGTGGCGCTGATGCCCAGGTTCTCGGCGAATCGCGGCTGCGGCCGCTCGAGCGTGTACTGCACGGTGTAGCGATCGATCGCACGCACGCCTTCGATCTCGCGGTCGTAGTCGAAGGGCACCTTGTCGGCCAGCGCCTTCTCGCGCAGCCCGGCCAGGCCGAGGACGCGCCACTCGGCCACCGACGGCCAGTTGGGCGAGGTGTTGACCGGGTCGGCAAAACGCTTGAGCGTGTAGACAAAGTCCTGCGCCGTCAGCTCGCGCCGCGCGCCCTTGAAGGCAGGGTCGTCGGCGAAGACCACGCCCTGGCGCAACCGCACGGTCCAGACCTTGAAGTCGACCGAATGTTCGGGCATCGTCGCCGCCACGCGTGGCCGCAGCTTGACCGGCCGCGCCAGGTGGTCGAACTGGTAGGCGGCGTCGAAGATGTGCGCGGTGACGGTGACCGAATAGACGTCGCTCAGACGCACCGGGTCGAAACCGGTCTCGGCCACTGGAAACACCACGCGCAGCACCCTCTGACCCGCGGCAGCGCTCGCACCCGCACCCGCACCCGCATCGGCCTCGGCCAGCACCGGCAGTGCCAGGCCGGCCCCCAGCGCCAGCGTGTGGCGCCGCTTCATGGCCCGTCGGCGCCGCGGCCGCGCTGCTGCGTGGCATCGACGTCGATGTAGCGGAAGAAGTCGCGCACGAAGATGTTGCGCTGGTAGCCCAGTACCCAGGGCTGCGCCAGGTCGGTGAACAGGCGGTGCACGTGCACCTTGTAGGGCATGTAGGCGATCATCAGCCTGGCCGCGTCGGTCATCAGCACCTTGCGTTCGGGGCCGTCGGGCAGACTGCGCTGACGTTCGTACAGCGCATTGAAGGCCGGCAGGTTGAAGCGCGCGTGGTTGGCCTGGCCCTTGTTGGGGCCGTAGCCCAGCGCCAGGAAGGTGTCGGCATCGGGCTGGCCGGCGACCCAGCCCACGCCCCACATCATCAGCTTGCCAGCGCGGCTGGCCTTCAGGTTCTCGGGCCACTTGGCAGTCTTGAAATCCATCTTGATGCCGATGGCCGTCATGTTCTTCTGCCACAGCTCGACCAGCTGGCGGCTTTGCTGGTCGGGCTGGCTGTGGTAGTCGATGACCAGCGGCTGGCCGTCGGGCTGCTCGCGCCAGCCGTCGCCATTGCGGTCGACGTAGCCGTGCATGTCGAGCAGCGCCTTGGCGCGGCCGACGTCGTGGTCGCTCATCGTGCTCTTGAAGGCCGGGTCGTAGCCCCAAGTCTGCGGCGCCAGCGGGCCCTGCGCCGGAATGGCCTGGTTACGCCGCACCAGGCGGATCTCGCGGTCGACGTCGACGGCCAGGCTGATCGCGCGACGCAACGCCACCTTGGCCGGCGTATAGCCGCCGACCACCGGGTTCTCCATGCCGAAGTACGACACCGAGACGTCGGCGCGCGCATAGCGCACCATCTGGATGCCACGCTTGGCCAGGTTGGGCGCCAGCGTGTTGTTCGGGAAGGCCACGTTGGCGAACTCGGCCGGCACGTTCTCGATCAGGTCCTGCTCGTCGTTCAGGAACGACAGCCAGCGGGGCTGCGCCTCTTCGATCACCGCGATGTGCACTTCGTCGAGCAGCGGCAGGCGCTTGCCCTTGTAGCGGCTGGCAATGGCCTGCAAGCGGCCATCGCCGGCGGGCGGATGCTCGTCGTACCGCTTGTCGCGGAAGTTCGGGTTGCGCGCCAGCACCATGCGCGAGCTGCGCTTCCAGGCCTTCAGGTAGAACGCGCCGGTGCCCACCGGGTGGTCGCCGACCTTGTCGCCGTACAGCTCGACCACCTCGCGCGCCACCGCGCCGGTGAACGAGCTGTCGGCAAAGTGGTACAGAAAGCGGGGCTTGGGCTCGGCCAGCCTGATCTGGAAGGTGTAGCGGTCCAGCGCCTTCAGGCCTTCGACCTCGCGCTCGTAGTCGAAGGGTTGCTTCTTGTCCAGGGCCTCGCGGCGCAACTCGCTCAGGCCCAGGATCTTGTCGGCCTCCAGCAGGTACAGGTTGCCGCTCTTCCAGCGCGGGTCGTAGTGGCGCTTGAGGCTGTACACGTAGTCGGCCGCGGTCAGCTCGCGCTTGCGGCCCTTGAACGCCGGGTCGTCGGCGAAATAGATGCCAGGCTGGATGCGGAACGTGAAGCGGCGGAAGTCGGCGCTGACCTCGGGCATCGCGGCCGCGGTGTTGGGCCGCATGCGTGCCGGCTGGGCCAGGAACTCGAACTCCAGCGGCGCGTCGAAGATGGCGCCGGCCACGGTGCGTGAATACAGATCGGTGATGTAGGCCGGATCGAAGCTGGTCTCGGCAATCGGAAAGGCATAGCGAAGCACCTTCAGCGGGCCATCGGAGGGCGCTGTCGACTGGCCACCGGCGGCGCTGCAGGCCAGCACCAGGGTGGTGGCCAGTACGCGCAGCAAGGCGGTTCTCTTCATTCGAGGCCTCGTCGGGAAAGGCGCGAAGTCTAGTGCGCCGGTGTGGCGCCGCCGGCAGGCGATCCCCCGCAAGCACGTGGGGTCGTGGGCCTGTCGAGGCGGGAAACCACACCCCGACCGCGCAATGGCGCCCCCTACACTCGCCCATCGCGAATTTGCCGCCCCTGGCCCAGCGCTTCGGGACGATGGAGTACTGCATTCACCATGGCCGCATACCTGATACGGCGTTTGTGGCAGATGATCCCCACGCTGGCCGGGGTCGTGCTGCTGGTGTTCTTTCTGTTCAAGTACTTCGGCGGCGACCCGGCCGAGGTGCTGGGGGGCCTGAACGCCAGCAAGGAGCAGATCGAGGCCATTCGCCAGCAGCTCGGCCTGAACGAGCCGGTGTGGGTGCAGCTTTGGATCTTCGTGCGTCAGATCGTCACCTTCGACTGGGGCAAGAGCTGGGCCACGAATGAGGCGGTCAGCAACCTGTTTGCCACGCGGCTGCCGGCCACACTGACGGTGATGACGCCGATCCTGGTGCTGGACGTGCTGCTGGCGCTGCCGATCGCGATGTGGGTGGCCTACCGCCGTGGCAGCCTGACCGACCGCATGATCATGGTCGTGACCACGGTGGCGCTGTCGATCAGCTTCCTGGTCTACGTGATCGTCGGGCAGTACGTGTTCGCCTTCCAGCTCGGCTGGTTTCCGGTGCAGGGCTGGAGCGACAGCGTCTGGACCAATCTGCTGACCTACGTGCCGCTGCCGGTGCTGCTGGCGGTGATGGTTGGCGTGGCGCCGCAGACGCGGCTGTACCGCAGTTTTCTGCTCGACGAGCTGGGCCAGGACTATGTGCGCACCGCACGTGCCAAGGGCATGACCGAAGGCGTGGTGCTGTTCAGGCATGTGCTGCGCAACGCGATGATTCCGATCCTGACCAACATCGGGCTGCAGCTGCCGGGCATCTTCGTCGGCAGCTTCCTGATCGAGGTCTTCTTCTCGATCCCGGGCCTGGGCCGCGAGGTGCTGCTGGCCGTCAACCGCAGCGACTTTCCGGTCATCCAGGCGGTGACCATCTACCTGGCCGTGCTGACGATGGTGATCAACCTGCTGACCGACCTGGCCTACAAGATCGCCGATCCGCGGGTGGTCCTCAAATGAGCGCGATGCGGGTTTCCCGGTCGCGCTCGCGCCCCCCCGGTGGGGCGACGCGCAGCGCCAAGGGGGTGGCATGAGCGCCGTCTTGCCGACCTCGTCGTCGCTGGACGACGCGCTGCAAAGATCCGAAGGCGTCTGGCATGCCGCCTGGCGCCGCTTCAAGGCCGACCGCGTGGGCCTGGTGTCGCTGGTCATCGTAGTCGGCTTCGTGCTGCTGATCCTTCTGGCCGCATTGGGCCTGGTGGCGCAGAACTGGCAGGACGAGGTGGGCGTTCCCAACGCACCACCCACGTTGCTGGGTGCGCGTGCGGTACAGGCCGTGGACGCGGTCGAATCGCCCAAGGGCCCGAACGTCGACCTGAGCGACATCGATCCGCTGGCGCCGCGCTACAAGGAATGGGACGAACGAGCCAAGCAGTTCCAGACCACCGAGACCGTGAAGGCGCGCACGCTGGCCTTCGGCGGTGACCGGCTCGGCCGCGACGTGCTGGCCAAGGCCATCAAGGGCACCGAGATTTCGGTCTTCGTCGGTGTGGCCGCGGCGCTGTGCGCGACATTGATCGGCACGCTGCTGGGTGCCTGTGGTGGCTTCTTCGGCGGCAAGGTCGGTGATTTTCTCGAGTGGCTCTACAACGTCTTCGAGAGCATCCCCAACATCCTGCTCATCTTCGCCTTTGCCGCGGTGGTCGGGCGCGGTGTCGAAAGCGTGGTGATCATCCTGGCGCTGACCGGCTGGACCGGCATGTACCGCCAGGTGCGCGCCGAGTTCATCAAGCACGCCAGCCGCGAATACGTGCGCAGTGCCGAGGCCATCGGCGCGTCGATCAGCAGCCGCATGTTCCGCCACATCCTGCCCAACGTCAGCCACGTGATCCTGGTGCGCATGAGCCTGCTGACAGTGGGCTTCATCAAGGCCGAGGTGATCCTGTCCTACCTGGGCCTGGGCGTGCGCGTCGACCAGGTCAGCTGGGGCACCATGCTGGCCGAGGCGCAGAGCGAGCTGATCCTGGGCTACTGGTGGCAGCTGGCCACGGCCACGCTGTTCATGGCGGTGTTCGTCACCGCGTTCTCGTTGATGACCGATGCGCTGCGCGACGCGCTCGACCCGAAGCTGCGGGGCCTGGAATGAGCGCGGTCCGGGTTTCCCGGCCGAGCTCGCTCCCCCTCGGGGGGACGGTGCGAAGCGCCAAGGGGGTTGAATGAGCGCATTGCTGAGCATCCAGGACCTGCAGGTCGCTTTCCGCATGGGCCGTGGCCAGCGCGCGCAGGCGGTGGGCCGCAGCGGTATGGGCGTGAGCTTCGACGTGCCCGAGAACCGCACCGTGGCGTTGGTCGGCGAGTCGGGATCCGGCAAGAGCGTGACCGCAATGTCGGTGCTGAACCTGCTGCCCGACAACGCCGAACGCAGCGGCGTCATCACCTGGCACCAGGGCGGACAAGGCCGCGACCTGCTGCGCGCCAGCCTGCGCGAGTTGCAGGCCCTGCGCGGCAAGGAGATCGCCTGCGTGTTCCAGGATCCGATGAGTTCGCTGAACCCGGTGTTCAGCGTCGGCCAGCAGCTGGTCGAGCCGCTGGTGCGGCATCTGGGTTTGAGCCGCGCGGCAGCCTGGAAACGCGCCGAGGAACTGCTGGCCGAGGTCGGCATCCCCGAGCCGGCGCGGCGCATGAAGTCATATCCGCACGAGATGTCGGGCGGCCAGCAGCAGCGCGTGATGATCGCGATGGCACTGGCCTGCGAGCCGCGGCTGCTGATCGCCGATGAACCGACCACCGCGCTGGACGTGACCATCCAGCGCCAGATCATCGAGCTGTTGGCGCGGCTGAAGACACAGCGGCGCATGAGCGTGCTCTTCATCAGCCACGATCTCGGCCTGGTGGGCGAGATCGCCGACGAGGTGGTGGTGATGCGCGAGGGCCAGGTGCGTGAGCGCGGCGCGGTGGCCGACATCTTTGCGCGCCCGCAGGACGACTACACCAAGGCGCTGCTGGCCTGCCGCCCCAGCCTGGAAGGCAACCCGCGGCGGCTGATGGTGATCGACGACCACATTGCCGGGCGCAGCGACAGCGGCGCGGCCAAGGTCAAGGACGCGGCGGCACCGGTGATCCTGCAGGTGCGGTCGCTGGCCAAGAGCTTCTGGCTGCGCCAGGGTGTGTTCGGCAAGCGCGAATTCAAGGCCGTGCAGAACGTCAATTTCGAACTTCGCCGCGGCCACACGCTGGGCGTGGTGGGTGAGTCGGGTTCGGGCAAGACGACGATGGGCCTGACCCTGCTGCGCCTGCACGAACCCACGCATGGCGAGGTGATCTTCGACGGCAAGAACCTGCTGACCTTGAGCGACCGCGAGCGCCTGGCGATGCGCCGGCGCATCCAGGTCGTGTTCCAGAACCCCTATGCCAGCCTGAACCCGCGCTTCAC
>Ga0138256_10001295_pt1 | contig 26993 bp, 20 predicted proteins | sample KNB2016incub_MG_FD_105486 | JGI IMG/M metagenome (GOLD analysis project Ga0138256, IMG submission 105486) | Active sludge microbial communities from wastewater in Klosterneuburg, Austria - KNB2014incub_MG | ecosystem: Engineered > WWTP > Activated sludge > Unclassified | place: Austria...
GATCTCCTCCAGCACCCAGCTCGGGTGGTAGTCGGGCTGCTTGTAGCCCATGCGGTTCATGATGTCCACGATGATCTGGCCATCGGGCTTGGTGCCTTCCAGCGGTGCCACGGTGGCGTTCACACGTTGCACGCGGCGCTCGCCGTTGGTGAAGGTGCCGCTCTTTTCCAGGAAGCTGGCGCCGGGCAGGATCACATCGGCATGCTTGGCGGTCTCGGTCATGAAGAGCTCTTGCACCACCAGCAGTTCCAGCGCGTCCATGGCCTTCATCACCTTGCTGGTGTTGGGGTCCGTCTGCACCACGTCCTCACCGATCAGCCACAGCGCTTTCAGCTTGCCTTCGATCGCGGCGTTGAACATCTCGGGGATCTTGTACCCGATGTGGCTCGGCACGGGCACGCCGTAATGCTCCTCGTATAGCTTGTTGGCGACCTCCTTGGTCACGTCCATGTAGCCCGCGCCTTGGTGCGGTTGCGCACCCATGTCGGCCGCACCCTGCACGTTGTTCTGTCCGCGCAAGGGGTTCACGCCCACACCGCGACGACCGATGTTACCGGTCATCATCGCGAGGTCGGCGATCTGCATCACGGTGAAGGTGCCCTGCGAATGTTCGGTCACGCCCAGGCCGTGGAAGCTCATGGCCGCAGGCGAAGTGGCGTAGGCGATCGCAGCGGCACGCACTTGTTCGCGCGGCACACCGGTTACTTCTTCCAGCTTCGCGATATCGAGCGCGAGCAACTGGTCGCGGAACTCTTCGTAGCCCTCGGTGCGGTTGTCGATGAAGTTCTGGTCCACGAGCCCTTCCGCGATGATGTAGTGCATCATCATGTTCAGCAGCGCCACGTTGGTGCCGGGCTTCAACTGCAGGAAGTGTTGCGCGTACTTGGCGAGATGGATACGACGCGGATCGATCACGATCAACGTTCTGCCCTTCATCGCTTGTTGCTTGATCTTGGCGCCGGTCACCGGGTGCGCATCGGTGGGGTTTGCCCCGATCACCATCATGCACTCGGTATCGTTCAGGTCGTCGATGCTGTTGGTGGCCGCACCGGTGCCGTAGGTGCGCTGCATGCCGAGCGCCGTAGGGCTATGGCACACCCGCGCGCAACAATCGATGTTGTTGGTACCGATCACCGCCCGCATGAACTTCTGCATGAGGTAGTTCTCCTCGTTCGGGCAACGCGCACTGCTGATGCCCGCGATGGAATCAGGACCGTGGTCCGTCTTCAACTGCGTGAACTTGTTCACGATGAAGTCGTAGGCCTCATCCCAAGTGGCCTCCACGAACGCGCCATCTTTCTTGATCAGCGGTGTGCGGATGCGATCGGGGTGATCGTAGAAGCTGAAGGCGTAACGGCCTTTCAAACAGGTGTGTCCCTGGTTCGCTTCGGCATCGTAAGGTGCACGAATGGCGACGACCTTCTCGTCCTTCACGCGTACATCCAAATTGCAACCCACACCACAGTACGTACACACGGTGCGCACGATGCGGTCGGCCTCGGTCTCCTTGCTCTTGAACACATCGGTGATGGCGCTCGTCGGGCAGGCCTGCGCACAGGCACCGCAGCTCACGCAATCACTGTCCTTGAAACTCTCGCCCGTACCCTTCGCGATCCAGCTATCGAAACCGCGACCGGCCATGGTGAGCACCATTTCGCCCTGCACCTCATCGCAGGCGCGCACACAGCGGTAGCAGTTGATGCAGCTCTCGAGGTCGCTGACCATGTACGAGTGCGTGTTGTCCAACGCGAACTGCTTGTCGGGTCCAGCGGCGTCCAAAGGCAACGCACCTTTCGGGTAGCGCACGCTGTCCATGTCGAAGCCGGTTTGCTGCACCACGTTGTACAGCTCGTTGGCGCCGTGGTCCTCGGTCTTCAGTTTTTCGATCGGATAGTTCGTCAGCACCAGCTCCAAGATGTTCTTGCGCAGGCGTTTCATGCGCTCGCTGTGCGTGGTGATGTATTGTCCGTTCGCCACGGGTGTGTGACAACTCGCCATTACTCTACTTGGCCCTGTCACCCCGAGCGGAGCCGAGGGGTCTTGCAGGGCCACTTCCACGCTGCACACGCGGCAACTGCCGAAGGGCTCCAGATTCGGTGCATCGCACAGCGTCGGCACGGGATCCGGACCCATGTTGCGGCGCAGCAGATCGAGAATGGTCTCGCCTTCTACGATCGGCACGGCCTTGCCGTTGACGTACGCCACCTTGGTATCGGTCGGCGCGACCTTCTGGGTGTGCGCGGACTTCGATCGGGAGGTGGGTTCGTTCGTGGACATGGGCGAATGATGATGTACGAAGATAGCGAACGACGTATCCCATTGCCTAAGCAGAGGGCAGGGCCCGTTCAAGGATGGGAAAAGGGGGCCGCCGATGTCGCAGATATCGCAGATGGCTTGCTACCGCGAGCTTGGTGGGAAGATGCGCCTTAAGGCATTATCGGCGTAATCTGCGACATCTGCGGAAAGAACCACTCAGTCCTCGCCGGTCACCACGAGCTCTACGGGATGGTCGTGTGCTTCGACCGGAAGTGCGGCAACGACTTGCGCAGGAAAGCAGACAGCCACGCTGAAGGCCTTCGGATGTTGCTTCAGGAAGGTGTCGTAGTACCCAGCGCCATAGCCGAGCCGATCGCCGGTTGCCGTGAAGGCAAGGCCGGGAACAAGGATCATATCGAAGGTGCCTGTGTAGGGTTCGTCGCCTGCTGGATGTCGTGTACCGAAGACACCCGGCACTAAATGTTCCTGTCCGTGGTAACGGTAGTTTTCCAACACGCGGCCCTTCAAGGTCTTCGGGGCGTAGATGGCGATGCCGTCAGCAAGGAGTACATCGAGCAAGGGGTAGAGGTCCACCTCGGAACCCATGGGTAGGAAGCAGTGCAGCACGCGCACGTTTCGTTCGCGGATCAGTGTGCGTAGCTCGTTGTGGATGGCAGCGCTCAAGGCCGCGTGTTCGGCAGGAACGAGGGCATCGCGCAGGGCGATCATCTGTTGGCGAAGCGCTTTCTTTTCGGTGGGGATCATACTGGGATGCAAGGAGCTTATTGCACGAAAGAACAATTCAGACTTCCATTCTGCGTGTGAAAGCCTACCGCTTCATATGCAACACAGCGATCCATGATGCATCTCTTTTTTGAACGAGCCATTCAATTCCGGAATCTTCCAATATTCGCTGCCCAGTATTCAGCAAGAAAACCCCACTTGTACTCATCATAGTTGTCTATAGTGCTGATCGGTAGACGGTCGACCTCAAAGATCTTATCCAACGTCACGATCTTGTACACAACTATTCCTTGCGCCTGCCCCTCCTCACATCCTATTCCTTCGATCTCGCCGAGTTCATGGACCAAATTGTCGCGGATCTCGAATAGGGTACTCGACCAGTTCGCATCAGCACAACCAGCGCGACGATAGGAGTAGTACAAGCCAAGCTGGCCAGAAACTGGCTGTGAATCGGAAACCTGCCGGAATCCGAGAACTTCCGTGAATGATTCTTTTTCGACATCGAAGAGATACAGGTCGCTAACACGGTTGTTACCGAGGTAGCTGAAGACAAGATCTGGGAAGCCGTCAGAATTGAAGTCTTCAAAACGAACGCCACCTTCTGGTCCACGTATAGTGATCGTGTCGATCTGATCCTTGACGACGTGGATCTTAAGGTTTTCGTTGTTATCCCTTTCCGCAGAGATCCGAAAAGAAGACGACACAACGGTCAGCGTTGTATCCCAGAGTACCGTTTGAGCATAGCAAGATGAGCTGAATGCAGCCATCGCAATTAGCATTTGCCGAGTCATGCCTAGGACCAGCCAACGCATTTCAATTAAGCCTTGAAATACCCTTTCAGCTCCTCGTCAAAATACTGCAAGGCGTTCTTGATGCCGAGCGGTAATCCGCCGCCAAGGGCACACAAGCTGCCGATCTCCAAGGTCTCCAAGAGGTCGTCGAAGAGCGCACGGTCGATGGTGTCGCCGTTCATGCGCGCACGGTTCAGTAACTCCTCGCCGCGCTTGCTGCCGATGCGACAGGGGAAGCACTTGCCGCAACTTTCCACGGCGGTGAACTGGAAGAGGTGCTCGAGGTATTCCACCATCGGGAAGTCCTCCGGAATGCTGAGCACACTGGCGTGGCCGAGGAGGAAACCCTCCTGCTGGAAGCTTTCGAAATCGATGCTCAACGCGTCGATCTTGCTCATGGGTACGATGCCACCAAGCGGTCCGCCGATGTGCAGCGCCTTCACCTTCTTCTTGAAGCCTTGGCCGAGTTCGTCGATCACTTTGCGCAGTGGCGTTCCGCACTCCACCTCGTACATGCCGGGGCGATTGAAGGCGCTATCGAGGCTCACCAATTTGGTGCCGTTGCTTTTCTCTGTCCCGAGTTTCGCGAATGCTTCACCCCCGTTCGCCACGATCCATGGCACACAGGCCAAGGTCTCCACATTGTTGACCAGCGTGGGTCGGTTGAACAAGCCTTGTTGCGCAGGGTAGGGCGGACGTGTGCGCACTTCTCCACGCTTGCCTTCGATGCTGTTGAGCAACGCGGTCTCCTCACCGCAGACGTATGCGCCCGCGGCCGTGATCACCTTGAAGCGGTAGTTGAATCCGCTGCCCTTGATGTCTTTACCGATCAAGCCCTTCGCCTCGAGGTCCTTCACCGCATGCTTCACGATCTCCACCGCTTCTGGGTACTCGGCACGGATGTACAACACACCTGTATCGGCACCAGCGCAGTAGCCGGCGATCATCATCCCGAGCAACACCAGGTGCGGACGTTGCTCCAACAAGTAACGATCGCTGAACGCAGCGGGATCGCCTTCGTCGGCGTTGCATACGATGTACTTGCGCGGTGTGCCGTTGCCGGTCACATCCTCGGCGTCCTTGCACGCTTGCAACTTGAAACCCATCGGGAATCCGGCTCCACCACGACCACGTATCGTGGCGATCTTGACCTCGTTGAGGATGTCGGTCGGGTCGGCCTTCAGCACACGTTCCCACAAGCCGTAGAAGTCGCCAAGCGATGGCATCGGTGCGGTCAGGACCGGCTTCTCCATGGAGGTGCCGACGTGGTGCTTTCCGTTCGCTTCGGCCTTGCCACCATTCACCAACGCGTCGATGTGATCGACCGCATCGCCGCTGTAATTGAGGCCACCGATGTTGAACGCACTGTTCTCGTGGCAGCGTCCGAGGCAGCACATGTGCCCGATCTCTTCCGCCTTGAAATGCTTGCTGAGTTCGTGGTGTACTATGTCCTGCGTGCCGGCCACCAAACAGGTGCTGCCATTGCACACATAGGCTTTGATGCCCTTGTTGCCGCGCTTCAGGAAATCGTAGAAGGAACTGGTGCCGTACGTGACGGCTTCACCTACGAGGAATTCATCCGCAACAGCGGTGAGTGCTTCGGTGGAGGGTGAGCCGTTGTTGGCTTGCGCGGCTTGCTGCAGACGCTCCCACAGGGCATCGTCGAGTTCTTTGCCGTCGCGGCCGCTGAGCGATGTGATGTTCTTGGACATGCGTGTACGGTACCCCATTTCGGGAACTGTGACAAGGTAGGAAGAGAACGATGCAACCGTGGAATTGCGCTGGGCAATGTGATGGATGACATTGAAGCGGCATCGCGTGGAGCAACTCCCTTCGGGTTTGTGCTATTGAGAAAGGCTCCTATATTTCGTTCACCAAATCCACCACCATGAAAAAGTTATTGAGGATACTCGGCGTTCTTGTACTGCTTGTGTTGGTCGTGATCGGCGGAGCCATCACCTACGTCACACAAGCCCTTCCCAATATCGAGGCCCCCACCGATCTGAAGGTGGAGATCACCCCGGAACGCGTGACACGCGGGGAGTATTTGGCGAACAGCGTGTGCGTGTGCATGGATTGCCACAGTGCGCGTGATTGGAACGCCTACGCCGGGCCACCCAAGCCGGGCACGGCCGGAGGGGGCGGGGACAAATTCGATCGCACCATGGAGTTCCCGGGTGAGTTCTACGCGAAGAACATCACACCGTTCGCGTTGGCCAAGTGGAGTGATGGGGAGGTCTATCGAGCGATCACCAGCGGCGTGAGCAAGGATGGACATCCGTTCTTCCCGGTGATGCCCTACCTCAATTACAACAAACTTGCGACCGAGGATGTGTATAGCATCATCGCATACCTGCGTTCCTTGCCTTCGGTGGAAACCGCCGAATATCCGGAGAGCGAGATCGATTTCCCGGTGAACGTCATCATGCACACCGTTCCCCAACCGGCACATCCCACCCAACGCCCAGAATGGGGTGATCCAACGTATGGGGAGTACTTGGCCAACGCGGCCGCATGCGTCGAATGCCATACGCGCGCTGAAAAGGGTAAGAAGATCGGCGAACCATTCGCTGGAGGTTTCGCCTTCGCATTCCCGAATGGTGCAGTGCTGCGATCATCGAATATCACACCGAGCGAGGATGGTGGGATCGGTGGCTGGAGCAAGGAGGAATTCATCCAGCGATTCAAGCAATACACCGATAGCGGTTATGTGGTTCCGGCGATCGACTGGGAGCGCGGCGACATGCAGACCGTGATGCCATGGATGATGTACGCCAACATGACCGAGCAAGACCTAGGCGCGATCTACGATTACTTGCGCACCATTCCGGCAGCACCCGGCGTGATCGAGAAGTGGACGCCGCCGGGATCGTAGGATTACTTGCTTGGGAACACCTGGATCTTCACATCCTTCTCCACCATGTCGGTGAAGTTGCCGACATAGCGTGTCGAGCGTACATCGTGGTTGTCGATCCAATGGTAGTTGCCACCACGCGGTTTGCCGAATACGATGCCATGGAATTTGAAGCCGTGCTTGTTCAGCCACGCTTCGGTCACTTCTCGATGCGCTTCCAATCGCGAAGTGAAGAAGGTGATGATGTGTCCTTGCTCGTACCAGCGGTTGCAGGTCTCCATGGCATCGGGGTAGATGGCGGCATCGGCCATACGCTCGGGTTCCTCGTTCGGGATGTCCTCGCAGATCGTACCATCGATGTCGATCAAGTAGTTCTTCATGCCCTCCGGCAATCCGGGGCTGGCCTTCTTGCCGTTCTCGTACAGGTCCTTCAATGGAGTGCTCATGGGCGTTTGGGTCTTGCACCAATTCGTAGCTCAGGTCAGCTCGAAATTGAACTGGGCTTAGAAGTGGCAAATGCGCGTGGGAGAAGACGTTCGGGCCGTTGGGTCGAAGGCGAGATCGGACCATTACGCATTCGGAACGGTGTTACACAAAGGTAGGCCACCGGTCATAGGTCCTCCGGACCGATCTCTTGATCGCGTTTTCGTTTTGCAGCGTGTTTCTTGTTCGGTACCACCTTCTCGCGGAAGCGACCGTCAGGAGGTGCACCCGTTCGCGTTGTTCTGCGACCCCTCTGGGGTCGAATTCCATCGGGGATAACGATCTATGTTCTGTGACCCCTCTGGGGTCTCTCCATGCATGTTCAACTCCGAACACAAGGAAGCTGCGTGTGAGGCGACTGTGGATCTTGACCCCTACGGGTCACGGAACATGGAACTCGATCACATGGAGCAGCGTGTGAAGCGACTGTGGACCTTGACCCCTACGGGTCACGGAACAAGGAGCTCCGAATACCTGGAGCAGCGTGTGAAGCGATTGTGGGTCTTGACCCCAGCGGGGTCACAGAACATGGAACAAATGTCCACACGGGATCCGACCCCAGAGGGGTCGCAGAAGATCACTTGTTCAGGTCTTCATTCCAAATACTTTGGATCGAAGTCCACCTGGTTCTCTTGTAGGAAGATCTTCAGTTCATCCAAGAATGAAGGTGTTTTGCCGTGGGCATGATGTTCCTCTTGGCCTGCGATATACGATCGCACACGTGGAATATCATCGCTGCTTACAGTGAAGGCGTAGTATCCCTCCTGCCAACGGAATCCCGACTTTCGATCTAGTTCTTGGACATGGACGGTCGATGCCTTCTTCAACTCACGAACCACGTCGCTGATACGGTGATCCGGGCGAAGGCCGACCAACAGATGAACATGGTCCTCCCATCCATTCACCACAAGGGCCACTCCCTTCAAAGCGCGAATGGTCCCGCCCATGTACGCCCATAACTCATTGCGAAGTTCCTTTCCCAGCCAAGGTTCACGTTGGTGCGTGGAAAAGATGATGTGAAATTGAGGCTCGTGTACGTATTCGGCATGATCACTGGTTTTCCGGATCAATGTCCTTGTCCCGCTTCTGCTGGGCCTTCTTCTTCTTGTTCGGTACCACCTTCTCCCGAAAACGGCCGTCCAGGGCACCGGCGGCCTTTTGTGCTTCGCGTTTCACTGCACGCTCGATCGCGTCGAGGTCCTTCTTGGTGATGCGCTTCTTCTTCGCCATCTATTCGCGTACAACGGTGTTCATTGTTCGTCCGCTCTTCGCAGCGCAGCGGCGCGCATGGCCAAGGCTTTCTCTTTGCCGAGGTAGCGCTCCACACCGGCATGCACAAGGTAGATGAGCGGAGTGCTGAGGATGGCCACTACGAGCTTGTAGCTGTATGCCGTTAGCACCAAAGCCGTGGCCATCGGGAAGCTCATCCCTTTGAATACCCAGAAGGCCACGTAGGTGACGACCACACTGTCGATGAGCTGGCTGAGCAAGGTGCTGCCTGTTGCACGCAACCAGATCCGCTTGTCACCGGTTGCACGTTTGATGCTGCGGAATACGAAGGCATCCACGAGCTGGCCGATCAGAAAGGCCGTAAGCGAGCCGACGATGATGTTCATGCCCTGTCCGAAGATGGAGGTGAATGCGGATTGCATGTTCGGTACGCCTTGGGTGGCACTGCTCGTGATCCACCAACCCTGATCCGGCGGCATGTGGATCGCGAGGTACATCACCACGAACGCGAAGGCGATCAACGCAGTGGTGAGCAAGGTCAGGAAGCGGACACCGCGCACGCCGTAGTAATCGTTGATCACATCGGTCAAGATGAAGACGATCGGCCAAGGCAACACACCAACGCTGAGCACGAAGGAGAGGTGCTGTTGGCCGAGCAAAGTGAAGTCGGCCTTCTGAAGACCGAGCAACGTCTCCAACTGGAACAGCTTCACACCGATCATCTCCGCGATCAAGGCATTCGCGACGAAGAATCCACCGAGTATCAGGTACAAGCGGGTGCCTTTATCGGAGAGGATGGAATGGATCATCCGGTAATGAGTTGCACAACGAATAACGTATACAGGATCACGAACAACCATCCTTCCCACTGTGAAACGTGTTTATCGTTCGTGAGCAGGTAGAAGAAGAGTCCGGCACCGAGCATGACAGGGAGCGAGAAGGTCAGTAGCTCATCCGGGAGGTGCAGCGTTCCGAAGAAGGAGGCCACCGACGGCACCATCAGGGAATTGAACACACAGGAACCAAGCACGTTGCCCACGGCCATTTCCGATCGTCCTTGTCGGATCGCGGCAATGTTCACGGCAAGCTCCGGAAGCGTGGTGCCTAGGGAAAGTACGGTCAGGGCGATCAGGGAAGCCGGAACCTCGAAGCCCGTTGCGAGTTCGGTGATGGACGAGACGGTGAGGTCCGCACCGAAGAAGATGGCCACAGCGGTCAACACCAGGATCCCCAGATCACGGAACGGCGCGACCTTACGCTTCCCACGCGATAGGGCTTCTTTCAATTCCACGCCGCCTTGCTTGATCAAGTAGATGCTGTACACCAGGTAGGTGAACACCCCGAAGAGTCCTTCGATCCACGTGATCTCGCCATCGTGTGTGATCACTGCAAATAGGAAGAAGGCACCCAACAAGTAGTGCATGTCGATGAGGATATAGCGGCTGCCGAGGTGGATCACCGGGCGCGAGATCAAGGCCGCGATGCCGGTGATCAAGAGCAGGTTTGAAACGTTCGAGCCGATCACGTTCCCGCCCACGATCTCCGAAGCACCGGAACGCACGGCCATGATCGCCGAGATCAATTCGGGAAGCGAAGTGCCGATGCCGACGATGAATACGCCCACCACGAACGGCGAAAGTCCCATCCACTTGCCAACGCGTTCTGCAGCGAAGGTGAAGTACCGTGCGGCCACGAGCAATACGGCCAATGCCGCGATGAAGGTGAGTGCAGGAGCGATCATGGGTGGTCAGTGCGCCCCCAAGATCGTGACGACCATGCCTTTTGCAAGCGATCCATTCCCAATGGCGACCGCATTCATGCCGAGATCCAATTTCACTGCACCATTTTCGGCGATGCGTTTGCGGTATGTGGCCAGTGTGCTTAGCGGTTCCTTGTTGCGTTGGCCGGTGCGTTGGTCGGTGGTGGTGATCACACATCGGGCACAGGGCTTCACCAAGGAGAAGCGCACATCCCCGATCCCGATCATGGACCATTGGTCCTCTTGGAAAGGGGCACCGCCCGCGATCACGATATTCGGTCGAAAGCGTTCCATCCCGATCGGCGCATCGAGTCGGCCATTCAGATCATCCAGCGAGGTCTGCGAGATGATCAGGTATGGGAAGCCGTCGCTCAACGAAGTGATCGCTTCGGCATAGGTCCGGTCCGTGGGTCGTAACGTAGCATCGGGCATGTACACCAGCGTACACGGGCGACCGAGTTGCGCAGTGAACCAATCGCTAGCGGCATTCGGTCCGGTGATCACCTCCACGTGATCGTTCCATACCGTGGCGGAGCGTGTGTCGCCTGCATCGATCATCCACGGAAGCTGCAAGGTTGCACCGTCGCGCACATCGACCACACGTATGCCACCGTCCACAGGAGCTGCATGCAGGCACGCCATGGTCGCTACTTCCCGTTGACTGATGAAGCGCCCTTCCGGATCCACCAACATCCACCGGCGGTCGTGTTCGAATCCACGGTCCGTTGAACGCGCGGCATCCACAGTGAAACCGCCCAACGATTTGATCGGATAAACGTGCAGCGATGCGACCGAAAGGCTCATTGGCGGATCACGCGCTGAAGCACAGGCTCATCATTCACCGTGAGGTACAGGAAGTAGATGCCTGTTGCAGGGAGTTGGATCCGCCAGCCACTGCCCTTGCGTTCCTGGTGTACAGGCACGGCCCTGCCGCGTGCATCGTACAGTGCGGTGATCCGAATGCGCGCATCGCTCTTGGGCAGGATCGTCATCCATCCATCGCTTGTTGGATCGGGGAATGCTGCGATCCGCTCCGCAGCGCGCTCCTTCAAGCCCAAGGGTCCAACGCCAACCTCGCCGGTCACCACCAAAGTGGGTGTGCCATCCGAAGCGGCCAACATCGTTCGGAACGTATCAATGGTCGCGGAGTTGTATGCGAACATCTCTGCGTTCCAAGCTGGCGGCATGGATTGGTAGAACACCCGCGTGGTGGCGGTGAGCGCACCGGACCAACCATTCATGGGGATCCGGTAGTGGATCAGGTCCGTGCCACTTCCTTCCTCATTCAGCGTGTTCCGGTTGAAATTCGGATCGAGCAACGCGGTGCCTGCTATGCGCGTGGTATCGTAACCGGGATGCGAAGTGAGGAATCCGAGCGGCACCAGCCGGTTGTCCTTCAGCGGTTCCTTGGCCCGTTCAAGTACCGTGGTGAAGTCACCATTCACATCGGCCATCACCAATTCGTAGATCTGCACCTGGTCTTCACTCGTGATCACATCGTAATGCGGTTCAAAGGCTGCGTCATGGCCGACCACTTCATAGGTGTCATCGATCAAGCCACTGGCGAATACCGTATCGCCATCCGCGTTGCGAACAATGAATTCAACGAAGGCTCTTCGCGACGGATAGCCACTCGGAAAGCGGTGCCCGGCGCGGTTCTCCAAGCGCACCTCGAAGTAGGCGGTGTCTGCTGTGCGCTCCACGATGTCCACGTCGATATCCAAGGAACGTTGGGTCAACAAAGCGCGTGTACGTGCAATGGTGCTATCGAATTGGGCTTCGGTGGCTGGGATCCGCAATGCTTCCCGATTCGCTTTCATCAATTCCAACATATGCACGTTCGCACCAGCGAGGTGGTGCAAGCCGAAGGGTGTCTGCCCATTCAAGAAGGCGTATTCGGCAGCGAGGATAATTGGTCCTTCGATGCGCGGCATGTGGCAGGTGTTGCATTGGGTGCCGTTGGCGTTGTACACGCTGTTCTGCCATTCATGATAGGTGGCCTGCTCCACGAATTCATCACCCGTCAAATTGCCATCCAGATCCAGGGTCTCGGTGATCAGGGTATGGCATCCCGCGCACACTTCACTGTTCACGATGTGCTCCCCGAATCCAGGCGTGAACCCCACGAAGGATTGCATGATGTTCGGGTTGATCTGATCATCGTAATACGGGCCGTACACATGCGCACTATCGAAGTGCAACACCCCACTGAACGTGCTGCCAGTGAACTCGGTACTTTGCATGTGGCAGGCCAAGCAACTCACACCATCACTAGCCAATACGCTGGTGTCCAGCATGGCGCGTGTGAACGGCGGGTGCCCAGAGAGTGCTTCTTCATACACGGCCAGCGGTGCGTGACAGCTCAAGCACTTGGTACCGATCGCTTCCGCATGACCGGGGTTCACCAGCATCTCATGGTCCAACTTCGCCAAGTAGAACGGGTCGCGTGCGCTGTTCGCCATGATGCTGCTGCGCCAGTCATTCACCACGTTCACATCATGCCCTGTTGCGGGGTCGATGCTGGCTTGGCCGAGCAGGTCGCGCCCGTGACAACCGGCACAGCGCCCACTGGTCAAGAAGAAGTCGCCGCCTGCAACGGGTAGCGTATCGCGGAAGTTGCGCAACCGGGCGAGCTCCGATCGGTCATGTGGCCCCAGCACCGTTCGGCTTGTTTCGCTCCAGCCTGCAAAGAGGGCAACAAGGCCCAAGAGGCCCAGCAGGATCAGGGTCGTTCGTCCGCGCATGAAGGCCGAAAGTTAGGGAGGCTGTTTGAGCGGGTCCGAGCAATGCAACGACTCGCCAGGTATCACCTCATATTTTCTGCGACCCCGCTGGGGTCGTTCTCCCATCGGGGGGCATTTTCTAATTTTTGTCACCCCTCTGGGGTCAGAACGCAGCACTGGTCATTCTCCTTGTGTGTTGACCCCAGAGGGGTCACAGAGAATAGAATTCGAGTCGGACGAACGTGTTCGACCCCAGCGGGGTCGCAGAAACAACAGACCTTGTGCGGAATGTATTTAGAGGCGATAGCCCTGAACGACTCGCCCACATCGCTCGGCGTCGCACACGGAGCACGGATGACAATGCGTTGTTCATCTTGTGGGTCGCCCGTACACGGTACGGTGGTAGGCCACCGTTACTTTCGCACCATGCCCAAGGCTTCATCCTTCGCCTCCGTTGTGATCGCGCTATTCTTTACCAGTGTTGTGGGTAGCGTCTCCGCCCAAGGAGTACAACCCTTCGTGGACCATTGGGATGCGAAAAAGACCATCAAGAAGAGCGAAGGTCTTTTCGTGAATGGGCGCGAATGGGGCGAGTGGAAATTCTACGATCCGCAGGGCCGCATCATGGAACAAGCAGATTTCAAAAGTGGTGATCGCGATGGACATGTCCGCATCTTCTATTCGAATGGTGCAGTGCAACACGATGGTTGGTTCAAGCGCGGTACCGTGGACAGCCTGCGTGTGAGCCGCTATGCCGATGGCGACATCATGGAACGTGGCAGCTATGCCATGGGCGAAAAGGTCGGTACATGGCACTATTTCTACCCGGACAGTATGCCGCTGATGGTGGAGCGCTACAAGGATAGCACCATGAACCTTGTGGATGCGTGGGACAAGGATGGAACCCACACGGTGGTAGATGGGAACGGTGCCATGCGAACCTATTTCGCCAGTGGGGCAACGCTGGAAGAAAGCACGTACGCCAAGGGCGTGAAGAACGGGCCGTATACCGAGTTCCATCCTGCGGGGAACCTCAAAGTGCAAGGCCGGTTCAGCGCTGGGAAGAAGGACGGCGAATGGAACTACTGGTACTCCAACAGCACCTTGGAAAAGAAGGACGGGTTCAAGAACGGTCTACTGGACGGGCGCTACGAACTCTATTTCAAAAGTGGCCAAGTGAACGTGGAAGGATGGCACAAGACTGGTGAAAAGGATAGCGTATGGACTTGGTACACCACACTCGGCAAGAAGGATCAAGAAGGTTCGTTCAAGGCTGGGCAGCGCGAAGGCGTTTGGAAGTACTGGTACCCGAATGGGCAACTAAGCAGCACCGGAGCCTACGCAGCGGATAAGGAGACCGGGGAGTGGGTATACTTCTACGACGGAGGCCAGTTCTGGAAAAAGGGCACCTACACCAATGGTGTGAAGAACGGAGTGTGGACCACGTGGTTCGAGGGCGGACAGAAATTGCAAGAAGGTCCGTATGTGAATGGTCTGGAAGAAGGGGAGTGGCACAGCTGGTTCGAAGATGGCCAGCAGCAGACCATCGGCACGTTCAAGGAAGGAAAGATGAATGGCATCTGGCGCGGCTTCTTCCCCGATGGACAGCCGGATTTCGAAGGCACGTACGCTAATGACCTGAAGAACGGCCCATGGAAACTCTACACCGAAAGCCCGCCCGGGAAGGACATTGGCGGTCGGGTGAAGGAAGAGGGTAGTTACCTCGAAGGCAAGAAGAGTGGCCGCTGGGTCACGTACAACGTCAACGGGATCACTGTGGCTGAAGGCAATTATGTAGAAGGCACTCCCAACGGCCAGTGGACCTACTTCGATGATGCTGGCGTGAAACTGCGCGACCAAGGTTTCCTCAATGGCGACCCGCACGGTAAATGCACCGTCTACGACAGCCGCGCCCGCATCATCCAAGAAATGAACTACCGCAACGGCCGTCTACATGGCACCATGACTGTTTTCGGCAAGGATGGCAATTCCGTGAAGACCACCGAGTACGAGGATGGTTTTGTGAAGAAGGCAGTGCCGCAAGCACCGAGTGAAAAGCCGAGGGGCGGTGGAGTGCCGGGGGGGCGGTGAGGTAGGGGTGAATTCACAGTCCGGATAACGTCTTTTTCACCTTGTGCCTTCGTACCAAGTAGGCTTCCTTTGGTGGATGGCTGATCCTACACCGCGATACACAATGACCGTTGGCTCGAAGTGGAGCCGCCGAGCCGCCGAGCCGCCGAGCCGCCGAGCCGAAGAGCCGAAGAGCCGAAGAGCCGAAGAGCCGAAGAGCCGAAGAGCCGAAGAGCCGAAGAAATTGGGCCAAGGTCGCTAGTCTCAAGAGTTCGAGCCGCATTCTTTCTTGGCGCTATCAAGAAGTCCTCTCAACGCATACTATCTCATTGCGCAGGCAGGAACACTCCGCGCTATCACTGTGTTTCTTGGTTCTAATGCCCTCGGATCAGAAACTCTCCGAACCCCACCAAGATGAGTGATACCGATGATCAAGTAGGTGGCTTAGAGGAGAGAGCTTCAGGTCCGGGAGACCAAACAAGCTTTGCTGCTTTGCGGATCATCCAAGACCCGCAACCCAGAATAGAAGCGCTAAATAACCAGAATCATTCGGGCCGAGGTCGCTTACCCATTACGACCGCGGATGGTATGCTCTATCTCCCCTTCGAGTCGGTGCTCCACTTAAGGGCGGACGGCTGCTACACGCACGTTTTTGTGGAAAGCAAGCAATACTTCACATGTATTGGGCTCGGTGAGTTGGAACGGGCCTTGCCATCAGAGATCTTCCATCGTTGCCATCATGCACACGTGATCAATTTGCTGAAGGTCTCACAGATATTCAGGAACGGTGGCCATCGGGTGCTACTGACCACCGGAGATGTGATCGAGGTATCGCGTAGGAAATGGAGTGCTTTGGTTGCGGCTATGAAAGCATTGCGGTGAAGGGGCTGTACGTGAGTGCACTACACATCGTTCCGCTGAAACAGAAAGCGCCCTGACCAACTGGCCAAGGCGCTTTTCAATTGCCTAGTATTCGTTCAGTAGTCGACGATGAACGAAGTGGTTTCGGACGAGCCATCTGGGTAATAGAAAATGGCGTGGTAAAGGCCTTCGTCCCAAATTGTGTCCATATTCACTACATACTTGTTTCGACCAGAGTACTCAAAGGAAAGTGCTTTGGTGTGATGTGTTTCACCCATGTTATCCACGATGGTCAAATTGATGTCCATGGGGAATGCGAGTCCAAAGTCGATCGCGAACGTCTTGTCTTTCACTGGAACTGGATAGATCGTATTTGAAACGTAGGAAGCATAGCTGGCTCCGATGGTCACCGGTGTTTTCACCTCCTCGAAATGGCGCTTGATCGTTCCATCGTGCTCGATCAACAAGACCTCATATAACCCAACCGGGATATGGGTCTTCTTCACTTGGATCAACTTCGGGTCGAAGGGCTTTCCGGGTGCAAGTTTCGGGATCTTGATCGACACCATAGGGAAGCTCTGGCCATTGTCCCACTGATTGATTTGTATTCCTCCCACCTCACCGAGTGGATGGTCAGACCCCCATGGGGTGCCATCACCACCTTCCTCGCAATGCAAGGCATACATGACTTCCTCCAAGATCTCGACCTGACCTTCTTCATTCTCAATCGCAACAGAGGTTAGAAACTCTACCCACAAGCAATTCACCTCAAGTCCGTCGCCAAGTGGGTCGAACCCCGGCGAAACTGTGCCTCCTGGGCACCATACCGGGCCTGGTGGATTCGGTCCAGCGTTATAATCGGCTTGGACATCAGCATCCTGATTGTAGAATTCGTTCAAGACTGAGCCATCCGCATCGCACATGGCGCCGAGTCCAACGTGATGCGAGGAGCGATAAATGTCACGCCAAATACCTTTGTCCTTCCGAATCGCCCATACCGGCCCATCGAATGGAGGAAGTGGATAACCATTAGGGCCGTATGCATTCTCCGGACGCTCCTGTAATTTGAAACAGTCAATGGTCTGTGGTGGGTTTGGGCTATCATAAATGTACCACGCACCTAATCCAAGTGTTCCGGGTGGATTGTTGTCTTTGAAGTCCTGCCATTCCCCTGCAGGAACATAGAAGTACAATCCTGGATTCGTAAAGTCGATATCCGTCCAGAATCCGTCCGAGATCAGTGTCATTTTCCAACCATAACGGTTGCCGCTGCACACTTGTTGACAGCGAGGTGTTCCGACAGATCCTGGATTCCATTCATTCCGTTCGTATACAACATCACCCCCTGCATATGCCGTAACTGAATAGACGGCCACATCTCCTTCCGGTAGTCCTTCGATTAATGAAGCGTCAGCATGTCCATACGGCGTTTCGAGATCAATCTGAAGTGTTTCGAGCGTAGTTTCTGAAACTCCATTCGGTCCGTTGCTGCGCGCAACGATCTTCACCTGCATATGGTCCGCACCGAGAGCGTCCATCTTTCCCTTATCGAGAATAAAATAACCGTTCGATTCATAAGGGTCTGTCACAAAGACCTTTTCAGAGTTGGATTGGCCATTCACTCCCAGAAAAGCGAGCAAGGCGGCGGCGGTAATTGACCTTCGCATGATACAATGGTTTTGGTTTCCGACGATGGAGTTGTTTCCAGCGTAACTCATGCGAATCTGAGCGTACTTAGTGCAGACCACAAGGACTGCTTTTCAACTGGTACGATGCGCTATATAAGTGGTCATTCTCAAGCACAACTGGCGACCGAATAGAATGCATCAGAACTCCAATTCATAGGCTTGTGTGAAAGCTTCGTTTGTAATACCAAGGCCAGGCCTTGAAGAGGACTGTTCCTAAGATTAATGAGGCTCAGGGATCTACTCTTCCGCACAGAATATTGACGGTGGCCTGGTGAAGAAGCGGGTCTGGGTCACCTCTTTAGAAGAGGCAAGGAATAGGAATGTCCTGTGTCAAATACATGCAAGGTGTACATCCCAGATGCCAATTCAGAAACATTGAACGATAGTTCATTCGAGGTGGTCGTTGCAGCGGGTGTAACCCTCAAAGTTCTCCCCATAGCATCAACAAGTTCAAATCCCACAATTGAATTCTGTTGTTCGGAAAAGCGAAAATGAATAATATCCGTCGCTGGGTTAGGGAAAAGCGTGATGCCGCCTAACTGCGATCCTTCGCTAACGGATACGATCTCTGGCTCCAGTTTCACCACCCATGAGTCGTACCCGGGAAAGGCACTGGTAACATCGCCATTTGTCGAATTTGAAAAGCCAAGTAGTGCGTATCCGCCATCCGGCGTAGGGGTACTTGCCGAACATCGGTCGTCCGCAGTTCCTCCAAGAGGCTTTTGCCAGATTAACTCTCCTTCCGGGTCGATCCGGAACGCCCATAGATCAAAGAACCCGCCATGATAGCCTGCAACATCGCCATTCGACGAAGACGTGTTCGCACTGATGAAGAAGCCACCTCCCGCTATTTCATGCAAGTCCCTTTCGGAGTCGGCGCTAGTACCACCGTACGACCTTTCACTTGTGAGTTCTCCGGAGTTAGAAAGTTGGGCGATCCAAACATCAGTGCCGCCAAGTGCCATACTCACATCGCCATCCGTTGAATTGGTGTTTCCAATAACAACGTACCCACCGTCGCTTCGCGGGATCACTTTGCCCCCTTCCGAACCCGAACCCCCAAGCGAGGTTTCCCACTGAAGTGTGCCATCGCCGGCAAGCTTTATGATCCATATATCACCTTCGTCTCCCAGCTCAGCGGGCTGTGAAATGTCGCCATCGACCGAGCGCGTTCCACCGCCCACGATATATCCGCCATCGTCTGTTCCTTCTACGTTGCTTACGAAGTCGTCTCCCGTTCCGCCATAGGTCCTTTCCCAGATCACGTTCCCATCGAGGTCGCATTTCACGATCCAATAGTCGGCTCCGCCAATCTGGTTTCCGACATCGCCCCCTTCTTCATCTGTTAAACAAGCAAGGGTCAGGTTATTGTCGTTGTCCAACGCCATGTTCCAGCCAAGGTCGATGCCTGGTCCTCCAAAAGACTTCTCCCAGATCAACTCGCCATTCTGGTCCAACTTCAACAGCCACGCGTCGTCGTTGCCGTGGTTACCTGTAATATCACCATCCGTGGATGTGGAATATCCAAGAACGAATAACTCTCCAGCTGTTGTTCTAACGATGGCCTCAGGTTTGTCATACCCACTACCACCATAGAAGTGTTGCCAGATAAGTGTGCCCTGTGGACTGAGTTTGGTAACCGTATAATCCCATCCATTCGGACCATTTTCTGTGCTACCTGCTAGGTATAAATTGCCCACTTCGTCCGTGGTGATCGCCCTTCCTTCATCTCCTTCTGCTCCCCCTGTACATCGCTCCCAATCAATGGCGGGAGCATTCTGTGCAGTTGCAATGGTCATAGCGGTGGCGAGAAAGAACAGGATGGCCAGAAGTCGCATAAGAGAAATGTTCTGTGGTGAATGTACGCTTTACTTTCCTTCATGCCACCGTGCAAAGAGCACGATCCTATAACTGGTCGGTTTGGAGTGACAAGTGGTCAACACGTAGCGTGTGTCGCTATGAGCCGAAGATCGAGTGCTTGTATTAGACATGTATTAGATCAACCCGAATTACTACATTTGCACTCGAAAGTCGGTGGAAGAGGAAGAGGGGACCACCCCTCTTTTTTGTTCTCCGATAGTTGGAAAGGCGGGATACATGACCCTGGAACAAGTGAGCAACAGCGTGGAAAAGCACCTACAAGGCACCGACCATTTCGTGGTGGCTGTAGAGATGCGTCCGGGTGGTAAGGTGATCGTGGAGGTCGATAACGACCGCGCCATCACCTTGCAGGAACTCGCCGACCTCAACAAGGCTGTTCGAGAGGACCTAGGTACCGAGGCGGACGAACATGAGTTCCAGTTCAGCAGTCCCGGTATGGGCCGCCCGTTCAAGGTGGATCGCCAATACCAGAAGCACACCGGCCGGTTGGTCAAGGTGGATCTGGTGGATGGGCGCACCTTGGAAGGCAAGTTGGAGCGTTTCGACGGTGCCAATGTGGACCTACGCATTCAACATCCCAGCAAAGTGAAAGGGCGTTTGCCCAAGCTGGACGCGGATATCACGACCATCCCGTTCAAAGAGATCAAGTCAACCAAAGCAAGTATCACGTTCAATTGATCGTGCCATGAGTACAGTAAATCTGATCGAGTCCTTCGGCGAATTCAAGGACAACAAGAACATCGACCGCGTCACCATGATGGGCATCTTGGAAGATGTTTTCCGTGGCGTTGTGAAGCGCCGCTTTGGTGAAGAGGCCAAGGTGGACATCATCATCAACCCCGATAAGGGGGACCTCGAGGTGTGGCTCAACCGCATCATCGTGGAGGATGGGTTCAGCGAGGATGACAACCTGGACATCGAACTGTCCGAGGCAAGGAAGATCGAACCCGATTTCGAAGTGGGCGAAGAAGTGAGCCAAGAAGTGAAGATCGAGGATTTCGGTCGGCGCAATATCCTTTCCTTGAAGCAGAACCTCCAGAGCCGGATCATGGAGCTGGAAAAGGACCATCTCTACAAGAAGTACGCGGAGCGTGTCGGAGAGATCATTACGGGTGAAGTGTACCAGATCTGGAAGCGCGAAACGCTGATCCTGGATGATGAAGGCAGCGAGTTGATCATGCCCAAGGATCAGCAGATCAAGACCGACTTCTTCAAGAAAGGAGATAGTGTACGAGCCGTGGTGTGGAAGGTGGAAATGCGGAACAACACCCCCGTAGTGATCCTGAGCCGTACCGCACCGGAGTTCCTAGAGAAGTTGTTCGAGCAAGAAGTGCCCGAGGTGGCCGATGGCCTCATCACCATCAAGCGCATCGTTCGCGAACCGGGCGAGCGAGCAAAGGTCGCTGTGGAGAGCTACGATGACCGCATCGATCCGGTGGGCGCTTGCGTGGGCATGAAGGGATCACGCATCCATGGCATCGTGCGCGAATTGCGCAACGAGAACATCGACGTGATCAACTTCACCACCAACGATCAATTGCTCATCCAGCGTGCGTTGAGCCCCGCGAAGGTGGGTGACATCAAATTGGACCAGGAGAACAAGCGTGCCGAGGTGTACATGAAGCCCGATCAGGTGGCGTTGGCCATCGGGAAAGGCGGACACAACATCAAGCTGGCCGGAAAGTTGACCGGTTTCGACATCGATGTGTACCGCGAAACGGATGAAGTGACCGACGACGTGAGCCTGATCGAGTTCTACGACGAGATCGACCAGTGGATCGTGGACGAATTCAAGAAGATCGGTCTGGATACGGCACGTAGCGTGTTGGACCTTTCTGTGGAAGACCTTGTGAAGCGCACGGATCTGGAAGAAGAGACGATCGTGGAGGTGCATCGTATTTTGAAGCAGGAATTGGAGGCGTGACGCACCGCGTTACGCCGGTTGGGGTCGATGATCATCGACCCGGTATTTCGGGGGTCGATCATCGACCCGGTATTTCAGGATCGGTGCCCACATCGATCCATCGAAGAAGAAAGACACGCGATCCCCGGATCGTACAGGCAGGATAAGGAGGTCAACAGCAGTTGTGAATGAGTGAAACGACGGATAAGGGAATGCGTTTGAGCAAAGTGGCCAGGGAATTCAACCAGGGATTGCACACCGTGGTGGAGTTCTTGGAGACGAAAGGCCATACTGTTGAGACCAATCCCAACACCAAGATCCCTGCGGACCTGTACGAACTGCTGCAAGCGGAATTCGGGAAGGACAAGGAGATCAAGGAAAAGAGTCAAGAGGTGGTACTGCAGCGCCAAGAGCGCGAAACCATCTCGTTGGTGCCACCGCCCCTGCCCAAGGAGGTCAAGCGCAAAGAGGAGGAAGAGATCCCTGCTCCTGCTCCCGAGGCGGCCGCTCCGGCCACACCTACCGCACCAGCGGAACCGGAGGTCATCAAGGCCCGTGCGGAGAAAACCGCTGGCCCGAAGACCGTCGGCAAGATCGATCTGGATGCCCCGAAGAAGGCCGCTGGCGAGCGCGCCAAGAAGGCGGCCGAAACGGCGAAGAAGGGATCGGTCAAGGATCCTGCCCCTTCAGCAGAAGTGCCAGCAGAGGCACCAGCTGCACCTGCCTCCGCCGAATCTGCCGAACCCGAGACCATTCGGGTGAATGTGCAGAAACTGGCCGGCCTGAAGACCTTGGGCAAGATCGAACTACCGGCCGCTAAAGAGCGCAAACCATCTGATCGGGATACCGAACGCGGTCGTCGGAAGCGCATCGTGAAGCCGGGCCCCGTCAACGTGGAACGCACCGTTCAACAGGAACAGCGGAATGCGGCCACCCCGGGTCGTCCCGGAGAGCTGGACGAAAATGCCGTAAAACGCAAGGTGAGCGAAACACTCGCTCGCCTCACCACTGGGAAGAGCAAAGGTGCCAAGATGCGCCGTGAAAAGCGCGATCAACGCGGTCGTCGCTACGAAGAGGAACAAGCAGCACGCGAGTTGGCGGGCATGACCCTCAAGGTCACCGAATTCGTGACCGCCAGCGAATTGGCTTCCATGATGAGTGTGCCGGTCACGGACATCATCAAGGCCTGCTTCAGCTTGGGTATGATGGTGAGCATCAACCAACGCCTCGATGCCGAAACCCTCGCGGTGATCGCTGAGGAATACGGCTTCAAAGTAGAGTTCGTTGGGGCAGATGTGCAGGAGACCCTGCAGGAAGAGGACGACGATCCCGGTCGCGTGGAAGCACGTGCACCCATCGTCACTGTCATGGGACACGTCGACCATGGAAAGACCTCGTTGTTGGACTATGTGCGTAAGGCGAACGTGATCGCTGGCGAAGCAGGTGGTATCACCCAGCACATCGGTGCTTACAGCGTGACCTTGGACAATGGCAAGCGCATCGCCTTCCTGGATACCCCGGGACACGAGGCCTTCACGGCCATGCGTGCGCGTGGTGCGCAGGTCACGGACATCGCGATCATCGTGATCGCTGCCGATGACAGCGTGATGCCCCAGACGCGGGAAGCGATCAACCACGCGCAGGCCGCTGGTGTGCCCATGGTGTTCGCCTTCAACAAGATGGACAAGGAGGGTGCCAACGCAGAAAAGCTGCGGGAAGAACTCTCGCAAATGAACATCCTGGTGGAAGAATGGGGCGGTAAGTTCCAGACCCAGGAGATCAGTGCCAAGAAGGGCACCGGCGTGGATCAACTGCTGGAGAAAGTGTTGTTGGAGGCCGAACTCTTGGACCTCAAGGCCGACCCCGGAAAGCGCGCCCATGGAGTGGTCATCGAAAGCACCTTGGAGCAAGGGCGTGGTTACGTCACCACCCTGCTCGTGGATTCCGGAACGTTGCGTAAGGGCGATGTGATCCTCGCAGGCCAGTACAGCGGTCGGGTGCGGAACATGTTCAACGAACGTGGTCAGCAGGTGCTCGAAGCCCCGCCTTCAACACCGATATCGATCCTTGGTCTGGATGGTGCACCCAACGCGGGCGATACCTTCCAAGTGTTCGAGGATGAACGAGACGCGCGTACCATTGCCACGCGCCGCCAACAATTGCAGCGGGAGCAGGGCATCCGCACACACAAGCACATCACGCTGGACGAGATCGGACGTCGTTTGGCGATCGGCGACTTCAAGGAACTCAACCTCATCGTCAAGGGCGACGTGGACGGTTCCGTGGAAGCCCTCACCGATTCATTGCTGAAACTAAGCACAGAGCAGATCAAGGTGAATGTGATCCACCGCGCTGTTGGACCGATCGCCGAAAGCGATGTGTTGTTGGCAACGGCATCCAACGCCATCATCGTCGGTTTCCAAGTACGACCGACACCCGGTGCGCGTAAGCTGGCAGAAGCCGAGGAGATCGACATCCGCATGTACTCCATCATCTACGCGGCGATCGAAGAGATCAAACAGGCCATGGAAGGTATGTTGGCACCGAAGGAAGTGGAGAAGGTGCTCGGTACCGCCGAAGTGCGCGAAACCTTCCGTATCAGCAAAGTGGGCACCGTTGCCGGCTGCTACGTGGTCGATGGCAAGATCCAGCGCAACCAGAAGGTACGCTTGATCCGAGACGGCATCGTGATCTACACCGGCGACCTCAGCGATCTCAAGCGATTCAAGGACGATGCCAAGGAAGTCACCCACGGTTACGAGTGCGGCCTGAGTATCAAGAACTTCAACGACATCAAGGTCGGTGACACCATCGAGAGCTTCGAGATGATCGAAGTGAAACGGACGCTCGAAGGGTGAAGAACGGAACATTCTGAATGAAAAAGGCCCCGAGCGATCGGGGCTTTTTCAGTTACGGCACGCAGAGCCACTGCTGAATATCTTCCATTGGTGCTGACGACGGAATGACCTGTACGGCGAATCCCTCATCGTGGGAACGATTGGAGTCGACCAACGGAACAGGGCTGGGTTGCGGGATCGATCCACTTTAGCGAGCATTCGAAAAGCTGCCGTTTGGTAGTTGGGTTCAAGGTCTTTGTCGTACCGATCACTCGATCGCACGAGCGATCCACTCAGTACCGTGTGGAATAGAGAGCACCTTCATTTTCCTTCGAGTTATGAAAACCACGACCCTACTCCTAAGCATCTTGCTTTGCACCCGCGTAATGGCCCAAGCCGGTGAGCTGGACCTCAACTTCAGCGCCGACGGCATTGTTACCACTTCCACAGGCAATGTGCGTGATGCCAGAGCCATAGCGTTGCAGGCCGATGGCAAGATCCTCGTGGCGGGATCCGCCGCGCTCGCTTCCAAGGACTTCGCCGTGGCGCGCTATCTTCCGGATGGAACCCTTGATGCAACCTTCAGCGGGGACGGCATCGCTACCATTGGCCTCTCTGAGGAAGATGTGGCCAACACCGTGTTGGTGCAGCCGGATGGCAAGATCCTCCTGGGCGGGTACTATACCACAGGTGGCGGCCACCTTTTCGGGGTGGCCAGGTTTAATTCCAATGGCACACCGGACACTGGGTTCGGACTCAACGGACTTACCCTAAGCGCCCTTTCCAATACTCAGGACCCTCCGGACGATAAAGCCTTTGCGATGGCTTTGCAACCTGATGGCAAGATCCTCTTGGCAGGAACTACCCTCAACGGTACTGAAACGGATATTGGGCTCATGCGCTTTTACCCCGATGGGTCGATCGATAATTCGTTCAGCTTCGATGGGATCGTGTCCACCGATATCCAAGATGTCGATGCGGCCTATGCCATAGCCGTGGGGCAGGTCGGCAGGATCCTGGTGGCCGGCTCGACCTGTAGTGGTCTCGCCTGCGATTATCTGCTCGTGCGGTACACCAGTGCAGGTGAACTGGACCCCACCTTCGGTGTCAACGGTGTAGTGATCACAGATCACGATGCAGGTTCCTTCGATGATGGCAGGGCCTTGGCCATTGCGGGCAACGGGATGATCCTGCTCGGAGGATCAACCGGGACCAATTTGTTCAGTTCATTGGACTTCTCGGTGTTGCGTTATCTCTCCAACGGGACCCTGGATCCAAGCTTCAGCGGAGATGGCAAGGCCAGCCTTTCCCCAGGGTCGTATGGTGCCCAAGGCCGCTCGGTCGCCGTACAAGCCGATGGCAAGATCCTGCTTGGAGGTGCCACATTCGACAATGGGTCGAACAGCGGGTTCGGTTTAGCCCGGTTTACCGGGAATGGTTCCGTGGATGCCGCCTTTAACAGTGGGGGTTGGCTTTCCACGGAGATCCTCGGCGATCCCGGCGACGGTCGTGCGATCGCGCTGCAAACCGATGGCAAGATCTTGATGGCCGGGTCGCGGTTGGCAACCACCAACTCGTTCGCGGTGGTACGCTACCTGAACGATGTGGGGATCGGCATACCGGAGATCAACACGCCCATCGCTTCGGCACAGATATTCCCGTCCTTAGTCACCGACGATGCCGTGCTGCGTTACAATTTGGAAAGTGCAGGAAAGGTGAGTATCACAGCAATTGATCCAACGGGGCGAATTGTGCGCACCTTCATCAATAGTGGTGTACGCAAACCGGGACCACAGCAAGAAACATTGTCGTTCGGGGGGCTCGCTAGCGGACGATACCAAGTAGTGATCACAGTGGATGGTATCCGACGTAGCTTGGTAGTGACTAAGGAGTAGGACTAGGCATTAGCGTGCGGCTTGAACAACCGGACCGTTCCGGCCGAAAAAGAACGACCCTGCATCACTTCTAGTCCGGATGGAACACATGCGCAGCGCGTTCATCACGGGTCTTGCCATCCTTCTCGCTGGCAGCGTGCGGGCCCAGTATTTTGTGAACTACACCGCCGAGCAAGGGCTGCTCAGTGAGGACGTGCGCCATGTATTGTTGGATCATCAGGGCTTCCTGTGGGTTTCCAGCCAGGAAGGACTGTGGCGATTTGATGGCGGATCTTTCCGGCGCTTCGACATGGTCCGGCCCTTGCGAAGCGGAGCACCGCGTGACATTGCCGAGAACATGGCACTTGCACCGGATGGCCGCATCTGGACGGTTTCCGGAGCAACGGGCTTGGGCGTTTTCGATCCCGCGACTGAACATTACACGGAGTGGCAGGAACTGGTCGGTGATAGCCTGCCGTTCCCTTTCCGGCTGTCGCCCGGTTTGCTGGTGCTCAACAATGATTCGATCCTGGCCGTGGCGGAGGACGATGGACTGTTGCTCTTTCTGCCCGCTCAACACCGTTGGGAAGTCATGGCACCCAACCCGTTGGAAGAACGGCTTTATTGCAGAGTGATCGTCCGTGACCGGTTCGATCTGCAACGGGTCTGGATGGGTGCATCCGGAAGGCTCCTGAGCTGCCACCTGCGTACAGGCCAACTGGTGACCAGCGAATTCCAGGACAGCATTGACAACGATGAAGTGGTGCATATCCATGCGATCGATCAGGACGATGACGGAACGCTTTGGTTGGGCACTTGGGGTGATGGCGTTATGCACTATGATCCGGGGAAAGGTCGTGCCGTAGCCTACCTTTTCGATACCATCCCCCCGATCAACGGTGCGAAGAACATCATCCAAGGAATGGCACGCCGATCGGCGGAGGAATTCTATCTCGGCTGCGAGGACGGTCTGCGGGTGTTCAATATGCGTACCGGGTTCAGCGGACCGATCAAGCACAATCCCGAAAGTGCGCACAGC